>Ga0209542_10010171_pt1 | contig 17053 bp, 15 predicted proteins | sample RifCSPhighO2_01_FD_184028 | JGI IMG/M metagenome (GOLD analysis project Ga0209542, IMG submission 184028) | Soil microbial communities from Rifle, Colorado - Rifle CSP2_plank highO2_0.1 (SPAdes) (version 2) | ecosystem: Environmental > Terrestrial > Deep subsurface > Rock core/Sediment ...
GGAGTTGTCGTATGGAAATATGAGTTATGAAGATCGGCATTGATGTTAGCCAAATAGTTTACAGGACCGGGGTGAGTAACTTCACTTCAAATTTAGTCTCAAAAATATTGGAAATTGATAAGGTGAATGATTATGTTCTGTTTGGGGGGACATTTAGGAAGTGGCAGATTTTAAGAAACTTTGGCGTAAAAAAAATATACCCTTTCCCGCCGCTTGTTGCCGATTTAGTTTGGAATAAACTTCATGTACTGCCAGTTGAGACTTTTGTCGGCAATGTTGACGTGTTTCAGACTTCCGACTGGACTTGTCCTCCAACATATGCAAAAAAAATCGTCCCGATATTTGACATGGCAGTTTATAAATACCCGGAAACGGTTCATCCAAGAATTCTTTCTACCCTTAAAAAATGTCACGAGTGGGCAAAGAAAGAGGCATCATATATTTTAACAATATCCCAGTCATCAAAACAGGATATAAATGAAATCTTAGGGATACCTCTTGATAAAATTAAAGTCGTATATCCCGCGGCATCTTCTGAATATAATAAAGGAAAAGTTCAAAAGGACAAAAAAAATTATTTTCTGGCGGTGGGAACCCGGGAACCAAGAAAAAATTTTGCCAGACTAATTGATGCTTTTGAAAAAGCAAACATAAAAGATACACAGCTTTGGATTGTTGGGAAAACCGGTTGGGGAGAGGAAAAATTTAATAATCCAAATATTAAGTTCCTTGGCTTTGTTGACCAAAAAGACATGCCGGGTTTGTATGCCCAGGCCAAAGCTTTTGTTTACCCTAGTTTGTATGAAGGTTTTGGTATTCCCATTCTGGAAGCAATGTCTGTGGGTTGCCCGGTAATTACCTCAAACGTTTCTTCAATGCCGGAGGCCGGGGGAAATGCTGTCACTTACGTAGACCCATTAAGCGTGGAATCTATAGCCTCAGCCATTGTGAAATTTACCTCGTCAACGGATATGGGTTTAAAACAGGCAGAAAAGTTTAGTTGGGAAAACGCGGCGAAAGTTATGGTTAATGTTTATGAAGAAATTAATACTTCCGGTTAGTATTTTTATCCTTGCAAGCTTTAGTTTCCCCTTCATTTACTGGCCCGAGATGATGAACTACCCTTTCTTTTTACATCTTGGCTGGTTGCCATACAAAGACTGGTCAATGGTCTACACGCCGATACTTCCTTACACCCTCAAGTTTTTCTATGACCTTTTTGGCTATCGGCCGGAAACTTTGCATTTGTTCGGGACAGTTCTCGGAGCAATAACTACAACACTAATTGCCAGAAAGTCAAAAAGTATTCTTGCCGCCATATTTTTTATCATTTCCTATCTAGCTTTCGGCGGGAACTCTGTCTGGTTTGACATTTTTCTGACCCCCTTAATAATCCTAATGTATTATTCCCCGGTTCCGGCATTTTTGTTTGGTTTGTGCGTTCTGACTAAGCAAACCTCGTTTTACCTTTTGCCGCCAATCCTTTTGCCTGTTATCAAAAAACCGTTTTGGTTTCTATTTTTACTATTTCTATTCTTTATTTACTTAATCTTAAATAATATCTTGTTTGATTTCCTGAATTGGGGCGTGAAGTTTGTCTTTTTATTACCCAAAAACGGGGACTTGCTTTGGCCGACAATCAAACAATCCTTTGTTGTTTTGGCGTTTTTAATTTCTTTGCTTTTGACAAATAACAAAAAAGCCATAATTTTTTCTTTGTTTTCTTTGTTATTTGCCTTTCCCCGGTTTGAGTTTTTCCACCTGATTCCGTTTCTGGCCATTTTTACAATCGCGGTTTCAAACAAACCGATATTATTTTTAATCCCGTTTGTGGCGGTTATACCCTTGTTATATTTGACTTTTTCTCTTGGCAACAGATTCCTCGTCAAATATGAAATACCTCCAAATAAGACGGTTTATTCACTTAATGGACCCGACCAGATTTACTTTTTGAATAACGTAGAGCCGGCAGTTAGGCCTTGGGTGGATCAATTACCCTGGCAAATGGAATACGCAAGAGTTGCCTACTACCAAGCTTTTATTACGGCAAAACCGGATATAATAATCACCAGGCCGTATTTAAAAGCTCCGGTCCAGGGACTCGGGGCCTACCAGCCGGAAAAAATTTGGGAATTTGTAAATGCTAATTACAAAATGGTCAAAACCTATGATGACGGGACGCAAATACTGGAAAGAAATTAGCCTCATATTTGGGCTTATTATTTTGTACCGTGATTCGTTTTTCGCGCGTTTTTTCCAGGACGACTTTATTCTTAAGAATATTGCCCTAACCCGTGGGCTACTTGAACCGATTGCCAATTTTCCTTACCGGCCAATAGCAATCCAGTTATTTTATAATTTAAGCGACAACCCGGTCTTTTTACATCTGTTCTTATTCTTTACTTTTCTTGCCGGTCTTTTTTTCATTTTTAAAATAACCAAAAGCTACACGACGGTACTGCTTTACGCCTTTAACATCTCGTTATTCCCGTTATTTTATTGGGTAGCCACTTCCTATTTTTCAATTCTATTTTTGGAAATATTCTTAGGAGCGTATCTGTATTTAAAAAATAGAAATAAACCGGCGCTTTTAGTTTTTGTTGCAGCACTGCTTACAAATGAACTGGCGATAGTTTTTCCCGCCCTTTTAGTTTTGCTAGATTTTCTATATAAGAATTTAAACCTCAAAAAAATATTCCCCTTTATCTTTCTTAGCCTTTGTTACCTTCCCTTTAGACTACTTATTTCTCCCTTCCCGCAGGTTGATGACTACAAACTGGACTTTTCGCTAAAATTTTTCGCCACAGCACGGTGGTATGCCTTGCGAATTTTTAATCTCCCCGAGGGAATTAGGAATAATCCATTAATAATAATCTTATTTGCCTTATTAATCGTCCTGGTCCTATTAAACATCAAGCGACTAAATCTCAAACTCCTTGCCTTTAGTGTTATCTGGTTTTTTGTCGGCGCCCTGCCGTTTTTCTTTTTGCCCAATCACATGTCAGCATACTATCTGACTATTTCTTTATTTGGCCCGATGGTATTTTTAGCGGAAATCGTCAAAAAATTTAAACCGGTTTTTCTAACTATATATATTATTTTAAGTTTCTTGGGACTTGAGTTTTTAAAAACCAGCCACTGGATAATTTTAAAACCATGAAAAAAGTTCTAGTTATCTTTGCCGTTGCGGTAATCCTTAGGATCTGGCATTTACCGGAGACGGCCCAGTTCAGTTATGACGAAGCCCGTGACGCCGCCGCGGAAAAATTAATCCTTGAGGGAAACCTCACCCTTCTTGGACCGGAAAGCCAGATAGGGGACAAGAGAATCTATTTTGGTCCCCTCCATTACTATTTGATGGCCCCGGCGCTAGCTTTTTCAAACTTTGATCCCCTGGGGCCTTATTTTTTGACGGCCTTTATCGGCGGGCTGACAGCGGTTCTTCTGGCAAAGTATTTTAGCCCCGCCGCCGGGTTGTTTTATGCCGTTTTCCCAATAGCAGTTATTTACAACCGTTGGGCCTGGAATCCAAACACCATACCGTTTTTAATTGTAATTTCTCTGATTTTTTATTACAAAAAGCGATTATTTTTTGCCGGGTTATTTGCCGGTCTGGTAACCCAACTGCATTGGATGGCAGGGGCCTTTTTGTTGTTCTATATATTTAAACCTAAGGCTTTACTTGGAGTTATTGCAGGATTACTTCCGGTTATAATTTTTGATCTGCGGTCTAATTTTTTATATACGAGGACTTTGCTTGATCTTTTTAACGGACCGGTAGCAAGGACTCTAAACTGGCATTATTTTTTGTGGCTCATCCCGTTTTTGGCCATTAAATTTCCCAGAAAAATAGTCATCGCCGGATCGTTATTGATTACCGTCATATGGCTTTATCAACTCAAACCTAAACTTCCGCTCAATCCGTTTTATGTCAGACAAATGGCAAAAATTATTGCTTTTGATCAAACCGATCCCAATTTAACCTATAATGTAGTTTCCTTTTACGGCGGTGATTTCCGCGCCCACAATTTGCGTTACTTTCTTGATTTCGAAACAAATAAACCCCTTGGTCCTTCGGAATACAGTGTCGCCGATCATTTATATGCGGTGACTTTTGAAGATGAGGATAAAGTCCTCTATAATGGGTTATACGAACTGAGCAGTTTTGGTCCGAAACGGGTTTCCAAGACCTGGGAACTTGCCGGAGCCAGAATTTATCGATTGGAAAAATTATGAAACTTGCAATCAACGCCAACGAAGCTAATGTCAAACACCGCGTAGGTATCAACCAGTTGGCCTTTGAACTTCTTAAAAAGTTGATTGCCAAAAATTTAAAATGCACAATATATCTTCAGGATCCGCCCCTGCCGGACATGCCTAAAGCCAATTATGAGGTTTTCGGGCCGAAAAAATTGTGGACCTTAACCGGTTTACAGAGAAAACTGCTGGTTGACCCGCCGGATGTTTTATTTTCGCTAACCCACTACACACCCCTTTATGTTCCCTGTAAAACTGTTATTTGTATAATGGACCTGGCGTTTGAAAAGTTCCCGCAATTTTTTAAGAAAAGCGATTTGTATCAATTAAAATATTGGTCCCGATATTCGGCGAGTCAAGCCAATCACATCATTACAATTTCTGAGAATTCAAAAAAAGACATAGTCGAAATATATAAAGTCAAACCTGAAAAAATTACGGTTGTTTACCCAGGTTATGATAAAACCCGTTTTAGTACTAATGTTAAACCAAATAAAAAATATGGCGATTACCTGTTTTTTTTGGGGACTCTCCAACCCCGCAAAAATATTGAACGACTAATTGAAGCGTTTAAACTCCTAAAAACTGACTGTAAATTAGTAATAACGGGAATGAAAAACGAAGGCCGTGGGGGATGGATGAATGAAAATATCAAAGCAGCCAAAAATATTATTCTGACAGGTTACCTACCGGATGATGATATTCCGGGGCTTATGGCCGGGGCCAAAGCCTACGTCTTACCAAGTTTATATGAAGGTTTCGGAATTCCGGCTCTTGAAGCGATGGCGTGCGGGACGCCGGTTTTAGTCTCAAGAGTCTCGAGTCTGCCGGAAATTTGTGGTGAGGCGGCAACATATATCGAAGACCCATACTCTGTTGAGTCTATAAAGGCTGGTTTAGAAGAAGTCTTAGTTTCGGGGCCTAAAAAAGTGAAGTTGGGACTTAGCCAAGTGATGAGGTATAATTGGGATGAGACGGCAAATAAAACGTTAGAAGTATTAACCCATGTTTAAAGATAAATACGGAAATAGTTTGAGTTTGAAGGCGGCCATTCCTAAAATATTTGATCGATTGGGAAACTACTGGCTGGATTTGGTTCTTCTTAAACTAACTTTAACCGGAAATATCCCTTTTTGGAGCCTGCGCAGGTTTGTCTACTCCCTTTTTGGGCTAAAAATCGGCCAAGGTAGTTATATTCACCTGTGGGCCCGGTTTTATAATCCTGCCAATATAGAGATTGGTGTTGATACCCACGTCGGGGATAATTGTTTTTTGGATGGGAGAAATAAAATAAAAATCGGTAACCATGTTGATATCGCTTCCCAGGTTTTAATTTATAACGAAGAACACAATGTCCACTCGGAAAAGTTTGAAGCAACGTCTGGTCCAGTGGAAATAGGGGACTATGTTTTTATCGGGCCTCGGGTAATTGTCCTTCCCGGCGTCAAGATTGGCAGAGGGGCTGTTGTAGCTGCTGGAGCAGTGGTGACTCACGACGTTTCGGAAAACTCAATTGTTGGTGGTGTTCCGGCTAAAGAAATAGGGGTTCGAAAAGTCAAAGATTTAAACTACCGCCTCGGCCGCGCCCGATTATTTCAATAATGATGAAGAAAATTCTTATTACCGGTGGAGCAGGGTTTATTGGGGTCAACGCAGTTGAATACTTTTATAAAAAAGGAAACGACGTCACCGTTTATGATAATTTCTCCAGGGCTGGAACAAATGAAAATCTAACAAGTTTATTTACAGAGTTGAATACCAAGAAAATTAAAGTTGTTATTGGTGATATAAGAAAACCCGATAAAAAATTAGTTGAACTTGTTGAAAAGTCTGATGCTGTGATCCATTTGGCAGCTCAAACCGCGGTGACAACATCAGTGACTGACCCAAGATTGGATTTTGAATCAAACGCAGTTGGCACATTTAATGTGTTAGAAATTATTCGGAAAAGCACCAAGAAACCTCTTATGCTTTATTCATCAACAAATAAAGTCTATGGAGAATGTACAAATATCGAGGTTGTGGAGAAACCTACCCGTTATGAGTTTAAGACTCACCTACATGGAATCGGCGAAGATAATCCCTTAGATTTTCATTCCCCATACGGTTGTTCTAAAGGGTCTGCAGACCAATATATAAGAGATTATTCCCGAATATATGGATTGAAAACCGTTGTGTTTAGACAATCTTGTATTTATGGGCAGAGACAACTGGGGGTTGAAGACCAGGGGTGGCTCGCATGGTTAATTATTGCGTCAATATTTGACAAGCCAATTACAATCTTTGGTGACGGCAAACAAGTTAGAGATATGTTACACGTTTCAGACCTTGTAGGGCTTTACGAAGTGGCAATTGAGAAAATCGATCAATGCTCCGGACAAGTTTACAATATCGGTGGAGGATATAAAAATACTATTTCCGTTTGGAAAGAGTTAGGATTAATTTTAGAAAAAAAACTTGATAAAAAAATTAGTGTTAATTATTTAGATTGGAGACCTGGTGATCAAAAAGTTTGGTGTTCTGATATTTCAAAAGCTAAGAAAGATTTCTCATGGGAACCTAAGATGGAATTAGAAAAAGGGATTGACGCCCAAATTGAATGGACTATTAAAAATAGATCATTAATTGATAAGGTATTTGGTTCAATGAATAAAAAATAGAAATGAAAAAAGTTTTAAGCTGGATTAATAATAATGTATTGCTAATACTCGCTGGGTTTTTGATGGTGTTTATTCCGCTGTACCCGAAATGGCCGTCGTGCCTGCACACACCGGGTGTGGGTTGAAGCTAAAATATTATGAATACAGATAAAATGTATATTTACATTGACGAATCGGGGACGCTTCCTGATCCGAGCGATAGAGTAATCGTTGTCGCGGCCGTTGGTACTTCGTCTCCAAGTCAAGTAGAAAGTATATTTAAAAATAAAATATGGCGGCAGCGTCTTAAAAATCCCGGAAATGAGGTAAAATTTTATACTGCCGGAGAGAAAACAAGACTGGCGGCTCTTGAAGAAATTGCAAAAATGGATTTTGCAATTTTCATTCTTGTCGTTGATAAAAAGGGCAGGCAAATAATTGATAGCCCGGAAAACTTTGCCACTATTTCTTGGTTACTCATAGAGGATGTATTAAATTTTTGCCCTAATATAACCGGAATTATTTTTGATAAACATTTTACTCCAGATATAAAAACAGAAGAATTTAATACGATTTTAAGTGACCTATTAAATATTAAGGTATCTATTAGACATGTCGATAGTAAATTAAATGAAGGGGTAAATGTTGCTGATATGGTTGCTGGGGCAACTCTTGCGAGAGAAACGGGCAAAGGTAATCAGTTTTACAGTATAATTGCCAACGAAGTGATCAGTATTAAACAATTGAACTGGCCGGAGGCAAAAAAGAAATTTTTTGACAAAAAAAGACTTGTTCGAACCGGTGCAAGCACCCATCCAAAACAAGCTATGAAAGGATTATATTCAAAATGAAGTCAAAAGTCAAGAGTCTGTTGTTGTGGCTTGATAATAATATTTTATTTTTATTAGCCGGGTTTTTAATGATGTTTATACCGCTGTATCCAAAATGGCCGTTGTTTGACGTTTTGCCGGGGTACAATGTCAGAGTCAGGGTCGAGGACTTTTTTGTTTTGTTTACGGCTTTAATTTTTGGAATTCAATTTTTGCGTAAAAAAGTTCAGTTTACGTTTAATCCCGTCACGTTAGGGTTATTAGGGTATTTAGGGATTGGGCTAATATCCACATTGACGGCAATTTTTGTGACGGGAACGGTGCCGATGCAGGCTGAGTTTGTGGAAAAAACCTTTTTGCACTGGGGAAGAAGAATCGAGTATTTTTCCCTATTTTTTATCGTCTTTGGGTCAATTAAATCCCTAAAATCCATTAAATTTTTAATTATTGTTTTGTTTATTACCCTTGTCGCCGTGACCATCTATGGTTACGGACAAAAATATTTATACTGGCCGGCTTTTTCCACCATGAATCGGGAATACGCCAAAGGTTGGTGGTTGTACCTAAGTGAGCATGCCCGCGTACTGTCAACCTTCGGCGGACATTATGACTTGGCAGGTTATTTAGTCATCACCTTAAGTTTGGTCTGGAGTTTCTTTTTCGGGGCCAGGAAGTGGTATTTAAAGATTTTGATCGGCACCGTTTTGGCAGGTGGTTTCTGGCTATTAATTTTAACGGCTTCCAGAATTTCATTTTTTGCCTATATCGTCGGGTTGTCTGTCGTGGTTTTGATGTGGACTTTTAAACGCGGATTTAGCTGGGGACTGTCTCGTGGTTTTGCCGCAATAGTTCTTAGCATCTTAGTTATGTTAACCTTTGGGGATCTTTCCGACAGGTTCCTTCATCTTGTAAGACTTGACCAGAGAGTTGGTAACTTAAAACAGATTTTACTAAAACCTTTGGGAGGGGCTCCACAAAACAAAGCCTTTTTTTTGGAAAACAACTTAGCCGCCGTGACTTCCAAAACTGATATCCCGCCGTTGCCCCGAGATGTCATCAACAACCAACCGCTTCTAATTGAACAGAAAACGGCTTCAGGCGCCAGCTATTTTGTTGAAAAGCAACGAGAGTACTCCAAAAATGCTACCCTTTACGACTTATCAACGGCTATAAGACTTGATGCGACCTGGCCGAGAGCAATAGATGGTTTTAAACTAAATCCTCTGACCGGCAAGGGATACGCCACTTTGACCCAGACTTCAAAGTATGAGTTTACCGAAGGAGAGTCAACCGACAGTGATTATCTTAGGGCTTTAGGAGAAACCGGATTACTCGGGTTCGTCGCCTTTTTTGGGACCCTGGGATTTATGGGCTTTATGGCCTTCAAATCTTTGGGAGGAATTAAAGAACCGTTTGTCTATGCCTTAACGGCCGGATTTGTTGGGACAATCGTGGGGCTTTTGGCCAACGCCGCATATATCGACATTTTTGAGGCCAGTAAAGTAGCCTATGTCTTCTGGGGTGTGGCGGGGCTGACAATGGGGAGCCTTTATCTTTTAAAAGACAAGATTAAAGAAAATTATACCCCACTAAGTATTTACATCCCCTGGAGAGAATGGCTGACAAAAATTGGAAATATGGTTAGAAGTGACCGGTTTTGGGTCACCTTAATCGTTATTGCCGCCTTCCTAGCCCGAGCTTATAAACTTGATGCTCCGGTTGCCGATTGGCACTCCTGGCGGCAAGCAGACACCTCAGCCGTGACCAGGAATTTTATCAAAAATGACCGTCTCGACTTACTCTACCCAATGTTTGACGACCTGTCATCCGTAGCCTCAGGTCTGCCAAATTTGAAAGGGCTGCGGATGGTTGAGTTTCCAATTTACAATGTCATAACAGTCTTTGTGAGAATAATTATTCCGGAATTTAATGTTGAGAGTGCCGGTCGTGCTACCTCGGCCTTAATGTCGGTTGCCTCATTGGTATTTCTCTTTTTAATCGTTAGAAAACTTGTTACCAGACGGGCAGCGTATCTAACAGCAGCAGCTTTTGCCTTTATTCCCTATAACGTTTTTTTTAGTAGAACCATACTTCCCGAACCAACTATGGTGGCATTTTCTTTGGGGGCTATCTGGTTTGCCATAAAAGAAAAATATTTCCTCTACGTCATTTTTGCCGCTCTGGCTATGTTAGCCAAACCCTATGCCGTCTTTCTCATCTTCCCCGTTTTACTTTTCAATTTTAAAAAAATTATCCCAATGGTTTTTTATTCCTGTTTGGCAGTCGTGCCACTATTATTGTGGCGACTCTGGATCCGGCAGTTCCCTGAAGCCATCCCGGCCTCAGAGTGGTTATTCAACGGTGACGGGATAAGGTTTAAAGGGGCCTTTTGGTTCTGGCTCTTTGCCGACCGGATTGGAAGGCTAATCCTTGGCTACTGGGGACTCATTCCCTTTGCCTTCGGCTTAATTAAAGCGCCTAAATTCTTATGGCTCTTTCTACTCTCATCGTTGTCGTTTTTGTTCGTCTTTGCCACCGGAAATGTCCGGCACGACTATTACCAGATCATAATTTTTCCGGCGCTGGCTATCTTTGTCGGTTTGGGTTTGGATTATTTGCTGTCATTTAAGTTTCGGGGGATTCTCATTGCCATCGTTTCCAGTTTATTTGCGGTCAGCTTCGGTTGGTATTTTATCCGCGATTTCTATAACATCAACCACCCGGAGATTGTCGAGGCGGGACGCGCTCTCAACGATATCGCCACTCCCAAGTCGTTAGTGGTTGCTCCGTATCAGGGAGACACCGCCTTTTTATACCAAACAAACCGGGCCGGATGGCCAATAATGGAGAAGCCGATTGATGACATGATTAAAATGGGAGCCGATTTTTATGTTAGTGTCAACCCGCAAGGTAAACTGGAACAAGAGATGTTAGCCAACTCAGAAACATCGGAGTTTATAAAAATGTATCCCAAACTTCCCCGGAAAAAATACATTTTGAAAAAGATGACGGAGAGGTATGTCATCTTCCAGTTGAGAGACACTATATTACTTCCTTAGTTATGAAAATTTTAATGCTGACGCTGTATCTGCCGTATCCGCCCAACTCCGGAGGGCAGATTCGTTCCTATAACCTCATTAAACACCTTTCCAAAAAACACGACATAACCCTTGTTTCTTTTATTAAGAAAGGCGAAGAAAAATATGCCGACGAGATGAGAAAATACTGCAAGGAAGTGATATTTTTTTACCGTTCGGAAAAGCCCTTTAGCTTCAAAAATATCATAAGCACCGGTTTTAGCCTTTACCCGTTTTTAGTGATGCGTAACCTTTCCCGGGAAGCCCAGGTGAAACTTGCGAAAAAACTTAAACAGGAACAGTTTGACGTCATCCACGTAGAAACGTTTTACCTGCGGCCTCATATCCCGGCAGACACAAAGGTCCCGGTTATCCTTGTTGATCAGACAATTGAATACGCCGTTTACCAACATTACGTCCAAAATCTGAAGTGGTGGTTTCTAAAACCGCTTTTTTATATTGATGTTGTCAAACTAAAATACTGGGAGACCAGATTTTGGAAGGAAGCAAAAAGAGTGATTGCCGTCTCGGAGGCTGATAAAAAAACAATGCAAAAATCGGTTCCCGGACTCAAGGTAGACATCATTCCCAACGCTCCGGGTGATGATCTGGCCAATCTTTACAACCCGGAGAAAAAACTTGCGGTCCAAAATCCCTTAATTTTTTACCAAAGCAATTTTTTGTGGATGCAAAATGTTGAGGGCGCGGTGTTTCTGGCAAAAGAGGTGTTTCCCCTGATTAAAAAAGAGTATCCGGCGGCAAGATGTAGGATCATCGGTCAAAATGCCCGGACGAATGCCCACATGAAGGTTAATGAACTGGAAAGCAAAGGGGTGGAAGTTATTGAACAGGATAAATCCGATGTCGAGGCAGTTATCCGATCATATGATGAAGGCACGATTTTTGTTGCTCCCTTGCATGGTCCCGGGGGGACAAGACTTAAAATTTTGGGAGCTATGTCTGCCGGCGTCCCTGTGGTCACCACTCCGGTCGGAGCCAGTGGTCTCGAGGTAACAAACGGTCAGGACATTCTAATTGGCGATAGCCCAAAAGAGATAGCAGCGTTGGTATTAAAGTTAATAAACGATAAAAAATTATTCCGGAAAATCGTGGAAAACGCAAAGAGTTTGATTAAGGAAAAGTATGATTGGAAAGCAATTGCCCTTGATCTAAGCAAAATATATGAAAGTGCCAAAGCTTAGTATCATTATTTTAAACCACAACACCCGCGATCTTTTGCAGCAGTGTCTTAAATCCATTTCCGGGCCTCACCAAATAATTGTTGTCGATAATAATTCTTCCGATCAATCAGTTGACATGGTCAGAAAAGAGTTTCCAAATGTAAAAGTTTTGGTTCGTGATGTTAATGATGGCTATACCCGGGGAAATAACGCGGCAAGGCATATTGCCACGGGCGAATATGTCCTGTTTTTAAACTCTGACACAAAACTTTATCCCGAAACCCTTTCGACAATGATAAATTTCATGGATTCTGATCCCAAAATTGGCATTTCAACATGTCTTACGAAACTTCCAAACGGTAAGTTATATTATGCCTGCCATCGGGGATTTCCTTCACCATGGAATTCGCTGAGTTATTTTTCTGGATTATCGAGATTGTTTCCCAACTTGAAATTATTTAACGGTTACACTCTAAACTGTGAGTCTTTAGATTCGATTCATGAAATTGACGCTTGTTCCGGGACCTTTTTACTGACAAGAAGAGTCCTCCTCAATAAAATTAATTGGTTTGACGAGGACTATTTTTCTTACGGTGAAGATATCGAAATGTGTTACCGGGTAAAAAAATTGGGATTTAAAGTAATGTTTAATCCCAAAACAGAAATTATCCATTACTGGGGAGCGACATCAGGGCTTAAATCAACGTCGCTTAATCTCACCACCGCAACTTTGGAAAACAGCGAGAAATGGAACAAAGCCCGCTATGAAGCCATGAAAATTTTTTATGACAAGCATTACCGGCAGGAATATTCTGAGTTTTTTAGATGGCTCATTTTTAGAGCTATTGAAGTTACCAAAATTTTGCGACGCAACCAAGATTAATTATGACCATAGGTATTGATGCCAGATTGTGGAACGAAACCGGAGTCGGGCGGTATATCCGCCAAATTTTTTATCTTCTGCCAAAGATCGACAAAAAAAACACTTATGTCTGGTTTTTTAGCTCTAAAGATTATGATACCTTGGAAATGCCCTTGCCTACCTGGCGTAAAGTCAGGTGTGATATTCATTGGCATACCCTGGCCGAACAGTTAGTCTTGCCGTTCGTCTTCTTACGGGAAAATCTTGACCTTCTCCATTTTCCTTACTTCACGTTCCCCATTCTTTACCCGAAAAAGTTTATCGTGACAATCCACGATCTTATTTATGATCATTATAAAACGGGGAAAGGTTCGACTTTACCGATGCCCCTTTTTTGGCTAAAAAAAATCGGCTATGTCTTAGTCAATTTTGTTTCTGTTAGACGGGCTACAAAAATACTTACTATCTCAAATGATGCCAAAAACGAAATTGTGGCCCATTATGGAGCTGACCCCAAAAAGATAACGGTGACTTACGAATCCGGTGTTCTTGAGGATACCAGAAAGAATTTTATCGGAAATGAGACGGACTGGATTAAAAAACTCCAACCCTACATTCTCTATGTCGGTAATGCTCACCCGCATAAAAATGTTGAAAACTTAATCAAAGCAGCCGAAATTGCCAAAATGAAACTGGTGCTGGTGGGTAATGATCCCTATTTTTATCCCCGGTTACCAAAATCAAAATATGTCAAACTGATAGGCTCCGTCCCCAATTCCGAAATCGCCATCTGGTACCACTTCGCTATGGCCTTTGTGTCTGCCTCCAGGATGGAGGGGTTTGGCATCCCGCCGCTTGAGGCCATGTCGGTGGGTTGCCCGGTAATTTTATCAGATATCCCCGTATTTCATGAAATTAACGGTGAGGCGGCAATATATTTTAATGAGGAGGATCCCAAAAATATTGCCGAGGTAATTTCAAAAACACTCAAGAATAAAAAGTTATTAGAAAATTTGGTAAAGAAAGGTTATAAACAAGTTCAAAATTACAGTTGGGAAAAAATGGTGAGTGAAATTCATCGGACCTATGAAGAAGTTATCTAAAGCCCAGCCGGTTGCCATTGTTATTTTCTACGATCAGGAAGGAAACATTTTAGTGCAGGATCGGTCGGAAAAAACCGACGCTTTATATAAATTTGGGTTTTTTGGTGGCAAGATTAAAGATTTTGAATCGCCAAAACAAGCAATAGTTAGGGAAATAAAGGAAGAACTAAACATCGATCTTGAGAATTTTTCTTTTTGGCAAAAAACAAATTATCAAGTTTTAGATCCGGGCCCGTTTTATGGTTTAAAATTTATAAAGTCGGTTTTTTTAGCCCCCCTTACTCCCGAAATTTTGGCTGCCCAGGTTTTTGAGGGAAAGAAAGTTGTGTTAAAATTACCCGAGGCTCTAAGTGATCAGGGATTTTCATATCATAATAAGGATCTTCTTGAGCAGCTACAAAGTCTAATTATTAATAAGTCTAAGTAGTTATAGGATTGGGAACATGATAAAAAACTCTAAATTAAAAGTGGCTTTGGTTTATGACCGCGTAAACAAGTTTGGCGGGGCAGAGAGAGTTTTGTTGGCTCTCCATGAAATTTTTCCGGATGCGCCGCTTTTTACCTCCGTTTACAATCCCCAAACGGCATCTTGGGCAAAAGATATTTACATACAGTCGTCTTTTTTGCAAAAACTTCCCCTGCCCAAAGACAAGCATGAATATTATCCCTATCTTATGGGACCGGCCTTTGAAACTTTCAATTTTGACGAATTTGAGATTGTAATTTCCGTGACTCACGAATTTGCTAAGGCGATAATTACCAAGCCGAAAACACTGCATATATGTTACTGTCTTAACCCGGTAGGTTATTTGTGGTCTGGTTACGAAGCTTACTTTTACGGTAAACCGGTCTGGTTCAAATATCTTTCCTACCCGCTTATTAATTATCTTCGCTGGTACGATAAAATTATAAGCCATCGGCCCGATGTTTATGTCTCAATTTCCCAAGAAGTTAAAAAACGGATTAAAAAATTCTACAATTTGGAAAGTGATGTTATTTATCCTCCGGTTACTTTAACATCCGAACCCGCAACTCAAAATACCTGCGATTACTATCTAATTGTTTCCCGGCTGGCCTCAGAAAAAAGAGTGGATATTGCCGTTGAGGCTTTTAATAAATTAAAACTGCCATTAAAAATTATTGGTACAGGGGGGGAGACCCAATCGCTAAAAGAACTGGCAAATGACAATATTGAATTTCTAGGGTATTTGACAGATAGTGAGGTAGCCAGTTATTATAAAAACTGTCGGGCTGTTGTCATACCGGGCGTTGAAGATTTTAATATCGTCGCCGTCGAAGCTCAGGGATATGGAAAACCGGTTATTGCCCTTCGAGCCGGAGGAGTGACCGAAACTGTCATTGACAATAAAACCGGTTATTTTTTTGATTCACAATCGGCAGAGTCGTTAATAAATTTAATAAAACTAATAAAATTAAATAAAATAAGGCCTGAGGACTGTATTGAAAATGCGCAAAAGTTTTCAAAAGAGAGATTTAAAAAAGAGTTTTTAAATTATGTTTTACAACATTACCAAAAGACTAATTGATATTATCAGCTCCCTGATTTTATTAACCCTTTTTTCACCGATAATGATTCTTACTGCGATTGCGATAAAGCTTGATTCCCAGGGCCCGGTGTTTGCCGACATTCCCTTGAGAGTGGGGAAAAACGGGAAAATGTTTAAACTTTACAAATTCCGCTCGATGATTCCGAAAGCGGACACAATACTTCGTACCGACCCCCGGCTAAAAAAGCTTCTGGCGGCTTATCGAAAAAATAACTACAAACTTAAAGAAGACCCCCGGATTACAAGAGTCGGAGCATTTATCAGGCGCCATTCAATTGATGAGTTTCCCCAGCTTATTAATGTCCTAATCGGTAATATGAGTTTGGTCGGTCCCCGGCCTTACCACGATTTTGAACTGCAAGAGCAATCACAGAAGTATCCGGAGGTAGTTAAGTACATAGAGGCTATGCATTCTGTAAAGCCGGGAATCACGGGCCAGTGGCAGGTGTCAGGGAGGAGCGAGGTCGATTTTGAGAAAAGAATTAAACTTGATGCCGAATATGCAAAGCAAAAAAATATTTTCTATGATATCCTAATCATGTTAAAAACCCCCTTGGTGATTATTAACGGTAAAGGGGCGTATTAGAGTTTATAGTTGAAAATTATGGAACCGGAAATTAAAGAAATTAAATTAAATAACGATTTGCAAACGGTTTCGGTAAAACCAAAAGGTAGATTCCTGAACCGAAAACTGGTTGCGATTTTAGGAGGGGTACTTCTTATCCTAATCTTATTCGCCGGCGTAGCCGTATTGGCAGTCGGCATGCCTGCCTACAAAGTCTACAAGGACGCTATGATTGCGGTCGCTTATGTCCAAGAGACTAAAGAGGCGGCCAAAGCGCAGGATATTTCAAAAATTACTGAGTCACTTGCCAAAACTAAAGCTCAGGTTCTGACGGTTCAAAACGGATTTTCCTCGCTTCTTTGGACAAAAAATATTCCTTATTTTGGAAACTATACAGCCGATGCCGAACATTTAATAAAAGCCGGGATTTACGGTCTTGAGGCAGGAGAGATCGGAACCGCTGCCATTGAACCATATGCCGACCTTTTGGGTTTAAAAGGTAAAGGTACTTTTGCGGGCGGAACTACCGAAGACCGTATTGCCAAAGCGATCGCCACTTTGGAAAAAGTTACTCCGCAAATTGACGCCATTTCAGAAAAAGTGAAGTTAGTTCAGAACGAAATCAAAGATATTGACCCGAATAGATACCCCCAAGAGATCAACGGCAGGGCGTTGAGGCCTCTAATTTCGGATTTTAAAAATATTATAAAGGAGGCCGATTTGTTATTAGACGAGGCAAAACCTCTTGTTAAAGTTTTACCTAAACAATTAGGGCAACCGACTGAAGCCAAATATCTTGTCATTTTCCAAAATGATGCCGAACTTCGTCCTACCGGCGGTTTTATGACTGCTTACGCGGTCTTAAGGGTGGAGAAAGGGAAAATTAACCTTGATACGGCCGATGATATCTACAAGCTGGATTCAACCGTGACAAAAAATATTAAACCGCCCCAGGCGATAAAAGATTACCT
>Ga0209542_10010173_pt1 | contig 17052 bp, 21 predicted proteins | sample RifCSPhighO2_01_FD_184028 | JGI IMG/M metagenome (GOLD analysis project Ga0209542, IMG submission 184028) | Soil microbial communities from Rifle, Colorado - Rifle CSP2_plank highO2_0.1 (SPAdes) (version 2) | ecosystem: Environmental > Terrestrial > Deep subsurface > Rock core/Sediment ...
AAAGAATTGAATTTGAAAGTTTTAGACATGGGAATGGGCCATGAAAGAAATGCATGGTTTACAGCAGGTAAAAGCACAAGCTATGAGGTAGTTTTCCCAAAAGTGATGCAGAAAGTGTATGCAAGAACTGGATTTAAAGCTGATGAAAAAATAATTTCTAAATTCCTCCCCTTTTCTTCCTACTTAAATGTTGATGAGGTAGAAGATGTTAATGAAGCATGGGAAAAAGTCGCAAAAGAAGTGGGAGTTCCAGTCGAAGAATTGAAAGAAAAGATAATCCCGTTGAGCGCACTTTATTCTGTTGCAGAGCATTCAAGAACACTTTTGGTTGCATTAAACGATGGTGTTTTGCCTTCAAATGTTGCCGGCGGATACAATCTAAGAGTTTTACTTAGAAGAGCACTTGGTTTTATTGAAAAATACGGCTGGAATGTTTCGCTCTCTGAGATTTGCAAATGGCATGCAGAGGAATTGAAAGAACTTTTCCCAGAACTTTCAGAGAATTTGCATGATGTCGATTTGGTACTATCAATTGAGCAGAAAAAATTCGAGGAGACAAGGCAAAAATCAAGGCAAATCATCGGAAGATTGATTGCTGAAGGGATAAGCACGGATAAATTGGTTGAAATTTATGATTCAAATGGAATAACTCCTGAATTCATCAAGGAAGAAGCCAAAAAAGTTGGAACAAAAATAGAGATTCCTGATAATTTCTATGCATTAGTTGCAGAAAGGCATACCCTAAAAGAACAAAAAGCTGCAACAAAGAAAGGTATTGAACTAAATTTGGAAGGATTGCTCCCGACAAAAGCACTTTATTTTGATGATTATAGATTAACCGAGTTTTCAGGTAAGGCCTTGAAAATAATTGACAATAAATATGTAATTTTAGATACGACTGCATTCTATCCAACCTCTGGCGGACAGATTCATGATATCGGAACATTAGGGAAGGATAATGTAGTTGATGTCTTCAAGCAGGGTAAAATAATCGTTCATGTGATGGATTCAATATCTTTTTCTGAAGGAGAAATGGTTAAAGGAAAAGTCGACAAGGAGAGAAGATTCCAACTTGCTCAGCACCATACCGCAACGCATTTGCTTAACGGAATATCCAAAAAACTGCTCGGGAATCATGTTTGGCAGGCTGGCGCTGCAAAATTCTTGGATAAAGCAAGGCTAGACATTACTCATTTTGATAATTTGTCAAATGAGCAGATAAAGCAGATAGAAAAAGAAGCAAATAAGATAATAAAAAAGAATGTCAGAGTGATAAAATCATTTGTACCAAGAACCGAAGCTGAAAAGAAATACGGATTCTCACTTTATCAGGGCGGAGTTGTTCCGGGAAAAGACTTGAGAATTGTTGAAATTGAAGGAATTGATGTTGAAGCCTGTGGTGGAACGCATCTGAATAATACCGGCGAGATTGGGGAAGTAAAAATACTGAAATCTCAGAAAATTCAGGATGGAATTGTAAGATTGGAATACGTTGCAGGCAACGCTTTGCATTCAGTTTCGCAGGAAAAAGAGAAGTTTGTCGAAGAGTTGACTGATTTATTGAAATGCGAAGTTGAACAAATACCGGGAAGAGCTAATGAATTGTTCAACAAATGGAAAAATATCGTCAAGAAAGGCAAGAAAGAGACATCTGAATTAGAATCTACAAAAAGGTTTGATGGCGATGTAATTGCAGAGACAACCAAGATTCTAAAAACCCAACCAGAGCATTTGGTAAAGACGATTAAGAGATTTTTAATGGAAATTGATGAAGAGTTAAAGAAATCCGCTTAACTTCGACTGAGTCCTTAACTCCCTCAACAAAACACTATTTGCCAGCAAATGTGAAATATCAAAATTAAACTGCTTTTTAATTTTCATCGCAGCATATTGAAGCATCAATTCTTTTGATGAAAATTCAACTGGTTTATTTGCAAGAGCTTTTCTGGTTGCCTCCCTTGTTACCCAGACTCCTAAAGGAACTGCATATTCGTCGGTGATAAAACGTAAGGCAAGAACAGAACCTTGCTTTTTTATTCCAGCCAGATGTTCTGCTGCAACAAGCCTTACTGTATAATATCCGCCGGCAGTGCTTTCTGCATAATCTTTTCTTCCGTGAACGCTCTCGTAATCTGTCGAGTATTTTCCTGAGACATTCTCTACCCATCTGCCTGAGGGAACGAAATTCTCGAACAGCTCATAGCTCCAAGGCTCAGGGAAAAATAACAATAAGTAATAATTTCCAAGATAGCCACCAAAATAAGCAGAATATCCAAGATAATTACTAAACGATTTTATCTGCTCAATTGCATTTTTACCTAAAATATCATCAGTTGCCGTTATGCTCCATCTCGTAGGGACTAATTTCCTGTTTTCCCCGATGCCTAAAGTGCCAACTGAAAACAATCGCATGATAAAATTCTCATCAAAACCTTTGTCATGCAGATAAACAACTGCATCTTGCGCTTTCCAGTCTGTATCTGTAACAGTTTTCTCAACCGTAGTCGCGACTTTAGGATTGGATGTTATTTCAGCAGACTTAAGTCTTGCAGATGGACCCATTGGCGCAGTCTCCAAATCAAAGCTCATTCTCATTAAAGGAGCTTTCTGCAAATGGATTTCAACATCAGCAGGCCTTGAAGCCATTGCAACTTCTCGACTTATTTCAAGCAATTTTCCAGACCTGTCTTTTACTGAAGAAACAAAGCGGGAATTAACTAATGAAGAACGGTAAGCAACAATCTGAGGAATTCCATAGTTATCTTTCGCCCAAGTTCTTGGTGCGTCATAAAGCTCTGGATCTTTGACTTTTTCCGGCGGTGCAAGTATTCCTACATTTACATGCGGATACCCATAATGGCCAACAAATGGAGCAGGAGATTGGCCGGTTATCTCGGTTTTCTTCAGCGCATCTAAGCTTTTATTCATTATCCTGACTTTAGAATAGATTGGACAGTCAGCATAATTGTTGCAGTATCTTCCCTTGCATTCTATGCAGCTTATTCTGCTGATGTTCATGAATCAAAAAAAGATATTTAGAATATAAGAGTTTGTTTGTCTGATGTCCAATGGCTATTTATTAGCTACAGCTTCATGAGGTCTGCTAACAGCATAATCGCATCGCAAGAGTTTGTTATAGAGTTCTTCTAAAGTTAAGGGACCGGCATTCGCATCCTCCTTTTCTTCCTGAGCCATTATAATAATTTCATCTAAACTCCTCTGAAATCTTAAAAAGCTAGTAGCATCGTGCTCGTCAATTCCTGATTTTAGCATTAAACATGGCTTTCCCTTAAATGGTTCTTCATCAATTTCTGATTTAGGAATACAGCTATATTCTCCTGGCTCAGTTTCTACAATATAACAATCGTATGTCAAATTTTCACCATCATGCTCTAGTTGGAGAGAGTGATTCTATATGAACTATATTATATTGCCGATTTGTTAGTTGTGTTCCAGAATTGCTTTGGTTCATAGACCAAAAAGATTTGTTAAAGGCGCATCAAACATTTTTGGAATTAATTTCTTCTTTACAATCTAACAGATAAGGTTTATAAAAAGCCCAAATTCCTTTTATTTTGCAGCCCCGTAGTGTAGCGGTCAATCATACTGCCCTCTGGCGAACTTTTGCGAAAAGTTCGATCAAAAGCGTGGGACATAAAGTCCCACTAACTACGCAAATACAGCGGAGAAAGGCAGTGACGGCGGTTCGAATCCGCCCGGGGCTACTTTTTTCAATTTTTCAATACCAAAAGCGAAAAGTATAAATACTTGAGTTATATCAATAGATATAACTATGCCACTTCTAAAAAATCAAAGAAATGTGCTTCGCTTTCCCAGGTTGGATACTGTTCTCATGGTGGAAAATTTTATCCAGAAACACGATGGAGAATTGAAGAAAAAAGCCCTTTGGGAGAAACTTCCAAAAAAAATGATGTATCAGACATTTTGCGTAACGATAGATTATCTTCTAAATTCAAGGAAAATTTCAATAGACAAAGAAGGAAAAATAGGTTGGATATACTACCCAACTCAAACAAGAAACCTTGCTAGTCAAAAAGACTTATTCTGGAACTCCAAATGAAGTTGCCAACAAACGTGAGATTTGCAGATGAAAAAATAAAGCAAGCATTCGAACAGCTAAAAGACAGCAAAGGAGACGAAAGAAAACTCCATGATTGGTTAGTCAGAGCTTTCAATGACATAGAACAAAATGCTTTTTGCGGCATACAAATACCCAAACGATTAATTCCAAAAGAGTATTTGCAAAAATATGGCGTTCACAACGCTTGGAAATACAATCTACCAAACGCATGGAGACTCATTTATTCCATTGAAAATCAGGAAATTGTTGTGGTCTCAATTGTCCTGGAATGGATGGACCATAAAGAATACGAAAGAAGATTCAAATACTAAGAACAAAAATAATCCTTCTTTTTAACAGATTTGTCTATTGCCCGCCCGGGGCTATCTAGTTTTTGGGATATATACATGATTTGTTTTTTTACGCTTTATAAATGAATTTTCTTCTGATTCTCTCCAAAACCTTTATATACTTAACAAACATATCACACATAATAAACGTAGGAGGCATCAAAATGGTAAGCATAACATTGGCAGTCCCGCCTGAATTGAAGGCGGAAATGGACAAGCATCCAGAATTCAACTGGTCTGAGATTGCGAGAAAAGCAATACGAGAGCGCCTTGAGTTTCTTAAGAAGATGGATGCCATGTTTGCAAACAGCAAACTAACAGAGGAGGATGCCATCGAACTTGGAAGGAAAGTGAACAAAGCAGTAGCCAAGAAATATCGCAAGCTGTTATGAAACTTGTTGTTGATGCGAATATCATATTTGCTGCACTCATTCGCGATAGTCATACAAGACGGATGCTCTTGGCGCCAGATAATGAGCTATATGCTCCGGAATACATGATATTGGAGGTGAAAGAACACTTCGAGACGCTTAAAGAAAAAACAGGACTCACAGAAGAGGAACTTGACGCGCTGGTCGACGGTATAGCCAAGATGGCAGATATCAAAATAATCAATCCTCAAGAATTCAAAGATAAACTCCAAGGCGCAGATTCGATTTCCCCGGACCCAGATGACATCCAGTACTTCGCTCTCGCACTCAAACTAAATTGTCCAATATGGTCAAACGACAAAAAGCTCAAAGAACAGAAAAAAGTAAAGATAATCTCAACAGAAGAGCTACCAAGGAATCCCCGTTTTTAACAGAAACATCCTTAGTCCTCCCGGAGCTATCATTCTTTTGGGATACATAGATGTTTATATAGTGATCTCCGTTAGCTTCAAATTAATGAACCTAGACCAATTCTACGAAGATACTTACCTAGATTCAATATTCGTAGGATCAGAGAATGTTAAACAGATAACGAAGGCTACCATAAGAGCGGCCCCTGCAATGTCTCTTGCTGGTGTGATAGTTGGCGCATCTATGGGAATTGTTTTCGGGCCAGATGTATATGAGCACATTCCAGGAATGCAGAATGGGCCACAGATGCTTCAGTATCTGTATCATGGTGTTAGTACCGGCATAGGTGCTTGGGGAGGGGTTACTTTATCCGGAATTGTTCTGGGAGTTTATGCTGGAACTCGCTTAGTCCATGAAATGCTCTTTAGGAATTATTAGCAAGTGGTATTTGTCGATGGGCTGTTTGCTAACGATCGAAAAGTATAATGAATCATCATAGACAAGCGTAAGGCATTCTTAGAAAAAATCGGAAAGCTATAGGAATCCCATTTTTTAACAGAAAACACTCAGTACCCATCCGGGACTAGTTTTTTAATTTCTGTAAATGTTATCGTGATGATCGTAATCTTCCAAGGTCACAGTTTTTGTTGTCTCATCAACAGAGAATGCAAGAACGAAGCTTGATTCGATATGGACTCTCTTCCAGTGTTGCAGAGGTTTTCTAAGATTTTTGTAATGATGTGGATTTCGTACTATTTCTTCTGCCTTTTTAAGGATTATTTCAACCTGCCTCTTGTCTTTCTTTTTTAGCCTCTCTAATTTTTTGAGCAGTTTTTCATCAATTTTGAGAGAATACATCTTACATCTGCAATCTCTTTCTCAAATTTTCTACAGTCCCAACATCAATTTTCTTCTGTTTCATGATTTTTTGAGCTTTTGCGATATATTCTGGCCTCAGTTCAGGCTCAAGAAGTTGAGACTCGTACTGTTCAGACATCATATCGATAGCTTGAGACTTGTCTCTAAGACCATACTTTGCTTTGATCACATTCAACACCCTATTACTCCTATCCGAAATGTCAACAATTGCCTTTACCATAGTTCACCTTAATATCACATTAATATCATGCTAATATATAAAGATTTTGACTAAATTAGATAGGAATCCCTGTTTTTAACAAAAACGCTCAGTGTCCGCCCGGAGCTATCCGAAATATTTTTATACTCGTTATTACATGTTATTACAATGCAGCCATTATTCACGCTTCACGCAAAGCAGCAAATGGTTGAAAGAGGCGTAAGCAAGCAGCAGATATTGGATGTGATAAAGAAGGGTGCAAAAATTCGCCAAACGGACGGCTTGCTTGCCTCTTATGGATACATCCAGGTTGCTTACAAGATTCGTGGAGAAAAGTGCATAATCAAAACGGTGATGATAAGATGAAATGCGACATATGCGAAAAAGGGGAGTTGGAGAACAAACCAGTTGATTTCAAAATTTATGGAGTGAGTCTTGGAAAATTTCCTGCTCAAGTGTGCAGTTCATGTGGGGAAACCTTCTTTACCGAAGCCATATCGGATAAAATTGACGATTTGGCTAAGAAGAAAGGCCTTTGGGGCCTTGAAGCAAAAACAAAAATAGGAATGGTAGGAAATTCAATAGATGTAAAGATAAGCAAGAAAATAGCTGATTTTGCAGGTTTGAAGAAAGGTAATGAAGTTAGGGTCTACCCCGAAGGAAAGAATAGAATAATAATCGAATCCTAGTTTTTAACAAATCTGTTCATTGTCCGCCAGGGGCTACTTTGATTTAATTAGATTCTGATGAGATAAAATCATTATCATCCAATGACATATCATTATAAGCTGACGCATGGCAGCTTACTTGGAAAGGTGATAATATGGCACAAGTGAATTGTTCGAGCTGTAATTTCAAATTAGAGGGAAAAGAAGAAGAAATAAGGTCTGAGCTAAGAATCCACATAGACAAGACCCATGGGTCCATCTATACTCATGAATAAGTGTTTTTGTTTGGAATATAGAAACCATTAATAATCAAAAAGCGAATTTTTATGCATGAAAGAATTTGATTTATATAACGAGCTAATTAAAGAGATTGTCGGGCATTTTACAAATTTGAATTTGGTGTTGGCTTCGCCGATAACTTGCGCAATTTGTCAAAGCTGGAAATTGAAAAAAGATTCAATGAGATGAACAAATAATCCTTCTATATCATAATAATTATAAAACAGCCATATTTTTTCGAATATAAGTGGTGGTTAAATGACTGAGCTGAAAAGAACTCCTCTAAATGAAGTACTTAAGGCTGCTGGAGGTAAATTCGTTGATTTTGCAGGTTGGGATATGCCTGTCAGATTCAAGGGAGATATTGTCGAGCACCAGGCTGTAAGGACGAATGTCGGATTGTTTGATGTTTCGCACATGGGTGAGTTTGAGGTAAGGGGCAGAGACGCTTTTGCATTTCTTCAGAGACTTACTACAAATAATATAGGAGACTTAGTGGTTGGCAAAGCACAATACTCAGTCATGTGTAATGAAAATGGCGGAATTATTGATGATATTCTTGTCTACAGATATGAAGACAGATACATTGTAGTCGTAAATGCTGCCAAAATAGAGGAAGACTGGAATTGGTTTAATGAACAGGCGAGAGGCTTCGATGTAAAATTGGAAGACCAGTCTGCCAGTACAATTCTTCTAGCGGTTCAAGGCAGGAATTCTCTTCCATTATTGAAAGGTTTGACAGACGCGGATATTGGCTCATTGAAGCGCTTCAGATTTGTTGAAGGAGAGGTAGCTGGAATAAATGCAACGATATCAAGAACAGGTTATACTGGAGAACCAACTGGTTTTGAATTATTTGCAAGCTCGGACGAAGCTGTTAAGTTGTATAAGGCGTTAGTGCAGGCTGGTGAACCTTATAGCATGGAAAGATGCGGACTTGGTGCAAGGGATTCTTTGCGGCTTGAGGCATGTCTCATGTTAAATGGACAGGACATGAATCCGACAATTAACCCTTTAGAGGCTGGTTTGCATAGATGGGTGAAGCTGGATAAAGGAGAGTTTGTAGGTTCTGAAGCAATAAGGGAATCAATGGAAAGAGGTTTGGAAAGAACAATTGTAGGATTTGTAATGACTGATAAGTCAAGCAGGCCGCCAAGGCACAATTATGAATTGAAAAGTATTGCAGGGGCAACAATAGGAAAAGTAACTAGTGGAGGGCCTTCTATTTCGACAGGAAAAGGAATAGGAATGGGTTATGTTCCGGCAGGATATTCAATAATAGGAACCCAACTATTAATCGATGTTAGAGGGACTGATTCGCCCGCTGTTGTAGTTGAAAGACCATTTTACACTCCAAATTAGTTTGAAATAATATTTATATAATTACAATAAAAAAATAAAAATGGAGGAATAATAATTGGCTCATAGGTTTTCAGGAATTACAGATGAAGAAGTACCTAGAGCTCTAAGCGTTGTTAGAGCAAATTCTATTGAAGAATTGTATGCAAGGGTAGTTCCAGAAGACCACCAATGGGATGGCGTCATGGAATGGCTTGGCCAGGCCATGGCCGAAATCGATATCGAATTTCTGATTAAGGTTTTTTCAAAACAAAACTATGATGTTCCGCCAGAAAATATGTTCTTGGGTGGAGGGCATTACCAAAGAGAAATTCCAAAGGCAGTTTTCGAGAATATTTTGACAGGAAAATGGTATACTCCCTATACTCCTTATCAAAAAGAGGCTGCTCAGGGAATTCTATTTTCACTATTTGAATATCAAAATTACATTCAAGAAATGTCTGGAATGGCAATTGCAAATGCAGGGTTGTATCACGGAATGAATTCTCTAATAGAAGGAGCATTAATGGCGTGCAGGATTACTGGAAGAGACAAAATCCTTTATTCAGAAAGCCTGCATCCACTGGCAATTAGAAATCTAAAGACTGCCTTCGGGCCGAAGATAAAGCAAGGTTTTGAGCTTGTTGAAGTTCCTTCGACTAATGGAATTACAAGGCCAGAGAGCATTGACGAACTCGTTGATGAAAGGACTGCAGCGGTAATAGTTCAAACTCCTACGAATTTTTACGGATTAATTGATGGAATGGATGGACAAGCAGAGGCTATACACTCCAAAGGAGCGCTTTATCTAGCTTATGGCGGAGGAGATCAAATTTCTCTTGCTCTGCTTTCGCCTCCAGGAGAATATGGCGTGGATATTTATGCAGGAGAAGGACAGCATTTCGGTGTCCCGATTGGATTCGGAGGGCCGCATATAGGAACGCTCGCTATGTCTAAAAGTATTCTTAACGAAAAGACTGTTAGGCAGCTTCCAGGAAGGCTTGTTTTGCCGGTTGTCGATATGCACGGAATTAAAGCGTTCCGGCTCGGCTTGCAGCCAAGAGAACAGCACATCAATCGTGAGAAAGCTACTTCAAACACATGCACTTCTGAAACTCTAATCGCGATATTGAGCACTGTATGGTTCGCAATGAAGGGGCACAATGGCGTCAAAGATGCTGCTTATCAATCCCAACAGGTTGCCCATTATATTGTCAATGAAATATTGAAGATGCCTGGATATGAAATGTTGCATGATGGTTATTTCTTCAATGAAGCTGCCATTAGAACTCCAGTTCCTGCAAAAATCATTGCTGATTCGCTTGCTGAAAGAAACATTTTCGCAGGGATACCATTAGCACACAAATTTCCATATGCAATCAAAACAGATGGTAAACCACTTTATGACAACAATACGTTGCTTATTGCAGCAACTGAAATGAACAATCAGCCTAATGGAAATAAAAATCTCGACAATTTGTTGAGAGGGTTCAAAGAATATGCAATTGCTAACTGAAATAAGCAGAGAAGGTGCTGGAGGTTATAGCTTATCAGCTTTAACAATTCCTACACAGGAGCTTTTACCGGATAGATATCTAAGAAAAGATCTGAATTTGCCGCAAGTCTCTGAAATGGATATTACAAAGGAATTCATGGAAAGAGCAAACACAAATATTTCTGTCGACGATGCCAAATTGTTCTGTTTGGGCTCATGCACAATGGGTTACACTCCAGATCTTATTCGCAAAATTCATTTGCCATTTTTAGGTTTACACCCTCTGCAGCCTGAGCAAACTGCGCAGGGAGCATTCAAAATCTTGCACAATCTTGAGAGAATTCTTTCTGAATTTGGAGGGGCAGAAGAAGGCACGCTGCATCCCGCTGCAGGAGCCCATAGTGAATTGACCGCAATTTACATGATAGAAAAATATCACAGGGATAATGGCGAAGGTGAGAAAAGAAAATATGTTGTTATTCCTGATTCCTCTCATGGAACTAATCCAGCGACTGCTACGATGGCAGGTTATGCAAAAGAAAATGTAGTGTCAATTCCGACGGACAAAGACGGTTCGATGGATTATAATGCTCTAAAAGAATTCATGAATGAACATGGCGATGAAGTTGCAGCGTTGATGATTACGCAGCCTAACACCTTTGGAATTTATGATAAGAGAATAAAAGAAATTACAGAATTGATGCATGAGCATGGTGCAAAGGTTTTCTGTGACGGGGCAAACTTTGCTGCTTTAACTGGAAGAGTGAGATTTGCAGATCTAGGAGTAGACATTTGGCACTTTAACCTTCACAAGACATTTGGTGTACCTCATGGAGGAGGAGGTCCTGGTGCAGGATATGTTGGAGCAACTTCAGATCTCGTTCCTTACTTGCCTGGACCAAGAATCGTGGAAAATGAGGGAACATTTAGCCTTGAATACAATCCAAAATCCATTGGAGCAGTTTCATCGGCATTTGGAAATTTTCTTGCAGATGTCATGTCACTAGGATACATTTTAGCGCTGGGACAGGATGGATTTAGAGAAGCAAGCGGCAGAGCAGTTCTGGCAGCGAATTACTTGTTTGAAAAAGTCAAGCTCGTGTTGCCTCCTGCCTTTGACGTCCCTGTTGCACACGAATTCGTTGTTTTGGATATTCCTCTTCAAAAATATGGACTTACAGCTGGCGACTTTGCAAAGGGCTTAATAGATAGAAGAATCTATCCAACCGTCAATTTCCCTCACGCATCCAGCATAGTTCGAGATCCAATGACAAAAGAATTGTTATACGGGCCAAAAATTGGGAATTTTCTGATTGAGCCAACATTCAATCCAAAACTAAGCACTTTAGACGATGTTGCCGTAGATTTCGAGCAGATTTTAAAACAAGCCCAGGAAGAACCTGATTGGCTGAAATATTCTCCGTATACCTTGTCAGTCGGAAGAGTACTTGACGAGGCTGATGCTTGGTCAGATAGATATGCTCTTAGCTTAGCACGAAGAGGTCTAAGCTTAACAGACTGGAATAGAGTTGGTGAAGAATTAGAGCAAATGTTCAAGGATATCCAAGAGCATCTTAGAAAAGATAGAGAAAAGGAATTGCTCGGGAAAGGATTGGGTTATCAGCTTGCATTTGATGAAATTTAATGTAAAACTCCTCTTTCCATCAATGGAACTAGTTTATCATAAACTAAACTTGCAAAAAGATAACTTCCTTCATTATTGAAATGAACGCCGTCATGAGTTAAAGGTTCTAACATTTTTCCTGTTGTAGGGTCAGTAGTGGCTGCGTAAAGATCCACACAAGAAATATTTTCTTCAGCACAATGATTTCTAATCATTTCATTAATTTGCGGGCGTGTTGAAGGCGTAAGCGGAACATGGATCTCAAAATAATCAAAGTCGAAAGGTTTAGGATGAGATAAGGCCATTGATGGAATAGTAACTGACACCGGCTCGACACCTGCTTGCCTGCATCTGGAATAGAATTCAACTAATCTTGAAAACAATGAGTTAACTTCTTTTTCCAGCCTTGGTGTCATATACTCAACAGCGATCCTATTGCATTGTGCTTCTAGCCATTCATCATAATGACTATCTGCACCTTCATAATCTGGAATTTTGCCGCTTATGAATTCATGCATTTCCCTAAAATTCAGATAATTCATGGCAGTGTCTAAATCGCATGTTCCGGCAAGGATAACGATAAAATCTGGTTTGACGCCAAGAATTTGATCTAAGTGTTTGCTAAGTCCTTCTGTGGTATATCCTGGATAAGTATATCCTATAACTCTACGACCTTGTTCTCTTACAAGCTCTTTAAGTTCTCCTGCATAAGTCTGAGAAGACATACTGTCTCCAAAGGTTACAATTCTGGCTCCTTCCCCCATATGTTCAGAGATTGCAGTCAAATTATAAATTTATTCTAGAAAATTATCTTCTTTTTTTTTTGGTTTTTTTAGCGGACTTCTTGACAACTGTTATAGTTTTTTTCTTGAAATGACCCACTACAGCTGCAGTAACTATTACTAAAGCTATTGTTAGCCAAAAGTAAATATTAGTATAATACTCAATAAATATCTCTTTTGCACCAGGTGTTGTTGTTGCGGTTAAAGCAAAGAACACAATATCGAGCAAAAAGCCAACCAGCACCAAAGTAATGCCGACCTTAAACCCTTCCTCTGCCGAGGCTTTTTCGCCCTTGAAGTACCAAACCGAGCAGATAAACGTGATGATTAAAGCTGCAAACATACCAAGAATATAAGCAGACCTTGGAATTTCATCGCCTGCAGCTGGTTTGATATCTAACACAGTAAGTATTATTATACTGACACCAAAGGATATTGCATATGCCAAAAGACCAAGAAGAAATGCTTTTCTAAGGTTCATTAAGTCTAATATTCTGTTTTCAATTCATAAATCTTTCGGGAAAATTATGCTGCCTTAAGATAATCTGAAAAAGAACGTGAGGCTTCAAATCCGGCATGATTTTTTCTAATAGAGCATATATTTAAACATTACATTACTTTTTTGAAACAAATTCATTTCCTTTTATATAGAATCTTAACTTTTTGTGTGAATCTCTTGTTATTCCTATTCTGGTTGCCTCAACAATTTGAGGTGCCAGATTAGTTTCCTTAACAAAAATTTTCTTTTCAGCAAAATGCAGTCCATTATGAGCCCCGTTTATCCCAAGAGCCTGAGCTAATTTACCCGGACCGTTTGAAAGTTTTTTTATTTCAGATGTTTTTCTTCTAATCTTCATTTTCTTTATTCCTTCGACGGGTTCAAGGGCTCTAAATAGTACTGCACCGTCTTTGGTAAGCACATTTAGCATCCAGTGGTTTCCATAAGTGAAATAAACATAAGCTGTTCCAGGGAGATTGTTTAAAAAAAATTTCAAGGCAGATGGCCGATAAAATGTATGCGACGCCTTGTCAGTTTTAGTGTAATATGCCTCAGTTTCAACTATTATTCCAGATACTCTGCCGTCATGTTCTTCATGTACAAGTTTTTTTCCAAGCAAGTCCCTTGCAACAATTTTTGGGTCCCTATCAAAAAAATCTTTCTCCATAAAACTGAAACACTGTAAATGTTTTTATAATTGACTATTAAAATACCATTATGGGCGAACGTTGGGAAGCATTAATTAGAATTCCAATAATAATTGTCACCTATATCATTGTTGAAATTTGGGAATTGGTAACTTTTATAGGAGCACTTCTCCATTTGGCATTGATTCTCATAGCAGGAAAAAGAATCAAAAGTCTTGCAAAATTCTCAAACGTATTTGCCACATACCAGTACACGGTCTACAAGTATGCATACTTTGCGACAAACAAAAGGCCTTTTCCTTTCAATGAATTTCCGAAAGAGCTTGAACCTGCTGATTTGAAAAAGAAAAGATAATTATTTGTCTGCTCCATACCTTCTCATTATGAATCCTTCAAAGACTTTATCGGGAAGTATTTTCTTCCATATAAGCATCTGTTTTGCTGATGAAGTACCAGCATATCTGAGTTTAGGTTTTTCATCGGTTATTGCCTTATAGATTATCTCTGCAACATCTTCAGGATTGCCCGCATTTCCTTCCATTCTGTTCCAAAGACTGTGCAAGCTGACCATCAGGCCGTGGTAAGGTGATTGCTTGTTTTGTTCCATTTCTTCAACTTTTTTTTCAGCAGTTTCCATAAAGGTCGTTTTAACAAAACCCGGTTCAATAAGAATTACATCTATATTAAATTGTTTTACTTCACCCTTTACAGCTTCGCTGAGGCCTTCTAAGGCGAATTTGGAAGCATTATAAGGAGAGCCAAGCGGAAAGCCTATTCTTCCGGCAAGAGAGCTTATATTTACAATTTTTCCTTTCATTTTTTCACGCATATGGGGAATTACAAGCTGTATCATTCTTGCTGCAGCAAAGAAATTTGTCTCCATTTGTTCTCGTAGTTGCCTTTCTGAAACCTCCTCCAGCGCGCCATACTGTCCATATCCTGCATTGTTAATCAAAATGTCTATCTTGCCTTCTTTTTTTGCAACAGCAGCTACAATTTTCCTGCATGCGTTTGCATCATTTACATCAAGCTGAGCTCCAAAAATCTGTTTTCCTATCTTTTTGCCGTCTTCGACTAGCCTTTTTAAATCCTCTTGCTTTCTTGCTGTCGCATACACCGTATAGCCCCTATTTGCAAGGAAAAGTGCCGTTGTTTTGCCTATTCCGCTTGAGCATCCGGTTATAAGTACAACTTCTGGCATAAACTAAAAATAGAATAACAAAATAAAAATGTTATGTTTGTGCTATCGTGGCTGCCTAGAGACTAAAATCATTTGAAAGCCTTCTTTGTCTCCTCATGGAACCAAAGGAGGTAAATTATTACTATTCCTATTATAGTTCCTATAGGAATTGAAAGCAGTCCAAGTGCTGCAAGTACTGTCGATAAAATTCTCCCCCAAGAGGTCAAGTTCCAGACACCATATGCTGCAACCAAGTCCAAGATTCCGACTACAAGCAATATTATTCCGAAAAATGCTACAAATCCACTGAGAAAACCTGCCATATCATAGCCTGGCATCATTCCCCTATAGCTGCCGAGGAATGCCCCTCCGGCAAGAAGCACTAGCGCTCCGACCAATGCTAATACTCCTTCGATTCCCTGAATTATCGAAACAACCGTGACTCCGACAGATTTGTTTATTTTTGCCATATAAACACCTCACTTAGCACAACAAAAATAAATTGAGTTTAAATATTTTTAGAACGCGCGCATACGTAAAAAATTCTTTCAAAAAAATCGAAACCTATTTATAATTCCATTTTTTAGAAATAAGTTATATGGAGAGAAAAAAAATAATGATGCATAGAAGAGGAGATGAAGAGCTCCATACAGGCTTCGATGATCATCTTGAGCCGCTAGAGCCGTTGGATTTAAGCAAAATCTCCTCAATAAATGACATGGTAGTTGCCATGGGCAAAACTGCTTTTACTGCAAGATCATTAAGCCATGCTGCAGATATTTTATACAAGATGACAAAGGAGGATGTATATATTGTTCTTACATTGTCAGGAGCAATGACAATCGCAAAAATGGGTCTTGTCGTCTGCGATATGATTGACAATGGCATGGTTGATGCAGTCGTCAGCACAGGTGCATTAATGGCTCATGGATTTGTTGAAAGCTCTGGCAAGGCTCATTTCAAATATGATCCAGCCATGGATGATACAAAATTATATGAATATGGCTATAACCGTGTATATGATACCCTTGAGCTGGAAAAAAATCTTGATGATGCAGAATCAATCTTAGATGAGCTCCTCAATGAATTCCCCGATGGCGCTGAAATTTCAAGCTTCCAGTTGCATGAAGCTCTTGGAAAATATTTGCATGAAAAAACAAAGGGCAGAGCAATCTTAAAATCCGCATATGAGAAAAAAATCCCTATATATGTTCCGGCATTTACTGATTCTGAATTAGGATTGGATTTTGCAATACATAATAGAAGGCGGTCGATGGCAAAAAGAAAACCAATAATTTTCAATGCTTTCATGGATTTAGATGATTATGCTGAAAGAATAAAAAATCAAAAGACTATTGGAATTTTTACAATCGGCGGAGGCGTTCCACGGAACTGGGCTCAGCAGGTTGGTCCTTACCTGGACATCACAAAAAAAAGAATAGCAGAAATAAAAAACCAAGACCTGCCAAAGGATCCTGCAAATGACCCATATTTCAAAAGATTTAAGTATGCTGTCAGGATTTGTCCTGAACCAGTCGAGCTTGGCGGCCTTTCAGGCTGCACATACTCAGAAGGAGTCTCGTGGGGAAAATTCGTTCCCCGCGAAGAAGGAGGCGATTGGGCGGAGGTTTATTCCGAAGCAACAATTGCCTGGCCTTTGATTGTGAAGGCCGTAATGGAAAGATTAAAGCAATAAAAGAGGTTAGAAAATGAGAAACAACAAATTTTTGAAAGCTGTTGCCTTTTTGACTGCAGCCATATTATTAATGCTGGTGGTTTCTGGATGCTTCGGCGGCAAGGCAAAACCTAAAGTGGAAGCTGATGTAAATGCCAACCAGCCGACACCGCCTTCAGAAGAAGCTAACACAGGTGTAGGAATAGATGTAAATGCCAATGCGAATATTGCTGGAGGGGTTGTTCTATATGATTACGGAAAGGTAGGCTCTTATGAGTACAGAATGACAACCACTTCTTCAGGCCAAACAACAACATCTAACATCAAGTACACTGTAAGTTCAGGCACTTACGAAGGCCAAAGTGCTTGGGTTTTATCCAGCGAGATAACAATCGAAGGGGCAACTGGAAAGGTAAATGTTTATACTGACAAAGAAACAGGAAGATGCATCATTTCAGAGACTGAAATGATTGTACTGAGCCAGACTGTAAAAAGTGCAGCAAAATGTGATATTGCCTCTGATGTAAAGACAAACGCTCAGGGCAAAGCAGCAGTACAGGCTCAGGGAACAGAA
>Ga0209542_10010174_pt1 | contig 17052 bp, 23 predicted proteins | sample RifCSPhighO2_01_FD_184028 | JGI IMG/M metagenome (GOLD analysis project Ga0209542, IMG submission 184028) | Soil microbial communities from Rifle, Colorado - Rifle CSP2_plank highO2_0.1 (SPAdes) (version 2) | ecosystem: Environmental > Terrestrial > Deep subsurface > Rock core/Sediment ...
CACTAGTTTAATGGCGGGAAAATTCGAGAGAACAAAGCCGCATATGAATGTCGGCACAATCGGTCACGTTGATCATGGCAAGACAACCCTAACGGCGGCTATTTTGCATGTTGCCGATTTGTACAAGGCTGAGGGATACAGCGCTCGGGTTGAGGCTATAGATCAAATTGATAATGCACCGGAAGAAAAAGCAAGAGGTATAACTATTGCCTTGCACCACTCAGAATACGAAACGCCAAAAAGGCACTACGCCCATGTTGATGCTCCAGGCCACCAGGATTACATCAAGAACATGATTACGGGGGCAGCACAAATGGACGGAGCGGTATTGGTTGTTGCAGCTACCGACGGACCCATGCCTCAAACTAGGGAACACATACTCTTAGCCAGACAAGTCGGCTTACCTTCGTTAATAGTATTTTTGAATAAAGTTGACCAAGTCGATGATCCGGAGATGTTAGATTTAGTAGAGGCGGAGATCAGAGAACTTCTAAGCAAATATCAGTATGACGGAGACAAAACTCCAATTATTAGAGGTTCGGGATTAAAAGCTCTTGAAGCAAAATCAAAAGATGACGCTACAACCAAACCCATCAAAGAGTTGTTAGACGCTCTTGATACCTATTTCCTTGACCCTGTCCGCGAAACTGAAAAACCATTTCTTATGCCAATTGAAGACATATTCTCTATTGAAGGAAGGGGAACTGTTGTCACGGGCAGAATCGAAAGAGGCAAAGTTAACCTTAACGAGGAAGTAGAAATTATCGGCATAAAGCCAACTTCAAAAACTGTTATTACTGGTATAGAGATGTTCAACAAACAACTTGACGAAGGCAGGGCCGGAGATAATGCGGGTATTTTGCTTCGAGGCACGAAAAAAGAAGACATAGAAAGGGGTCAAGTGCTTGCAAAACCGGGTTCAATTACACCTCACACTGAATTTGAATCCGAAATATACGTATTAACCAAAGAAGAAGGCGGAAGACATACCCCGTTCTTCAAGGGTTATAAGCCACAGTTTTACTTTAGAACGACAGATGTTACCGGAGAAGTTATGCTTCCTGAGGGCGCAGAAATGGTGATGCCCGGTGATACGGTAAATTTGAAAGTTAAGCTTATTGCTCCAATCGCTATGGAAGAAAAACAGAGGTTCGCTATCCGAGAAGGCGGAAAGACAGTTGGCGCAGGAGTTGTAACAAAAGTAGTAGTTTAGTAATTGAGTAATTGAGAAATTAAGAGTTCTTTTTCAAGGAAAATGGCAAAAAAAACATCAGAAAATAGTCAGAAGATAAGGATTAAATTGCGGGCGTACGATAATAAGATCATAGATAAATCTGCAAGACAGATCGTTGAGACTATTGAAAGATATGGAGGCAAATCAGTTGGCCCGGTACCTCTTCCAACGGAAATAAATAAATATACGGTTAACAGATCATCATTCATAGATAAATCCTCCCGCGAGCAATTTGAGATGAGGACTCATAAGAGGATCATAGATATAACCTCGCCGACGCCTAAAATAATAGATTCGCTCATGAATTTGAACCTACCGTCGGGCGTGGACATAGAGATTAAAATGTAAATGACAGCCCAAGAGTCCGAGCAGTAGTGAAGGACGATTGGTTGCTGGAATTTATCCCGCTCTATCCGGGCACACGGTTTATAAAAGTAAGAAGAAGAGCCGAAGGCGTTTTGCAGAAAGAGAAAGTTGCGAGTTAAAACTATGATTCCGGATGGGGCGGGATGATAACCAATAAAGGCAATAAACTAAGGCAGTGGAAATTTCAAACCAAAACACAGTAGAACAAGATCCAAGAAGACAAGAACAGCGGGCTCTTTTAGATGAGCTTAGAGAACATATAAGTGTGATAGAGATCCATCTGAGGAGAGCCGCAAATGGCACTGAAGCCATACAAGACGGCGGCATGGATAAATTAAGAGAAGTTTCGGAAAAACTTAGAGAGGCCAGAGACTTTTTGGATGTATTATAAATAGTATTATTACCTTACTTCTCTCCTCAATTTTTATCAAAAGAGGGGAGAGAGAATAAGGCAGTAATTGATAGTAGAATTAATCCTGATCAATCGGTTGCCACAGGCGACTGAGCAGGTTTGTAAAAATTCATTATTATAGAATTGCTTTAGTTAAACGATATTGGTTTTAATAAAAAACATAAAACCATAAAATAAAAAACGATTAGCTTTTGGTTAAGCCGGCTAGTCCGGTGTTTTTATTGGCTTTAAGCAATAAGCTTTAGGCTTTAAGCCTACAGCCTACAGCCTACAGCCTACAGCTTTGTGAAGTTTATATTAGGTAAAAAACTCGGTATGTCTCAAATTTTTAATGAAGACGGAACAGTTGTACCCGTTACTGTTATTGAAGTTGAACCAAATATGGTTAGCATGATCAGAACAAAAGAGAAAGACGGGTATGAAGCGGTTCAGGTTATGAACGGAAGCAAAAGGCAAGAATCAAGAATCAAGAGTAACGAAATGAAAGTTGGAGATAAAATCGATGTTTCTATTTTTTCCGAAGGCGACCTCGTAAAAGTTAGCGGAATATCAAAAGGAAAAGGGTTCCAGGGCGTAGTCAAAAGGCATGGTTTTCGAGGTATGCCATTCAGTCACGGACATCATCATGTGCTCAGGCATGCCGGATCCATCGGACAAAGATTTCCTCAGCATACTTTACGGGGAATGCGAATGGCAGGACGAATGGGTGGAGTTAGGGCAACTACGCGAGGTTTAAAAGTGATTAAAGTAGATGTGGAAAATAATATTATTGCAGTTAAAGGCGCCATACCTGGGAACAAAAGAGGAATGGTAACTATACAAACACAATAATATGCAAGTAAATCTTTATAACCAAAACGCAGACGCTATAGGAACCGTCGAACTACCCGATTCAATTTTTGGCGTTGATTCAAACAACGATCTGCTTTATCAGGTAACTATTTCGCAGATGTCCAATAAACGACAGGTGATTGCTCACGCCAAAAGCAGGTCTGAAGTTCGGGGGGGTGGTAAGAAGCCATGGCGACAAAAAGGCACCGGCAGGGCGAGACACGGTTCAATACGTTCGCCAATATGGAAAGGTGGAGGAGTGACTTTTGGTCCGACTAAAGAAGCTAATTTTGAAAAAAAGATAGGCAAAAAGATGTTACGCAAAGCGTTGGCGGTAGCCTTGAGCGAAAAAGTAAGAAGTAACAATGTTTTTGTTGTTGACGATATTAAGTTAAGCACCCCAAAAACGAAAGAAGCGGCAGCTGTTTTGAAGTTATTTCGAGAGAAGTTTAATGATATCGGAAGCACTCTTATAATTACTCCTTTGAATGACAAGAAATTAAACAGATCTACGCGGAATATTCAGAAAACCGGTGTAATTGAAGCAAGAAATCTTAGTCCGCTTGAAGTGCTTTCGTACAAGAGTTTGGTTATGTTAAAAGAATCAGTTAAAGAAATTGAGAAACTGCGAAATTAATAAATTATGGCATTTTGGGAAAAAGACAAAAAATCAAAAAAAGAAAATAAGACGGATGCCGCTCCGACGGAGTTTGGCAATGTTGCCGGAGGACAGAATAGCCAGCAAAGCACATCACAAATAACACCGAAAGACTATGGAATCTTGAGGAATTTTTATATAAGCGAAAAAAGCACAGCTCTCAATTCTTTGAATCAATATGTTTTTAAAGTTTTCGACAAGGTTAATAAAAACGAGATTAAAAAACAAGTTGAGAAAACCTACAATGTGAAAGTAAAGAACGTGAAAACAATAAATTTGCCGAAGAAAAAAAGAACCCTGGGTCGTCATTCCGGTTTTAAACAAGGGATAAAGAAGGCAATTGTGGTACTGAAAAAAGGTTATAGTATTGAGCACAATAAAGCATAAAATGAAAACATATAACCCAACAACTCCATCAAGGCGACAAATGAAAGGCTATGATTTTAGTTTGTTATCAAAAACCAAGCCTTTTAAATTGGCTACCAAGGGATTTAAAAGGTCTTGGGGAAGAAATAACAAAGGTAGAATAACTAGCAAGTATTTAGGCGGTGGGAGTAAAAGATTGTACAGAATGATTGATTTTAAACAAGACAAATTAAACGTTCCCGGAAAAGTTTTTTCTGTAGAGTATGATCCAAATAGAACCACAAGAATAGCCAGGATTCATTATGCTGATGGCGACAGAAGGTATATTTTGGCTCCACAGGATCTGCAAGTAGGGGACGAAGTTATTACTAGCGAAAAGACAGCACTTAGGTCGGGCAACAGAATGAAAGTAAAAAATATACCCCAAGGCTCAATTATCCATAATATTGAATTAAGGCCTGGACAAGGCGGCAAAATGGTAAGGTCTGCCGGCAGTGGGGCAACTGTCCTTGCTAGCGAAGGCGGGTACGTCCAGCTTGTAATGCCGTCATCAGAAACACGTATAATATTAGGAGAAAATTATGCTTCGTTGGGGCAGCTTTCCAATGCAGAACATAGTTCTGTTGTGTTGGGTAAGGCCGGAAGAACAAGATGGCTTGGCAGAAGACCTAAAGTACGAGGCACTGCGATGAATCCGGTTGATCATCCTTACGGAGGTGGTGAGGGAAAGCAAGGAAGAGGCACAAGAAGACCCAAAACAGCTCAAGGCAAAATCACAGGAGGCAGAAAAACAAGAAATAAGAAAAAGAAATCAAATAAATTTATTCTCCGGAGGAGAATAAAGTAAACCAACGACTAACGACCAACGACTAACGACAATTTTGTCGTAAGTCGTAAGTCATAAGTCGTAAGTTAGGTGAGCAGAAGTTTAAAAAAAGGCCCATATGTTGATCAAAGGTTATTGAAGAAAATCGCTAATTTAAAAGCGGGTGATAAGACTATTATAAAAACATGGTCAAGGGCGTGTACAATTATTCCCGAAATGATCGGTTTTACATTCGGCATCCATAACGGTAGGATACATATTCCCGTTTTTATCACAGAAGATATGGTCGGACATAAATTAGGAGAATTTTCTCCAACAAGAAAATTTGTACGGCACGGAGGAAGAATGCAGAAAGAAATAGAAGCGGCGCAAAAGCAGAAAGAAATAGAAGCCGCACAAGCAGTTAAGGCAGTACCAGCAGAAGGCGAAAAAAAATAGAATAAGGAATTACGAATTAGGGGAATTAACAAACCGTTATCCATTATTCATAATTCATTATTCATAATTCATTGTCTGAGGCAAAAGCACAATTGAATAATTTAAGAATGGCCCCAAGAAAAGTTCGGGCAGTTGTTAATTTGGTAAAAGGTAAAAGTATTACCGAAGCGCTTGGACAGTTGGAAGTAATGGCAAAAAGATCAAGTTCACCGGTTACGAAACTTTTAAAATCAGCGTTATCAAATGCGGAAAATACTTATGACATGGTCAGAGATAATTTATATATTAAGAGCTTCCTTGTTAATGAGGGTGTAAAACTAAGAAGATTTAAACCAAAAGGTTTTGGAAGAGTTTCTCCTATAGAAAAGAAAACTAGCCATTTAGAATTAGTATTAGCAGAAAGGACGCCGGGCCTTAAACGAACGGTTTCAGGTAGGAAAAATAAGGAAGAAAAACAAGGCCACTTGGATACAGTCGAAAAACAAGAAATGAAAAAACCGGAAGTCAAAACTGAGTTAGGTCGAAAGTCTAATGTTTTAAGCGGATTAGGAAAAAAGATATTTAGAAGAAAAGCAATATAATGGGACAGAAAGTATCACCAACATCATTCAGATTAGGAATTAATAAGGATTGGGTATCCCGATGGTTTGGTTACAAAAAATATAGAGATTATTTGAAGGGGGATGTCGCTATAAGAGGATTTCTCAACAAAAGACTGAAAAATATGGCCGTTGATAGAGTTGAGATCGAAAGAGGAACTGATGTTTTAAATATTTTGATTTATACAGCAAGGCCGGGGCTTATAATTGGCAGAGGCGGTACGGGTGTCGAGGATCTTAGAGCGGCAATACAGACTCTGCTTAAGAAAAAAACCGGTGTTAGGATAGAAATTCAAGAAATAAAGAATCCGGAAAAATCTGCTTCGATAATGGCAGAGTCGATAGTTGACCAAATTGAAAAACGAATACCCTATAGAAGAATCATGAAGCAGACAATATCAAAAATAATGTCTAATAAGGATGTACAAGGAGTTAAGTTGCAAATAAGCGGCAGGCTGGATGGTGCTGAAATTGCAAGATCGGAACATCTTGAAGAGGGAAGTTTGCCTCTCCAGACAATCAGGGCGGATATAGATTGTGCTAGAGCAACCGCAATGACGACTTACGGTACAATAGGAGTTAAAGTCTGGATTTATAAGGGCTTGGTCTGGGATCACGAGGCGAAGCCGAAGTGATCACAGCAACCAAACCTTACCAGGCACTTTCTAAATAAATTCAAGAAAGTGCCTGGTGACAAGTTTCTAACAACTCAGCGTCGCAATCAGAGTTGCTTGCTTCGTTGAGAAACAACGTCATGTTACAACCGTCACGAGTAAAACACACAAAAGTCCACAAAGGTAAATTAAAAAGCCAAACTTCACGCGGTGCCGAGTTAAGTTTTGGAACATTTGGCTTAAAGTCGGAAGAATCGTTTTGGATTAAATCAAATCAACTGGAGTCTGCTCGAAGAGTTATGGCAAGATTTGTTCAAAGAGGAGGGAAGATATGGGTAAGAGTTTTTCCTGACAAACCTAGAACCGCTAAAAGTGCCGAGGTGGGAATGGGAGGAGGTCGGGGGGCTTTGTCTCATTTTGTCGTTCCGGTTGAAGCCGGTAGAATGATCTTCGAACTTGACGGTTTGTCGGAAGTTCAGGCAAGGGAAGCTTTGCGGTTGGCCGCACACAAGCTTCCAATTAAAACAAGAATAGTTAAAAGAAATTAAGAAATGAAAAATTTAGAATTAAAAAATAAGACAGATAAAGAATTAATTGCCATGCTGGATGAGTTAAGATCAAAACTGGCTAAATTAAATTTTGAAAAAGGCGCCAATACCCTGAAAGATACGAGTCAAATCAAGAAAATTAAAAAAGGAGTAGCCCGAATTTTGACTTTGATGGAAAGTCAAAATTCGCAGACCCCAAATCCTAAACAAACTTTATGACCAAAGATCAATCTGTCCAATCAGGAAATTCAAAACCGCGAATAGTAAAAGGTGTTGTCGTATCCAATAAAATGCAGAAAACCGTTGTGGTAGAAGTTTCGCGTATGAAAAAACACCCTAAATATAAAAAGTATTACAGCGTAAGCAAGAGGTTCAAAGCTCACGACTCAGAGGGTGTATATAAAATGGGCGATAGAGTTTTAATTCAGGAAACAAGGCCAATATCAAAAGAAAAAAGGTGGAAAGTAATCGGCGGGGCCGACAATATTTAAATATAATTTTATGCTTCAATTACGTTCAATTGTAGGTGTAGCGGATAATAGTGGTGCCAAGAAGGTTGGTGTTTTCAAGGTACTTGGTGGGTCAAGACGGCGGTATGCAGAGATAGGCGATATCGTAGTTGTCTCAGTCAAAGTTGCCGAACCAAGAAAAGCCGTAAAGAAAAAAGAGGTACTGAAAGCTGTTGTCGTCAGACAAAGAAAACCATTCAAAAGAAAAGACGGAACATACGTCAAGTTTGATGATAATGCGGTCGTGATATTAGATGGCAAAGAGCCGAAAGGCGGAAGAATATTTGGTCCGATTCCCAGAGAAATAAAAGAAAGAGGGTTTAATACCATAGCATCGTTGGCAGAAGAGGTAGTATGATAAACTTTTTAGAACACAGCTGGCTTGGCCAAGAGCGTACAGCCGTAGCGATACAAGTCGCTGGCAGAGCGGCCAGCAAGTTATAAATGAAAATAAAAAAGAATGACAATGTAATAATGTTAAGCGGCAAAGACCGCAGCAAGAGAGGTAAGGTTACCGAGGTTTTTCCGTCTGAAAATAAAATAATAATTGAGGGACTGAACTTAGTAAAACGACATATTCGGGCCAGAAAACAAGGGCAAAAAGGCCAGATCATCAGCAAAGAAAGGCCGGTTTCAGTTTCAAGCGTTGCTCTAGTTTGTAGATCTTGCGGAAAACCGACCAGGATAGGATATAAGTTAGAAGGAAGGAACAAAGTGAGGATTTGTAAAAAATGTAAAAATGAGATACAATAATACGGCTTTGTCTAGACTTATTCAAAAATATAGAAAAGAAGTAATTCCTTCTTTGCAGAAGGAATTTAGCATTAAAAATATAATGGCTGTTTCCAGATTAGACAAAGTTGTGGTTAATGTCGGGATAGGCAAAATAACAAAAGACGATAAAACTGTAAGTAAAATTGCCCAAGATATAACCAAACTTACCGGCCAAAAACCTGTATTCAGAAAAGCGAAAAAATCCATATCCAGTTTTAAGGTTAGGGAGGGAGTAAATATTGGTCTGGTTGCAACTTTGCGCGGCAAAAGGATGTATGATTTTGTGGACAGATTGATATCGGTTGCTCTGCCAAGATCGAAGGACTTCAGGGGGATAGATGTTAAAAATTTTGATAAGAATGGCAATTTAAGCTTAGGAATTAAAGAGTCGAGTATATTTCCGGAAGTTAATTACGAGAGCTTGAAAGACATTTTCAGTTTAGAAGTAACAGTAGTCACGACAACTAAGGACAGGAAGCAGGGGATAGAGTTATTAAGATTAATCGGATTCCCAATAAAGCGATAGGCTTTAAGCTGTAAGCTTTAGGCTTAGAGCCTATAACTTATAGCTTATAGCCAATTCTTATGGCCAAGAAGTCTACAATAGCCAGATCACAAAAAAAACCTAAGTTTTCTACAAGAACTGTGTTAAGGTGTTTTATGTGTGGTAGAAAGAAGGGTTATATGAGGAAATTTAGTTTGTGCAGAATAGATTTTAGAGAGTTAGCCAGCCAAGGGCTTTTGCCGGGAGTTAAGAAGAGCAGCTGGTAGGCGCAGTATTTAAACATCTAAAAATTTAAATGTTTTTATGTATCCCGTATCAGATATGTTAGTACAAATAATGAATGCGCAAGCGGTGAAAAAAGAGACCGTTGTTTTGCCGTTTTCAAAAATTAAATTTGATATTGCCAACGTATTAAAGTCAAATAATTATGTGGCTGAGGCGGGAAAAAAGAAGAAAAAAACAAACAAATCAGAGCAGGATTTATTAAGTATAGTTGTGAAATACGGTGAATTCGGACCAGCGATAAATGGTGTTAAGCTGATAAGCCGTCCTTCAAGGAGGGTTTATATTAAGGCTGAACAGATAAAACCAATCAGGTCCGGTTACGGAATAGCCGTGATATCAACCCCAAAGGGAGTTATGAGTTCAAAGGAAGCAAAGAAACAAAACTTAGGAGGAGAGATATTATTTGAAGTATGGTAAATAACTATGAGTAAAATAGGCAAAAAACCAATAGAAATTCCTTCAGGTGTAAGTGTAGAAATAAAAAATGACCACCTGTCAGTCAAGGGACCAAAAGGAGAGTTAATGAACCCCATGATACAAGGAGTTAATATTGCAGTTGAAGGCAATTTAGTGAGGCTGTCTTTAAAAGATGAAAAGAAAGGAGATTCGGCCAGGTGGGGACTGCAGAGATCTCTTGTGGCGAATATGGTCATAGGCGTTACGAGGGGTTTTGAAAAAGTATTAGAATTTCAAGGAGTTGGTTACAAAGCTGCTGTAAAAGGGAAAGACCTTGAGTTAAATTTAGGATATTCTCATCCAATTACTATTTCTGGTGTTGAAGGTATAAACTTTGTCGTAGAAAAATCATCAATAAAAATCTCAGGCCCCGACAAAGAATTGGTAGGCAAAGTAGCGGCAGAAATAAGGGAAAAGCGTCCACCCGAACCTTATAAGGGAAGTGGCATAAGGTATAAAGATGAAGTTATTAAAAAGAAAGCCGGCAAGAAAGCCGTAGCGGCTGGATAGTTATAAGTTATAAGCCTTAGGCCTTAAGCTTAAAGCTTATAACTTAAAGCTAAAAATGAATACCAAAACAAAACAATTAAATAGACAAAGGCGTCATCAGAGAGTGCGTGCTAAGATAGTAGGCACAGCTGAGCGGCCCAGGGTGGCGGTTTTTAAAAGCAACAAACATATTTTTGCTCAATTTATTGATGATAAAACCGGCAAAACGATAGTTAGCAGCAAAGTTGTCTCGGCTAATAAAAGCAAACTTAAGGCTACCAAGGTTGATAAAGCTTCAAAAATCGGAGAAATGCTTGCTGAGAAAGCAAAACAAGCGGGGATTAAGGAAATTATTTTTGATCGAGGCGGATTTAAATATCATGGTCGGATTAAGGCGCTTGCTGAAGGCCTGAGAAAGGGAGGAATTAAATTTTAAAAACTATGAATAATTTTAAAAAACCATTTTCAAGCCCCGCGAAGGGGAACGATGGAGTTAATAAAGAAAAAAGAGGCGGCTTTAAAAGAGGAGATTTTGGCGATAGAAAATCTGAATACGAACAGAAAGTCTTGGATATAGCGAGGGTAACCAGAGTAACCAAGGGTGGAAAAAGGTTTAGTTTTAGAACGACGATCGTTATCGGCGACGGCAAAGGAAAAGTCGGGCTTGGCACGGCCAAGGGGAGAGATGTTGCCCAGTCTGTTCAAAAAGCTTTTAACAAGGCCAAGAAGAATTTAGTAACCGTTTCATTAGTTGGCGGCACCATCCCTCATCAGATTGAAATGAAATATAATAGTGCGGAAGTTATTTTGAAGCCTTCTAAAAGAGGGGTTAAGGCGGGAGGGCCGGTTAGGGTAGTAGCAAAGCTTGTCGGAATAACCAGTTTAACCGGCAAACTTATCAGTAGGACAAACAATAAAATAAATATTGCCAAAGCAACAATTGCAGCATTACAGAAACTGCGAACTAGAATATAGTAAAATGAATTTAACTAACTTAAAACCCAATACTCCTCGCAAGTCCGGTAAGCGTGTTGGTCGCGGTGGGAAACGCGGTACATATTCAGGTAAAGGAATGAAAGGACAAAAATCAAGGGCCGGGGCTGGTATTAAACCGGGTTTTCGGGGTGGAGATAACCGTATTTGGCAGCTGTTTCCAAAGAGCAGGGGCGCTTCCAAGAAGCCAGGCGGTTCAGGAGTTTATGTTAAGCATAGATTTTATCAGTTGCGGCATGATAAAACCCCGGTTATCAATATCAGAGATCTAGATAAGTTTAATGACGGTGATATCGTTAATCCTAAAACCCTTTCTGATAAAGATATCTTGAGGGGGGTAGAAAAGAAAGTTAAAATTTTAGGAGACGGCGAGTTAACTAAAAAACTTATTTTTGAAGGACTAATTCTGTCTAAATCGGCAAAAGAAAAAATTGAAAAAGCCGGAGGAACAATCAAGTAATTTATGAGTAAGTTTCTACAAATCTTCAAACGCCCGGACCTTAGAAATAAAGTATTATTTATACTGGCGATTTTGGTTGTATTCCGACTGATTTCTAATGTACCGATTCCAGCCGTTGACGCTTCGCGGCTGAGAGAGTTTTTTGCTCAGAATCAATTTTTCGGCCTGATAAGCACTTTTACCGGCGGTTCCTTATCAGCGCTATCAATTGGCATGCTCGGTCTGGGTCCTTATATAACTGCATCCATTATAATGCAGCTGCTTACGATGATTTTTCCGTCTTTTGAGCAGATGTATAAATATGAAGGTGAAGCCGGAAGGATGAAATTTAACCAATACTCACGGTTGCTTACTGTGCCTCTGGCGGCTTTACAAGGTTACGGATTTTTAGTTTTGCTTTCCAGGCAGGGTGTTATAGGAAGTTTGTCTCTTTTGGACTGGACTAGCGCCATATCCGTGATTGTCGCCGGCAGCGTCTTTTTAATGTGGCTCGGAGAATTAATAACTGAAAAAAATCTTGGCAACGGAGTCTCTCTTCTGATATTAGCGGGCATAGTTGCGGGTTTTCCGAGTAATATAAGACAGACGTTATTTACATATGATCCGTCGCAGTTGTTTACTTACGCCGGTTTTATAATTGTCGCTTTGGCTGTTATAGTCGGCGTTATTTATATTACCGAAGCTCAAAGGAATATTCCTATAAATTATGCACGGCGTGTTCGTGGAATGAGGGTTTATGGCGGAGTATCTACTTACCTTCCGATGAGAGTTAATAATGCCGGCGTCATTCCTATAATTTTTGCCTTGTCTATTTTACTGTTTCCGGGAATGGTCGCTAATTTTTTGGCTGGTTCGGGCAATGCTTTTATTGCAAGAATGGCGGCGTTTGTTAACGGTTTTCTGCAATCGTACGGCTGGTATTCGCTTTTCTATTTTATATTGGTCATCCTTTTCACTTACTTTTATACTGCCGTAACATTTGATCCCAAATCAGTGTCGGAAAACATTCAAAAACAGGGCGGTTATATTCCCGGCATAAGACCCGGACCGATGACAGCTCAGTTTCTCGGTTATCTTTTGAATAGAGTTACATTGGTAGGTGCTATTTTCTTGGGAGTTATCGCAATACTGCCGAACATAGTCCAGAGTTTTACCGGTATTACTGCCTTTACTGTCGGCGGCACTTCAATTCTTATCGTTGTCTCCGTTGCGCTGGAAATTATGAAGCAAGTTGATGCGCAGCTCTCAATGTACGAATATTAGGAGCTCAACCGTCAATTAATTTTTGAGCATTGAAATCCTTTAACAAATCCGTCGATATTTGTTCATAATGCGGATAAAAATTTAGCATCCGTTCCTCTTCCGTGAATAATTCAAAGTGTACTATAAAATTAGCATATGCTAATTTTATAGTACACTTTGTTCACTCCAGATTTTCCGGCTAAATTTTTATTATTCCGCATTACTTCTCAAATATCTTGAATTTGTGCCAAAGGATTTCAGTTGCTAAAAATTAACTGACAATCTCGCTCCCCGGCGATTATTGCTTTTGCTTTATCTAAATACGCATACCGGCTTGCGTATTCAGGATTTAAACGGTTCAAAATGGCCGTTTTTAGGCCTTGCGTTTTTGTGTGGATATGGTATAATTAAGTCTTAATTCCCCCCCCCGTTCTTTTCAAAGAGGTGATAGATGAGCAAAGGCGTCGTTGCATTCGCGTTTGGGGTACCGTCAACAATTCTGTCAAATCAGAATATTGCTTGGATCGCATGGAGAAAGGCACGTGAGTTAGGTGCCCTAGTATTCACCCAGAGAGACGTTGACGTCAATGCTAACTTTCAGATTTGTTCCGTTGACGTGGATCATGTTCGGGAAGAGTCAGATAACCCGCCGCCAACACTGCGAATTGCTCGTGAGGCAGTTCGATGGGCTAAGCAGCGTGGGGTTACTGAACTGTATGTGGTTGCTGCCGAGCCCCACCTTCGGCGCTGTGTTCGTGACTTAATGGAAGCGGACCGCGAACTGAACGGTGTTTATACTCTTCCGATTATTTTTTGCGGAGAAATCAGTCGGGTTTCTGATAATGACTGGTTCTGCTCTGAGTCGACGCAAGAACGAACACGATCACGTAAGGCATGGAATAGGCGCGAACGCATTCTTCGCATGATGCCTTTCTGGCTATACAAGCGCGTCGCAAGTTGATGCGCTTTTTTTATTTTTATTTTTTGATACGATTTATCCATGAGCAATTATTCGCTTCAAAATTATGTGGTTGAACTTCTTGGATGGAGTGAAGAATCGACTAAATCTTTAGATTCGGATCATAAAAAGTGGGCTGTTTTTTTGATTGGACCGCCTGGGTCGGGCAAAGGAACTCAGGCAGATTTGTTGGCGCAAAGATTCGATTTGGTTCACATTCAAACATCAAAGCTCGGGGAAGAAAAGATAAATGACCAGGAGTTGGTTAAAAACGACCCGGAAATAGCCGAGGTAAAACGTCTTTATGATAAGGGTGAACTTTTCCCTCCACCGTGGATAGTAAAAATAGTTTTGGAAAAAGTTAAAGAATTAGCCGAGCAGGACAAAGGCATTGTTTTTAGCGGCTCTCCACGAACTATATATGAGGGGGAGAACGAGTTGCCTTATTTTGAAAATTTATATGGAAGAGAAAATATTAAAATCATTAACTTAAAAATTGGCGAAGAGGAATCAATCGGCAGGAATAGCAACAGAAGAATCTGCAAAGCCAGCGGTCACCCAATACCCAATTTTGAAAGTACAAAAAATATAACTTCTTGCCCGCAAGACGGGAGCGAGATAATAACACGAAGCTTAGATACTCCCGAAACCATAAAAACAAGAAACGAAGTTTATCGCAGAAGGACGGAACCGATACTGACTTTTTTTAAGAATAAAGAATATAACGTGGTAGACATAAACGGCGAACAGCCGATAGATAAAGTTTACCGGGACATACTGCAGGAAATTTCTAAATCCTAATTTCTAATTTCTAAACAAATCCAAATGATAAAAATCAAAACCAAAGAAAACGTGGCAATAATGAAAGAGGGCGGGGAGATACTGGCCAAGATATTAAGAAAGTTAGCGGAAGAAGTGAAGCCGGGAATCACCACCAACCATTTAGAAAAGCTCGCTCGGGAGCTTGTTTTATATTATGGAGTTAAACCGTCGTTTTTGGGTTACGACGGTTATCCGGCGGCTTTGTGCACTTCAGTCAATGACGAAATAGTACACGGCATGCCGTCGGACAGAGTTTTGAAAGACGGCGATGTTTTAAAGTTAGACATGGGGGTTTTACACAAAGGTTTTCACACTGATTCTGCCGTCACCGTGCTTGTCGGCAATCCGGATAAAGAAAAACAAAAACTGATTAATGTTACCAGAGAGGCATTAAAAATCGGCATATCGAAAGTGAAGGTTGGCAACGCTCTCGGCGATATTGGTTCGGCGATACAAAAATACGTCGAGAAAAGTGGGTTTAATGTGGTCAGAGATTTAGTCGGCCATGGAATAGGCAAAGAGCTTCATGAGCCGCCTCAGGTTTTAAATTATGGCGTGCCCGGAGAAGGTGAAGAATTGAAAGAAGGCATGGTTATCGCCATAGAGCCAATGGTGGTTACCGGCGACTGGAGAATAAAGAACGGTAAAGACGGATTCGGTTTTATTACAAAAGATGGCGGTCTCGCAGCGCATTTTGAGCATACGGTCGCTGTTACTAAATCTGGCTCCTCAGTACTAACTTAGTTATAATCCACAGCTAATAAACAAGCCCACTGACCCCGCCCTTGAAAAGAATGTTTTACATATAAATTAAGGCTTACTTTGTTTATCCACTTCTTTTGAAGGCGCGGGGGGTTGACACTATTATTCGCTTTTTGCTATACTCAATGTCAATAGAAATGAATATAACTTTCAATAAAACACCAGGCGGTTGATGCATCGGCTATTTTAGCGTGTATCTGTCCGCCGGTTGGCGGTTTTTTATTTCTAAGCAACTTAACAATTGAATAAGCGGGTAAAAAGTAAAGTAAAATAAATAAAGTTAAGAAACCCACGCACTTTAAACGCCTTTGGCGTTCTAAAATGCGGGGCAAGAAGCTTAATTTTATATCGAAATCATCTGAAATTGATCGCAAGATTAGTTTCTAAATTACTCATCAAGGGCGTATGGAGGATGCCTTGACACTAAAAGGCGATGAAGGTCGTGGCGTGACTGCGATAAGCTTCGGGGAGCCGTCTAGCGGGCTTTGATCCGAAGATGACCGAATGGGGAAACCCCACCGTGCAAACCACGGTGACCGCGCAGAGCGCGGGGCGTACCTGGCGAAGTAAAACATTCTAGTAGCCAGAGGAAAATAAACCGCAGAGATTCCGTAAGTAGCGGCGAGCGAAAGCGGATGAAGACCTCTAATTCAGATATTTTATCAACTTGACGGAGCGAATTTTAAGACAGATTCGCGACGCGAGGAGCGATGTGTACTGTAAAGTACATGAGCGACGAGCAACAAAGAAGCTGGCAAAAATTCGCCCGCTTCTCGAAGAAGCTCAATAATGAGACGGTTCTTCGTTGCTCCTTCTCAGAGTGCATACAGCACACTTTCGTCGTCGCGTCTCGAACCGTCTCATTATTGAGCTTTCATGTTTGACAAAATATCTGAATTAGAGGTCGAGCCTAAACCGTGTGCTTCGCACACAGATATCGATATATCGAAATTTCGAAATATCGAAATTTGCGCGTGGGGCGCATGGGGTAATAGGGGAGAACAAGCTAAAGCAATTTCTAATTTCTAATTTTTAATTTCTAATTAATGTTGGAAGTTGGGAATTGCAAAAGCAAAAGAGTTACAAAATTGGAGATTAGCAGAATGGCCCTGGAACGGCCAACCAAAGAAGGTGAAAGTCCTGTAAGCAAAAATTTTCAATCTCTTGTTCTTACGAGATGATTTCAAAAAGGAGTCAAACACTTTCCGAGTTGATGTGGGCCTAAGGGCCGCAGTGGTCACGGATCACTAGCTTCCAAGCACATCAACTCGGATCCTTTTTGAAGTCATCTCTTCCCTGAGTAGCCCGGGATCAGACTGTCCCGGGTGAATTAACCCATACTACTGGGTAAGGCTAAATACTTTTAGTGATCGATAGTGAACCAGTACCGTGAGGGAAAGGTGAAAAGCACCCCGGTGAGGGGAGTGAAATAGCAACTGAAACCATATGCCTACAAAGAGCCGGAGTCCTTCGGTCGCAAGATCTCAGGATGACGGTGTGCCTATTGAAGAATGACCCAACGAGTTTATCTAAATGACGTGTTTAAGCCGTTATGCGGCGTAAGCGTAGGGAAACCGAGTGTTAAAAGCGCGTCATCCAACTCAAATTTTTGGGGTACTCCCAAAAATTTGAGTTGGATAAGTCGTTTGGATAAGACCCGAAGCCAGAGCGAGCTAACCATGATCAGGGTGAAGGTCGTCGAAAGACGAGTGGAGGCCCGAACCGATAGATAGCGCAACATCTCCGGATGAATTGTGGTTAGAAGTGAAAAGCTTATCGAGCCTGGTAATAGCTGGTTCTCCCCGAAATGCGTTTAGGCGCAGCGGTATAAAGTAGTAGTGGGGGTAGAGCACTGAATGGTTCGCCGTGCCCTTTTGGGTAGGTTTACCAAACAAACTCCGAATA
>Ga0209542_10010176_pt1 | contig 17047 bp, 20 predicted proteins | sample RifCSPhighO2_01_FD_184028 | JGI IMG/M metagenome (GOLD analysis project Ga0209542, IMG submission 184028) | Soil microbial communities from Rifle, Colorado - Rifle CSP2_plank highO2_0.1 (SPAdes) (version 2) | ecosystem: Environmental > Terrestrial > Deep subsurface > Rock core/Sediment ...
GGCTTCTTTCTCCTAGGGCTATGAAATATCTAAAAGTATTTGGAGAGTCAGCAGCTAAGACCCTAATATGAATATAGATTAGGTCGTTAGGGTGCTCATAACAAAGACCATAATTCCCTTGGCCATAATCATTCGAGTATAGAATAGTATATCCTCTATTTCTCATACATTGCGACCGTAAAAGATCGTTGTGTAATTTCTTTGCGTCTATAAAACGATTTACTGTAATTGAAATTTGCACCTCTACCCCCCTTGCTAAAGAGCACCGTAATTACTTATACCAAATATATACTAAATTACAATTTCCACTCACCCCAACTCTCAACTAAAAACTACTCAACAGAGTGGTTTTTAGTGTTAAATGATGGCGTAAAATCAGCAGCTCGAACCAAAACTCTTTGACTTTTCCTTTCTGGTGCTCTTTAATCGAAAACATCAGAACCTGTTATATAACTGCACAGGGTCAGATTTAGTTGATTAATTATACCCATAAACTAGCCAAGAATGAAAGAGTTTCGGGTTTCTTTCGGGTAAGCACGAGCCGTGTCCCTGTTTCGGCCAAAGGAATAAGTTATTCCCCTAAATACCCATCATGCGAAAATTGAGTTTCGACGAGATTTTAAGAAGTGGGTTTAAAAACGAAAGGCGTGGCTCAAGCCACGCCTGCTGAGAACGATTTAGCTGTCGATTAGCCCCACCAGAGCTGAAACTACAGCTAGGATGCCGAAACCAATTATCATCTTGAGCCATGCGGCTAGGGTCACACATGGACCAAGTCCCCACAACACGCACACCTGGGCTTCGTTCATATCAATCTCCTATTTTTTAATTATACCATATCTATAGAAAAAAGCAATGGTCAAGATTACTTTTCTACCTCTACCCGATAGGTATCACCTGACGATAACCTATCATATGTTTCTTTATCGACGCCGACTTCTTTAGTAACTTCTCGGCCGTCAACTGTGCCTTTTATTGTAACGACAAATTGCTCTGATTTTACTCGTAGTCCTGGAATTGCTTTGAGGCCAAATCCAACAGCTAAACCAGGTATGCCTTTAACAACTCTATTACCACCTGGCACAAAGACCAGTCGGCCTCTTACCTTCTTGGGTTCATGGGATTTTTCAATGATAGTACCTTCAGTCAGTTTTTCTGCGGCCTGTTCATTCAACTGCCCAATTCGTTCTTGAGCTTCTAGCTCCATATCTCTTACAACGAATGACGATGACATATACCTGATTTGATTAGCTTTTTCTTCTTCCTTAGCGTCTAACTTACCATCATTATTCCCCAAAGTAGAATCAGCATATTGATATATTTCACGTCCCAAGTTCTGGGTCTCATTAAGTAATAACTCGGGCTTGCCATCAATAATAGAGTCAATTCGTTTCAATTCTTCTTCAACTGATTGTTTAAAGTCGATTTTACCAGACGAAGCATCAGAATCAAGTCCTCTAACCAATTCATCAATCCTTGCTTCAGAAATTCTTTGTTCTGCTGGAACATTTTCCTGCAACGCTTCAAGGTTATTTTTTAAAACACGAAGATTAATATGCTGATACATGTAATCCCAATCCTTAGCAACAACTCTCCAGGTCTCGAACGTGCTGGGTATTGCTTCTAGTTTTTTTATAAATTCCTGCTCCTCTTCACTTTTCTCTGATTTTTGAAGAGTTTCTCCTGCTTGTACTCCTTGTCCCTTAAGAAGGTTGGTGTCTCTATTACAGCCAACCCCAAAAGTTATACTCGAAGCTAGCATAAAAGCCGCTACCATTTTAGTAGCTTTTCTTTTAAACGCCTTGAGACGAGTTTTTTCGTCTTCCAATAATTGCTCCGCATTCAAAGGCTCCCGCTCTAATGATTCGGCTGGAGATTTTAGGGCAGATTCTTCTTGGGCTTGAGTTTCTGGCTGTCCTTCTAGTATTGAATTGTCTTCGGAGGGCATTTCTCTGCTCATGATTTTTTAGACTTAGTTAATTGCTCTAATGTGGCCACCTCATCATTGATAGCCTTATCCCAGAGACTTTTATCTTTTGCCAATACCGCAGCTTTCTTAGCCTTAAAATTGTCATTGATTAACATGACTGACTCTGGCTGTTCTACAAACAATTCAACTACAGGTTCGAGCTCGGCATCATCTTTGGCAGAAAACATAACATACAGAGCTTTCTGGTCTTCTGGGCTTAAATCGGTATTAGCGAGTAGTTGTTTAATCTTGTATAGGTTATTGTCCATTATTTATAAAGAATACCACTTATGGGCATAGGAAAGCAACCGAATGAAAAAAACAATACCTATAACCCCGCCAGCCAATAAAAATTTACTATGTGCTTATAGATACATATAAGCCTCCTAATCGATATATGGCAGAGTATATCTATAAACCCCATGTTTGGACATTAAATCTGACCTGCTATTATTTCTAACTCCTGGCGTGTCTTTAAGTCCATAACGACATCGTCCAGAATATCACCAGAATAAATTTCGCCAAAAGTTTCGAGGTAATCCGTCAATAGACCTTGCCTTAGCTCACTAGTGTCCGGTTAAAATTCAAAAATTAACAACTTTCTTAATATACCGGACAGCATAATAAGGCTTAAAAAACGTCACTATAGCCATTTTTGACCCATATTTTGCCTACTTCAAATTATCCTTGGCAACTTAAGTTGAAAATAACTTGATTGTCGACTTTAGCCATTTAGCCGGACAGCATAAAATCAAGGAAAATGGCCCATATCTTAAGGTTGTACCCAGAATATCGGTATATCCTATAGTTTTAACCGGACAGTAGTGGCCTTAGCTTATTCATCTGCGGTTCAAGCATACGAATTATTTGCTCTCTGGTCATAGAATTTAGGCCTTCAGACTCGGCAAAACCGTGTTCTAATTTCCATAGAGCAATTCGCTTTTGTTTATCTTGTTTGTCCATAAAATTACCGTATTTAGTTTATTAGTATTATAAAGCCGATATTGATAAAAACCAAGATAAATAGTAAATTTTATCACATGAAAAAACACGAAGAATTATTTAGGTTCAATATGAACAGGGCCGAACAGGCTAGAAACACGCTAAAAGCCAGAGCTGACTTTCAGGCAGCAGTTTTAAATGTTCGTAACAAGTGGCATATAGTGCCTGGCGATTTGGAAAGAGATGCTAATTTGAATAAATTACCTAAGACACAAGGTATAACTCTTGGCGGCGGAATCTTATACTCTCACAGGACAATAAAAAAGGGTGGGTTAATGTACAAAGATATAATAAAAATACTAAAACAATTTCGTAAGAGCGAAGAAAGTTGGTTTGGGGCTGTAAGCCACTATGTTTTATATGATGAATTTAACCCGTGGTTTAAGAGTACCGTCGAAGCAGAAACAGAGCCAGATATTATAATCGGAAATGATTCCGTATCGGGACGTACAACATACTCAATTAAATTAAGGGAGAATACAACTCTAGATGATGTGATTGATGTCTGGTCTGGCATCATTGAACTAAGAGAATTGGATAATGAAGAAAATGGTATCGTAAAAAAGAAATTCAGCCGTCGTAAAAACTTTGACAGAGGTTATGACATTTTAAATCTTTATAAAAACGATTACGCAAATGAAAATAATCAGAATAATAAATCAAAAATATAATCAGTTTTTAGACCCTGGGAATATTAAGAAAATTGTATCTGTGATGGGAAAAGAGTTTGGAGTAAAAGGGAAAAAACTTCGTACATCAAAGATAGCGAGAGAAAGGCTTGCTTAAAGGTTACGGTGTAGCCCGTGCTACACCGTTGCGACCATATTTTCATATCAATTTATCCTCCGTAGTAAGCTACGGTTTTTTATTCTTTAAAAAAACCTCGGCCCACATCATGGTCGATAAAGGTTTAGAAAAATTTAAACAAATCTATAAAGATAAATTTGGCGAAGACCTTTCTGATGCAGAAACGGAACGTATCGCTACACGCATAATAAATTTATATCTCGTTATTTACGGTGAGCGTCTTGGGTTGCCGCATGGCAACACAAGCACTCAAGTAAGTGACGCAGAATCAAATGCCACGCATAGCTAATATCGAACAACCCGAAAGACAAATCTCAATCGCAGAATGGGAAAATACTATAACCAGTAATTTCCCCGAATATCAGTTCCCAGCAAAAATGTGTCTCAGTGTAATATCGCAATTACTGATTAATGACATAACTAATCCATTCGCCCTGGTGCTGGTGGATGTCCCGAGTTCGGGTAAGACAGTGACCCTTAATTTCTTCAATGGGCTAAGCAGTCTAGCTTATACCAGTGATAAATTTACTCCGCAATCGTTTGTATCTCAAGTCGCCAACATACCTAAAGCTGGATTGGCTCAAGTGGACTTACTTCCACGCATAAGATACAAGTCGCTGATTGTTAGAGAACTGGGTGTGATATTCAGTCAAAAAGAGGAAGATTTACTTAGCTCGCTTGGTACGCTTACTCGTGTGCTTGATGGTGAAGGTCTGCAAGTTGATGCCGGCGTACATGGCCAAAGGGGATACCAAGGAGATTACCTCTTTATGTTACTGGCTGGCTCTACACCTCTACCGCCAAGAGTATGGCGAGCAATGGGCAACCTCGGCTCTCGATTGTTCTTCTTGAACATGAATAGTCCCGAAGATACGGAAGAAGAACTTATGGGCCAATTAGGCGGTAACAACTGGAGGGTGAAAGAGCAAATTTGCAGAAATATAACCACAGAGTTTCTAAAAACTCTTTGGAATCAATATCCTGAGGGTATTGAATGGGATAACACCAGAGACCCAGATAATATAAAAAGGGTGATTGCTCGCTGTGCTAGCCTGCTTGCTTCATTGCGAGGTGTTATCAATGTATGGACAGATAGAGATGCTGAAGGTCAAGTTTTTAACCACACTGAGCCGATTATTGAAAAACCAAGACGTATCAACCAGCTACTCTATAATCTTGCACGAGGGCATGCTCTCATAAACGGCAGGACGCAACTAAACGGAGATGATGCAAAGGCTGTTATTGAAATAGCTTTGAACTCTGCCCAAAAATCCAGAGTCCAAATAGTAGAAGCTCTAATTGCAAATCAAGGCGTGGTTTCAACCACACAGCTTGAAGTAATCTTGAATCGCACTAACACTACAGTTTTACAGGAAATGGAAAAGTTTGAGGTTCTAAAAGTTGCCACAACTCGTAACACCGACAACGATGATGTGGGTCGACCCGTAAAAGAATTGGTCATAAACGAACGATTCAGGTGGTTTTGTGGAGATGAATGTCGGGCACTAAGAAATGGTTCATGGGCAGACATACCAGATGCGGAGGAAGAAGACCCTTTAAATTTCTAGGAATTAATTAAGCAAATCTGCCCCTGTGTAGAGCTACTATTAACAGCCAAAAAGTGGTAAAATATCGTTGGATACAGCAGTATATAGCTGTATCCAACGGGTGCCCTTTTTAGCTCTCAAAACAATGATAAAATCAAATACAAATAAATATATCCTGTATATTAGAAAATCTACTGACGATAAAGAAAAACAAGTCCTTTCTTTAGATTCTCAAAAAGAAGAGATGCTCAAGATAGCTAAGCGTGAAAATATAGAGATTGTTGAAACAATAGAAGAATCTCGTTCTGCTAAGTTGCCAAAGAATCGTCCTTTATTCGCCAAGATGCTTGCTGATATTTCTTCAGGTAAAGCAAACGCCATTATTTGTTGGCGATTAGACCGGCTCTCAAGAAATCCTATTGATAGTGCAGAAATAAGCTGGATGTTACAACAAGGCGTCTTACAACATATTAAAACTCACGAAAGAGAATATTATCCTAAAGATAATGTGGTGGTTATGAGCGTTGATACGGCAATGGCCAATCAATATATCCGAGATTTATCTGAGAATGTAACTCTGGGCTTAAAACGTAAAGCTCAAATGGGTTGGTTTCCTTCTCATGCTCCTCTTGGTTATCTCAATGACAGGTCTGAAGTTCAAGGCCAACGAAAAATACTCAAAGACCCACTAAGTTTTGATTTAGTCCGTAGGATGTTTGACTATATGCTCACCGGTGCTTATTCTTCTCTAGCAATTTGGAGAATATTTAGTAAAGAATTGAATCTAAAAACTGTTAAAAGTGGTAAGTTCACCAAAAGTTATATCTATCAAATATTCTGCAATCCATTTTATTATGGAGATTTTGAGTATCCTAAGAAAAGTGGCAACTGGTACATGGGAAAGCATGAGCCAATTATTACGAAAGATGAATTTGACCACATCCAAGTACTATTAGGACTTAGGACAGCCCCCAAACCAAAAGGCCGTTTCTTCCCATTTACAACACTTATACGATGTCAGAATTGTAAAGCCAGAATTACTGCTGAATACAAAGAAAAAAGACAGAAAAATGGTAATGTCCATAAATATGTTTATTATCATTGCACAAAAAGATTAGATGCTAATTGTACTCAAAAATCATTAGGTGAATTAGAGTTAGACAAACAACTTGCCAGTGATATAGAGAAAATAACTATTCCAAGTGAATTTCACGAGTGGGCAATGGCCCAGCTTAAGATTGCTCACCATAAAGAAATATCTGATAGGAATATTGTTATTGATTCTCTACAGCGTGAGTATAACAAGCAAGTGGCTTTTATAGATTCTCTTATTGAGATGAGAGCTAACAAGGAATTAACTGAAGAAGAATTTATTGCTAAAAAGTCAGTTGCTATGCAAAACAAGTTAAGATTACAGGCAGGACTCAATGGAGCAGATAAAAGAGTTGATGATTGGGTTTCTAAAACTGAAAAGCTCTTAGGTTTTACCTTTGATGCTATCGAAAGGTTCAAAAATGGCACTCCACAAGTCAAAAGAGAGATGTTGGCCTATCTCGGTTCGAACCACTCTCTTTTCAATCAAAAACTCACATTAGACCTAGAAAAGCCTCTTCTCTACATAGAGGAGGCTTCTCAAGAGGTTGAGGCAATTAATAAACGGTTAGAACCTCTAAATAACGGCATAAACAAAGAGTTACTTTGGGATGAGTATGCCAAAAATGATGTATTGTGCCCTCGAGAGGAATCGAACCTCTATCGCAAGATCCGCAATCTTGCGTCCTATCCGTTGAACGACGAGGGCTTTGCGCTATGTTTAGTAGGTGTGAGGCTGGGGTTTTTATAATCCGATCTTTCTGGAGATTATATCTACCAATGAATTTTCATGCTCTTTCTCCGCTAGAAAGTTTATCAGTAATGAGCGGATAATCAATGGGTTTTTGTCTTCAAGCGAAACTTTTATATAAGGGACATACCATTTTTTTGATTCTAAGCTCAACTCCTTATCCATGCCGGGGCTGTAATGAATCCAGAAAGACCGCAGGTCTTTATAGTAATAAGTATCTTCCCCGATATTTACCCCAGCCTGATTTACGGTAATTTTTGATATTTCAGGTCTTTTATTTGAGTAAAGAATAAAAACCAGAGAAGAGAGAAGAAGAAAAATTGCTGTAAGGGCGTCTTTTTTGAAAATCAACATAGCTACTCCGCCGGCAGAGAGAGCAATTATTAATAAAGAAAGATATCTTTTCTGGGGATTGAAATAAAATGATGGAGCTTCCCAAGAAATTTGAGGAGGAGATTGTCTCTGGAGGGGAGGGGAGGAGACTTTTACGGGCTGATTTTTTACGGATGAAACAACCTCTTTGGAAAGTGGTCTCTGGGATATCGGCTTAGCTTCTATTTTATTTTTTTTTCTTAGATCAAGAACCTTGGGCATAATTTTAATTACTCATCTCCTTCACGATCTATCTAGCGGAACGCGCCGCAAGCTAACCTCTTCAAATTTGCTTTTTCCCAACTGGCGGAGGGTAGAGGAGTCGAACCTCTAAGGGATTGCTCCCGATGGTTTTCAAGACCATTGCCATACCATTAGGCGAACCCTCCCTTTCTAGTTTAATCTTTCTGGCCCGAAGTCTTTTTAAAAGCATTAAAACTCTTGGAGATTTCGCTTAATAGAAACGCTCCGAGAACTTCGTAAGTAAGAAATCTTATCGGGGGAGAGACTTCGCGGTGAGTGAAGAATCCCAGAATAAGCATCGCGAGAAGCGATACCCACCAGACATAAACGAATAATTCTCCTGGCTTGATATTAAGTTTTACGCCTGTCCAACGAGAAGTTTCTTTGTGGATGATGTATACACCAAGAAGAATCAGATAACTTGTAACAAGAGCCTCTGATACCTCGAATTTACTGCTAAAAAAGTCAAACCAGCTTAACCCTAGAAGGACCGCAGTCCAAACAAGAAGAAAATAGAAAATAAGATCCTTTACCGAGGATAATTCAGTCCGATAGCGCTTGGCTACTGTTTGATTATCCATACTGCTATTATAGCACGATTTTAAACTCTTTTCTACCTGTGGGTAGATTTTTGGAGCTAAAAATCTCTAAAAATTTGAATTTAAAATGGTTCGAGGTAATTAAAAAGCGGGCTAGATTATCGCACCGCCGATGGCTTGATGTCTGGAATTCTAGTTAGAAAGCAATTGAGTCTTTACGCCGGACTCTGCCATTCTTGAAAGACTGGGTGAGACAGGTTATGGAAAACTTTGATTAGACAACCACTGTGAGCTTTTGAAGACAATTCAGTAGAATTCGACTTTTCCTTTGCCTGGGGTTAATTTAGCAGTTTTTGCCATAAAATAAAATCTTGACCATACCAGTGGTTTTTTATGGTCGTAATTTTCTCAAAACCCAGACTTTTAAGAGCGGCAATTGATTCTTTATTAGTTGTTCTGGAATCGCACCACATTTTATGGATACCTTCTTTTTTTAACTTTTTCTCCAGAAAAGTCATGAGTGCTCTAGATACACCCTTTCTTCTGTAAAAAGGATGGACCACGCCCCAGTCAGACCAGAAAATGCCCGCTTCATAATACCCATTTCGAGCACCTATGATTTTATCGCCTTCTTCGAGAAAAATATATAAATTATCCTTATTCCCAAATTGTTTTTTAAGATTCTTAACGCTAAATCGTTTTAGTTCTTCCTTGATTGCTGCCTGAGAATAGTAGGGACTGCTTCTTATAAATTGATAAAAACCTGACAGACGGGGGATATCCTTTAGTTTGGCGATTTGTATTTTCATCAAAGTAATTTACCATTTTTATTACAAAAGTTCAAACTATTTTAAGAATACTCTTGGCCATAGACAAAACTTCTCATTCGAGAAAGTCGTCCCACAATACGGTGTCATGAGGCCTGCCTGCCATGCCTACGGCAGGTAAACCGGTAGGCAGGGACAATTGCTTTACTCCTCCGTAGCTTCAGCGAAGGAGAGGAAAACTCTGATTCAACGGTTATTGAGGGTTTTTGAGGAGAATTCAATAGGGTTGGATTTTAGTTTATTGCAATAGATAGTTGATGGCAAAGGTTAAGAATGCTAGTATCTGGCCAGTTCTCTGAAAAGGAGTGTTATATGAACAAAGCTTCACTGGAAACAGTGCATCAAGAATTCGACCTTGCTTATTCGCTTGTGCTAAGGGCATCTGGTATCGATTTTACAAAACCAGCTCTTTGTATTGGTGATGAACATCGCTCAAAGTTTTTTGAATTTGAGTCAATGAAAGACCTAGGACTCTACAGCCAGATTCAGATGATATATGACGAGAAAACAAACAGTATTCTTGTCCCGAATCATATGCTCTCAAGTCCATATACTCATCTACCGAACTATGCCAGAAACAATAGGTGTTTCGGATTTCGTCACGAATGCGTCCATGCGCTAAGTTCACAGTTAAATCCTAAAAAAGATGTTGTGGTAAGAAGTAAGAGAAAAAAAGATCAAGAAACAAAGTATGTTCTTGTGGCTTTCGATGAGGGCCTAGCCAACCATCTTGCGATTGAATCTGCTTCTTTATCGAATGACCCAGATATTCTTGAGCAGGCAGCAAAAGTAAAAATCGCTATGACTGATGGCTTTGCCGAATGGACCAGTGACAAAGGTAACATGGAAATAATGGCCAAAGTCTATCGCCAGAAAACCGATGACATCCCAGGAATTCTTTGTGCTTATTTCAGTGCCACACCATATATACTCGAGCCCTACAAATATATCATTGGATATCGGTTTTTTCAGTTACTTCGTCCACCTCTGTCAAAACTAAACCTCTCGACACTCATTCAGAATCCGCCAACTAGAATCCGGCAACTCATTTATCCGTAAACGCTTAGGCGCACTAACTAATTGTGCGCTTTTTTATTAGTCCAAAATCCAAAGTTCGAATCTATTTAAAAAAACATTAGGAATCTCACGTCTCACATGAGTAAGAAAAATAAAAATGGCTACAATGGCCAGCTCTATTTTTCTTGTGCGGTGTGTCATGGCCCATAACTTATTATTTAGAGATATTACAAGACTTTTCGAGGGTTATTCCCACGGTCAGCTTGAGGTATCTCGGCCTGGATCAAAATAGCAAATTACTACGATACTATGTTTAGTTCTCCCGATTTATTTATACCAAAACTCCGGCACATCTTTCCCGAACAAAACTGTATACAGTTCCGCAATCTCCTTTTGCTTCCAACTGTCATAATCACCACCAACCGGATTTTTGGGATCACGAATCAATGCAATAAGTTCACCTTCTAGATAATTCATATACTGCATAGGTGCTGGAGGAGTATCTTCAATCTTTGGAATATAAAATTTTGGCATAAGGTACAAAAACGCCTAAATTAGGCCGGCGTTTTTGTACCTTATGCCAGAATTCTTGAACCCTTTGAGCTTTCTTTCTTGCAAAATTCCAATCTGGCGGTGAGGGTGGGATTCGAACCCACGGACCCCTTTCGAGGTCAGCTCCTTAGCAAGGAGCCGCACTAGACCACTATGCGACCTCACCAAAAGTCCCATAATTATACCATCATTTTACATTTTTTTAAATGTCTTGTTCTAGCCCCTAGCAATGACAAGACCAATTATCTTTTTAGCACCATTTTCTTTCAAAATCTTAGCACACTCATTCAGAGTAGTGCCGGTAGTACAAACATCGTCAATCAGAAGTACGCTCCTAGCGGTTACTCTCTTAGCGTTAATAATTTTTAAAAAACCACTGATATTATCTAGCCTTTTGTCCTTTTCTTTTATTTCTGCTTGAGGTTTTGATTTTCCGGTTCTCATGATAATACCTTCTCCCTTTTCGAGATTAAATTTTTCAGCAATCAAGTCAGCCAAAATTTCAGATTGGTTAAATCCGCGCCAGTTTAATCGGCTCTTACTTAGTGGGACGGATAGGATAATAGGATTTTCTTCTAGAAAATTTAATTTTTTTGTTTTAGCAAGTTGTATGAGGTATTTTTTGATAAGAAGGAAAAGAGGAAATCCCAGTTCTTGAATAAACCGGTATTTAAAAAGCTTTATCAATTTGATAAGGGTTGGATTTTTATAGTCTGTGACTACTAAAAATTGATTGATATAGTTTGTTTTATTGCATAAGTTACATGTTTTTCCTAGAGAAGCCGATCTCTTACAGCCTATACATTCAAAACTATGGTTAATCGGGATAGTATTCAGGCATTTATCACACAGGTAACCGCTAAATTTAGGATTGTTAAATCTTTCACAAATAACGCATTTTTTGGGGAAAACAAGGTCCAGAATATAGGGCAAGAGATATTGGGGATAATTAATGAAATTTGTCATGTTTTACTGTGGTATAATAAACGTAGTCACTAATATAGCAAGATTCTGCGTGAATATACAAATCCGGGTGACGATTTTTAGGTATTAAATAATGTTCTGGTGGGTAATTAATTTATATGAGCTTCAATTTTTTTAGATCAATAAAACCTAAAGGCAATAATATAGGTATAGACATAGGAACGTCTTCAATTAAGCTGGTTGAGTTGGAGAAGAGGGGAGGCCGTTTTGCTCTTGCGAACTATGGGATCTTAGAACTTCAGGATAATTCAAATTCGGTTAGTTCTGGATCTGAAAACTGGCAGAGTATCCTTAGGCTTCCGGATGAACATATTGCTTCGGGGATTAAGGAGTTGCTTGGAAAGGCAAAGATAAGTTCAGTTGATGTAACAGCTTCGATATCATCTTTTTCTACTTTTGCCACAGTTATAGAAATGCCGTATGTCTCTAATGAGGATTTAGCCCGGGCCTTGCCGTTTGAGGCGAAAAAATATGTTCCGATACCTCTGGATGAAGTTGTTCTGGATTGGTCTATCGTTGGAATCAGCGATTTAGAAAAAGACGGATCAACCCGACCATCAACGGTGGAAGTTTTTTTAGCAGCCGTTCCTAAAGATGAAACCTTGCGCTATCAAAACATTATGAAAAATGCCGGTTTGCGACTTCAGGCGCTTGAACTCGAGAATTCATCCTTGATACGTGTGCTTTTAGGCAACGATTTAAGTCCGACTGTTATTGTAAATATAGGCGGACGCAGTACTTCAATAGTTATTATTAATCGGGGATATGAGCGGCTTAGTCATAACTATGAAATAGGGGGATTTGAGATTACTAAGGCGATTGCCCAGTCTTTGAGTATTAGTCTTGAAAAGGCCGAAGAATTGAAAAGAAAATTTGGACTAATAAAGACTGATGAAAACATCGTTAATGAATCCATGATTTCCCTAATTGATATGATGATTTTTGAAACTCAGAAAACCATCAGTAATTATGAAGAGTCAAAGAAAGAGAAAATAGCGAATGTCGTGCTGGTAGGCGGGCTATCAAATATGCCGGGTTTTGCTGATTATTTCGAAGAGAAATTAGGCAGGGATATTATAGTAGGCAATTCCCTCTCAAGACTTATCTATCCTAGCGAGCTGGAGCCTATAGTTCCTGAGCTAAGCAGTGGGTTTTCTGTAGCTATCGGTCTTGGGATGAGAGACCTTACCTAGCTGAGTTATAATATAAATAGGACCTTATTATAAAAAGATGAACGGAAAAGAAGATATACAATTATTACCCGGCACTAAGAAAAGATTAGGAATTAAAGTTACGGGAGAAAACAGGTTTTTATATATTGGCAGTGCTATTTTCGGGGCGTCTATTGTAGCTACTTTTTGGTTTAATTTCGATATCAAATCTCTGGAAAGTCAGATGAATAGTATAGATGAACAGTTGTTTATTCTTGAGCAAAAAAGGGATAAAAGGGCCGAAGAAAATGTACAAACTAGTAGACAGCAAATAGCATCAACTATCCAATTAATTGATGACCATATATATTTAACCAAGGCCTTTTCTAAGATAGAAAGCGTAACTCAGGAAAATATTCAAGTCGAAAGTATAACCTACGATTTAATTGGTAATAAAATAGCTATAACTGCCAAAGCCACGAGCTATACTGTCATCGCCCGACAATTAGCTGCATTGTTATCTGATGATAATATACTCGATGTATCATTGGGCAAGATGACCCCTAGTTTAGATGGAATAATAGAATTTAGTATGGAATTAAGTTACAATTCTTCCAAGCTTTTAAAAAATAAAAAAACAGAATGAGAACCATTAAAAATATAATTGGTTCTGTATTTATATCAATTGCGGTATTGATCTTTTGGGTGTTCATCCTTCCTGGCTATGAGATGCAATCTTATCTCCAGTCTTCTGTTGAAGTTAGAGCTTCTGCACTGAATTTGAAAAGCGAGCTTATTCAGAAAGTCGCCAATCTCAACAAGGAGTATCAGGATAAATTTAATGAATTAAAAAGACTGTCTCTTGTGGTACCTCACGAAAAGAATATTGCCGAAGTGCTAACATTTATAGAAGATATTTCTTCACAAAACGGAATTACTCTGTCTGATCTTACGGTATCTGATGGATCGAATGTTAATAATATTAAATTTTTTAATATCTTGTCTCTTAATATTAATTTCTCGGGCACTTACGAATCCTTGCTGAGCTTTCTCGATCAGCTAGAGAGACATATTCGCCTAGTAGATGCTACATCTCTCCTCGTCAGTATAAAAGAAGATGAGTCTACGGAGTCCCAAATTATCCTATCCATTTCTCTAAAAGCGAATATGTATTTTCTTAACCCCGCAATAGAACAAGAAACAATTATTAAGGGTAGGTTTAATATTGAAGAAGAATAGGTAAATATATAATATAAAAACATGCTTAGTACATCTGCTTCGAAACGGATTTTCACAATACCTCGGAGCAATACTGGGTATGGTATGTATAAAATCAACTGCTTAGAATAACCTGGATATAATAAAAATCGTCTAAGGTATTGTTCTAAGCAATTGTACTGGATATGCTTCAGAGTAAAGTTATGCTGGGTTTCATTGTTTTTATAGGCTTTGCTGTAGGCTATTTGTATTATGGACAAACCTCGGAGACTTTGGTCGTGGAAACCATAGAATTAGATCCTCGTCTACAGATCTTTTCCGATATTACCGTAGACTACTCAATTTTAGATGATGAACGATATAAATCTCTAGAGATATTTGGAGAAATACCGGTAAATCCAGACATAACAGGTAAAAGAAATATATTCTCGCCTATTCAATAATGCCTATAAAAATACCCACAACTCTAGCTGAAGAACTTATACGACTCGGCATACTTTCTCAAAAAGATGCTAAGGCTTATGTGGATTTGGCGCGCAAAGAAGATAAAGAATTTGGCCAGATATTAGTTGAGAAGGATATTATTTCCGAGAATGATCTTCTTAATATAAAATCCAAGCTCTACCATTTACCCATTCTTCGCCTCGAAGAAGTTCAGCTTAATAGCGATGCTCTCAAAGAATTGACTGAAGAGGTAGTCAGTTTCTATAAGGTAGCTCCATTTGCCAAGGAGGGTAATGCGCTTAAGGTAGGAATTATTAATCCCGAAGATGTAGATGCTCTTGAAGCTCTTAAATTTATAGCTTCAGGCCGGAGTCTTAAGATCGATAAATATATAATGGGCCACAAGGATTTTGAGTCGATACTTAAAAACTACCGTTCTTTAACTGCAGAAGTGGGTAAGGCTCTCGAGTCATTATCAGAAGAGATGGGTGAGGGAGAGATTACTCAAAAAAAACTTGAAGAAGTTACGGCTGAAGGAGCGGTGACCAGAATTGTTGCTTCAGTAGTCAAGTATGCGGTTGAATCAAGGGCATCCGATATACATATCGAGCCGTTTGAGGAAAAGGTTAATGTCCGTTTCCGTATAGACGGTATATTGGTTGTTGCCTTAACGCTTCCTAAAAATGTTCATTCGGCGGTATTAACAAGAATAAAGGTATTATCTAATTTAAAGATTGATGAGACCCGTCTTGCTCAAGACGGCCGATTCTCAACCACTCTCAATAAAAGAAGGATTGATTTTCGTGTTTCAACATTTCCGACTAAAAGCGGAGAGAAGGTTGTTATGCGTATTCTCGATCCGTTAACTAATAGGATTGATTTGCCAGGCTTGGGTATAGAGGGAAGATCGAGTGAGGTTCTTCAGAGAGCGATGAACAAGCCCTTTGGCTGCATTCTAATAACTGGACCTACGGGTTCCGGTAAATCAACAACTCTAGCTGGTATGCTCAAGGAATTGAATGATGAGGAGGTTAATATCGTAACATTGGAAGATCCCATTGAATATTTCGTAGAAGGCGTTAATCAATCCCAAATTCATGAAGAGATCGGCTATACATTTTCTTCAGGTTTAAGACATATCCTAAGGCAGGACCCCGATATTATTATGGTCGGTGAGATAAGAGACAAGGAAACTGCAGCCCTGGCGATACAGGCAGCGCTGACCGGTCATATAGTCCTATCAACTCTTCATACCAACGATGCTATGGGCGTGGTGCCCCGTTTAATTGATATGGGCGTTGAAAAATATCTTATTCCTCCAACCCTGAATGTTGCCGCCGCTCAAAGATTATTAAGGCGTCTTTGTTCCGATTGCAAGTTAAAGGCTAGAGCTAATGTTGGCGAAGAAGGTCTTATTAATAAAGCGATTATGGCAATGCCGGAACAATATCAAAAGGAATTACTATCTCAGGACGGCTACGATATTTATAAGCCTAATTTGGAAAATCCATGTAAGAAATGTGCCGGAAAGGCTTTTAAGGGAAGAATCGGTGTTTATGAGATGCTTGAAATGACGGATGAATTTGAAAAAATTATATTGGGTTCACTTTCTGAATCAGCCATGAGAGAAGAAGCAAAAAGACAAGGGATGATAACATTATATCAGGACGGTATTATTAAAGTTTTAAAAGGAGTAGTTTCGCTTGAGGAGTTGCTTGAGGTTGCTCAAGCAGGGGATAGTGCCTAGATAAATTTTGACATTTAACATCTAACATTTAACTTATGGGTCAAATGCCGGATGTCAATTGTCAATTTTCCAAATTTGTCAGATTTCAAACAACAGCTAGAAGATCTATTGATGTCGGCAGCACAGAATAATGCTTCAGATATTCACCTATCTCCTGGCAATTATCCTATACTGCGTATTGATGGAAGACTGATTCCGCTGTCTAATAAAAAAATCCTTGATTCTGAAATGCTGGAAGGATTAGTTTCCGTTCTTTTGGGTGATGATAAGAAAACAAGATTTGTTTCGGAGAAGGAAATTGATTTTTCATTTGAATCTGCTCAAGGCAACCGATTTAGAGTGAATGTTTACTATACCCAGGGAAGAGTAGCGGCAACAATGCGTCTTGTCCCTACCCAGATAAAAAGTATTGAAGAGCTAGGTTTGCCACCGATTATTAAGGTTTTTACAAAGCTTTCTCAAGGTTTTGTCTTGGTTGTCGGGCCGAATGGTCACGGTAAATCAACCACTCTTGCCGCTATTATTGATATGATAAATAAAGAACGATCTGAAAAGATGATAACTATTGAAGATCCGATCGAGTATATATTTACTCCGGAGAAAAGTATTATCGATCAGCGCGAGGTATATCAGGACACTTTCTCCTTTCATAAGGCTTTAAGGTCAGCATTTAGGGAAAATGTTAATGTTGTCATGGTTGGAGAAATGAGAGATTTTGAAACTATGAGTGCGGCCGTAACAGCTGCTGAAACCGGTCACTTAGTTTTCGGATCACTACATACTAA
>Ga0209542_10010177_pt1 | contig 17045 bp, 19 predicted proteins | sample RifCSPhighO2_01_FD_184028 | JGI IMG/M metagenome (GOLD analysis project Ga0209542, IMG submission 184028) | Soil microbial communities from Rifle, Colorado - Rifle CSP2_plank highO2_0.1 (SPAdes) (version 2) | ecosystem: Environmental > Terrestrial > Deep subsurface > Rock core/Sediment ...
TAATCTTTTGTATTGTCGACTCCTGTGTCTCCTGGATTGGTAATCTGGCAGAACAATACTTTTGTCTTGCCACCAGAAAGTTTGACTGTGTCTGTTGTTGTGGAGTCTTTGGTCCAAGTTACATCTGGACTTATACCATCACCATCTGGACATGTTATAGTCAAATCGCCTCTAGGAATCAACTTATAACTAACAAGGTTTAAGTTACTCTCGGTAGTTGCATTAAGATCGTAAGTATTTCCATTTCCAACATTGTTGAACGTAACTTGCATTGAGAATGTGCCGGCTCCTGTGGAGACTACCAATGGTCTAGAACCGCTTGAATATGATATTGAAACCGGACCTGAACTAGATGATTGTGAAACTACGCCAGCAGTCTTTATGAGTGACTGATATTGAGCTGTTGGAAGTGTCTTCAAATAATTGTTAGAAAAGAACCTCAATGTTGCCGATGAATGCGTTCCATAATCATAATAGACTCTTACGCCTGCTGTATAGGATGTCGTAGTTTTCAAATCTGATGGTGATGTCAACTGCCATTCAGAATCGGCATTTTCACCAGGCAGATTATTTACAGTATCTGTTGGCTTGAGTATGGAAGGCTTAATATCCACCGTAGCCGCAACAGGAGTGACTGCCCATCCAGTTCCTACGCCTATGCCACCGAACAACTGAGCCTGCAAGTTTGTAGCTTCAGCACCACCAACATTCTGTATGGATAAAGACAATGTCGCCGAATCGCCAGATGCGATCTCATTAAAATCTGGGGCGAATTTGGTTACAATCACTCCATTAGCAGATGTTGTAGCAGTTGACTTGTTTCCTGCAGAAGTGCATCCTGATAAAATGACTATAGATGCCAAGAACAGTATGAGTACTTTTTTCTGCATAAAATCATCCCGATTATATATTATTTACAAGTATATAGTTATAAATACTTTGCTATTGTGGATTTGGCTGGACGATTATTGTCTCTGATTTTGTGAAAGTATAGTTGTAGTTATAGTCTATGGAAACTATGCCAGTTACTTCTGGGGAGTTTGTAGCTGTATCTTGCACCATGTTGCAACTTACTTGAGAGGGCACATCAACTTTCTTTATGTTGGTCAAATCTGCCTTGTCAAAAGCACAATAGATAGGATCATCTGCCGGTTTCATGTTATTTAGAGTCATCTTTATGCTTCCTGGTTTTATGATCAATGGCTGAAGGTCGCCTGAAGGATTACCAACATGCTTAAAGTCCATTGTGATTTCGAATGGTCTGTCAGCATAACCCCATCTTTCTGTGATAACCTGGTTGTTAACCTTGTATGTCCTGCCGACCGGAGCGCCGAATTCAACAGCTATGGGTCCATAAGTCTGAACGCTTTGTGAGAATTTGGAAACGGGAATCGTCTTCGTTATGCCATCAATGATCGGTATGCTTGCAGACCTTGTTCCGTTCCATTCGTATCCTATGCTATATGCTATCGTAAAGGGGACAGGTGATTGGATATTCTGAGTTGGAACTGTCAGCACCAGCTTCACGGGCTTTGATTCAAACTGTGCAAGATCCTGATTGCATTCCAAGACTCCATCATTCTGTTTTACATCATTGCAGAATAGTTGTAAACTCCATCCCGAACCGGGCACATTGAAGAAATCCACTTTGGTTTCAACAGGCTTGTCTCCATTGTTCTTGACATTGAAAGAAATGGATGTAGTAGTTCCTGGATACGGATTGGTGGTCGTGACCAGATAGTTTTCAGTTGTCACTACGTTGTTGCTGTATTGGAAAGGCTTGTTGGTATTTGTATTAGAAGTACAGCCTGACAAAATGACTATAGATGCTATCAGCAAAAACAGCGGAATTTTCTTCATAAACTTAATTTATTAATTAAAGTATTTAGTCTTATTTTATGGTCGGCCTTTCTGACATAATCAGCTACTTTACAGAGCCTTATAAGGAAGGATATACTGTTTCGAAGACTGCAGTGTTTGCAATACTTTTTGTAATCGCAGCATATGTCATCTATGAGATCCTTAAGAAACTGAAGATAAACATAGACAAGAGATTGGCTGTTGCAGTAGCTCCATTTGTACTTCTTGGTAGCACGGCCAGAGTTCTTGTAGACAAGGGAACGATAAGCAATCCTTTGTACGTAACGCTATTCACGTCTCCAAACATCTACATTATAATTGCCGGGTTTGCTATTGCTACACTGTTGATTTCAGTTTTTCTTGAAAGGAGGAAAATAATTGCTTACCACAAGCCTATGTTTATTGTAGGATTGTTCGCTGCCATTTTTGCGATAGTTCATATACAATTTGTAAACATCCAAGGGATTTTCTTGTCTTTAGGCTTCTGGCTGCCTTGGCTGGTATTTGCATTTGTCTTCAAGAAATGGAGTCCAGAAAACAGAGGCGTGCTTGGACTTCAGATGCTGGATGCGAACGCCACATTCGTAACATTGAACTTTTTTGGTTCAGGCTATGTAGAACAGCACGTAGTTCCAAACCTTTTCATAAACGCTTTCGGTCCATTCTCATTCGTCATTGTAAAAGCTGTGGCTATAGTCACTGTATTAATCCTGATAGACAGGTTTTCAGACGATAAGGACTTCAACAATTACATGAAACTTGTGATAGCAATACTTGGTGCTGCCACTGGAACCAGAGATTTCCTAAGATTGTCAAATTTCGTTTAACCAATATAAGAAAGACTTTCGGTGGATTTCTCTTCTATCTTCTGTTTTGGAAGTTCCTTGCTCTTCAACTCAGTTTCAAGGTTGGTTACATTGTCCTGAAGAATCTTCACAAGGTTCCTGGCGGTTATAGGACTGATAACTATGTCTGCAACGCTCTGTCTTCTGAACATGTCTATGAAGTTCAGCCTTACATTACCTTCTTTCCTGACATCATTACCTTCTTTCGCTGCTTTCACCACAGTTCCGACCATGACTTCATCAGCAAAAGTAGGCGCAATCTGCAAAGGCATGTTGTTCAGCTGTATGTTTACTTTTTTCTTCTCTTCCATATGAAACGCTTATAAAGATTTAAGAGCCAATAACTAATAAACTGTTTAGTATGGTAGACTTAAAAGTTAAAGAGCGGGTGAAAAAGATAGCAAAGCCTATATTGGACAAGCTGAAGCTGACAGAACATGTGAAAAAGTTAAGAGGACAGAACAGGCTTGACTTTCTGGAGAACATCTGCATAATTTTTATCATAGGAGGAGCAGTAATCCTGTCGATAGGTATGGGATCGACTGCATTGTCGCCTAAAGGATTGACAGCAGTAACAGCTATGATGGGAGCAGTGATCAGTTTTTCTTCAACAGTAGCTTTGGTTTTTGTGTGGCTGGCAAAGGAATTCAAGCAGTGATCTAAATGGCGAGAATGTATTCCAGACACAAGGGAAGCCACGGAAGCAAGAGGTTTCCTATAAAGAGGACTCCAAAGTGGACGAAGTATACAAGAGAAGACATAATCAAGATTATCATAGATCTTGCCAAGGAGAAGAACAGTTCTGCAAAGATAGGCGCGATTCTGAGAGACACTCATGGCATACCTGATGCCAAGGTCATGATCGGAAGGCCAATATCGAAGATAATGAAAGAGAATGATCTTTATCCTAAGCTCCCGGAAGACATGATGAACCTTCTTAGGAAAGCAGTAGAACTTTATGACCATTTGAAGAGACACAGAAAGGATAATCATTCGTTGAGAAGCCTGCAGAACCTCGAGTCGAAGATAAGAAGACTTTCCAAGTATTATAAGAGAGAAAAGGTTTTACCACAGAATTGGAAGTACGTGCCAGAGGAAGCAAAGCTTATCGTACAGAAGTGATGAAATATGGCAGTAGTTAAGAAAGCAAAGAAAAAGGATATTGTATCCATTATTTCACCGAAAGTCTTTGGAGAGAAAGAAGTCGGTGAGGTTCCTACAGGAGAGACGAAGAACCTGATTGGAAAGAAGGCAACTTTCAACCTAGTAGAAGTGCTTCCAGAATATGGCAAATACTATACCAAGGTGACTTTCCGCATAACCAATGTGGATGACGGCAAAGCATTCACTGACTTTGACAGCATGGAACTTATGAGAGACTACATTTCAAGGATGGTCGTGAGAAGAGTGAAAAGGATAGACGCGATACAAGACTTGACAACAAAGGACGGCATGAAAATAAGAGTCAAGAATCTTGCCACAGTCTCAAGGAAAGCATCCTCTAAAGTAAGCAAAGCTGTCAGAGTCCAGCTTTTAAGCATGGTAAGTGGTGCAGTAAAAGACAAGAGTTTTGAAGAAGTGCTATCGGATATTTTTTCGGACAAGATGAAGAGAGATTTCACAAGAGAACTGAGAAGGATTTATCCTTTGAGAAATTTAGAATTCAGGAAGATAGAAGCAAGGTGATTTTTATGACTAACTTTCTTGAGAAGATAGTTGGAAGGCTTTTTGAGTTTGAAAGCGACAGCACACGCTATATTGTCGGCATGTCCAATCATTTGTCTGAAAATTGTGATGAGGATTTTGGCAAACGTTTGATTTTCACATTATCGCCTGATAGGTTGGCGGCATTGACTGACAAAGACTATACCGATGCGAAAGAACTAAGACAGATTTTTCCCACATTGTCAATTAAAGATAGGGAAAACATTGCAAGAAATTCTATTATTTACGATAAAGATTCGTTGAGTTTTGTAGGTCCGTATTGTCAATTGGACATAAACGGCAGAGAATACAGACTTGCTATTTTGAGATTGGCTGGTGAGAACTCTAAAGAATCCATCGGCGGCAACACGATAATTGCAGTGACAAAACCTGATTTTCAAGTGTATGTTTTCAATGGAGGATACATAGCGCCAAACTACTTGCAGGAAAAGATGCCAAGGATAAGCGACAGAGAAGTTGCCACTGCAATCGCAGACTTTATAACAAAAAATGTTTAAAATAACTTAATTGGACCTATTACAAGATTGAAGACTATCAGTAAGAACACAATCCATGATGATGCGCGTATGATTTTCTTTCCTTTCTCCCTGCCGAATTTCTTCATTAAAATTTCCTCGTAGAACAGTCCTCCATCGAATGGCTTCAAAGGCAGCATGTTTGCGATACCGACTCCCAAGCTTAAGATGAAAAGGATGACCAGGAATGACTGCAATTGAACTATAATACTTATAGTAGTTTTAGACGCATAGCTGTCGGATAAAAACTTGTACTTGTAAGCAGTCGATAGCATGCTTATCCCTATGTATGCTCTGCTTTCGTTTGCTGGATTCTTTGCTGTAGTGATGTCATAGGTGTTATCGGTTGTGTATATCTTTAATTGATCTCCGGGGTTTACGCCATCCATGAAATTTGCCAAAGCTTGCAGGTCATTGACTTGAACATCATTGATCTTGTAGATTATTCCGCTCATAGTGACTGCCAAAGCAGGAGAGTTTTCCCCCAACTGGCCGATTGAAACACCTGCGGGGTCGAATGCCAAAGTTGTAAGATAATTTGTACCGAAGATCAACAAAATTACAAATGCGGCAAGTATGAAATTGCCGAAGCTTCCTGCTGCATATATTCTTAGCTTCTTGAACGAACTCAATCTTTTCAATTTGTTGTTGTCCGGATCTACAAAAGCACCTATCGGAAGAGCAAGCAGGAACATTATGCCATAACTTTTTACAGGGACTTTTTCAAGCCTTGCATATACAGCATGCATGCTCTCGTGGAAGAAGATTATTACGAAAATTGAAATCAGCCAATACCAGAACGGTATGCCGAACACCTGCTGCGGATAGTATTTTTCTGCACCAGATACGGATGGCAGTACTAGCTTGAAACAACCTTTCTCTACAGTGCCGTCTGGAAGCAATTGTGGGAAAAATGCACATGAAAGAAGGAAATACATTCCTATGAATGATGCAATGACTCCTGCGATTACTCCAACTGTGCCAGCATACGCTATGAACTTCCTTCTTTTGTTTACTATCTTGTCGATAAGTTCTTTTCCTTTTTTCCATCTCTTGATTACAATTCCATATGAAAATTCGATGTTCTTCCTGTCTCTGTAGATCAAGATGCTTACAATGACAAAGAAAAGTAGCATCGATGCCAGTTCTAAGGATACCATATAAAAATGTAATCGTCTTGTTTAAATAAAGAAATGGGGTCGCTGAGATTTGAACTCAGGTTGCCGAGCCCCGAACCCGGAATACTAGACCAAACTATATTACGACCCCCTTAAAAATAATTTAAGCGGTCACTTGCGGCGGCGGGACTCCTGTTGTCAAAGCTGCTTGTGCGAAGAAAAGTATCAGTCCTATCTTTATCAGAAATGGTATCTGGCGGACAATCACGGCAATGCCAAGAGTGAATACTGCAAACAAAGTTTTCAGTACAGGCAGATGCATCAAGAAATCAAAGATGTCTATAGCTACCCACACATACAACAATGGAAAATGGATGAACCAGAATCCAACAGTCGTACCTGTAAGAACAGACTGCAACGGTGTCAACATGATTATTATAGTTCCGGGAAAGCCTGCTATTGCAAGGCCTGATAGGAAAACTACATTGCTGTATGATGAACCTTTCAACAAGAAGGTTGCAGCCAACGCTATCAGTATTCCAATTCCTGCACGCTTTACAAAATGTGGCAATGACATAATTCAAATTGTATTTTTAGACAAGTTAAAGAAGCTTTATAAAGACTACTTTTCAACAATAGTTTAAGAAAACTGTATTTAACTGCTAGTCCTGTTAAAGAACGTTACATTAAATGGAAAGTGATAGAAATGACAAAGGTAAACAAAATAGTAGTCGATACAAGTGCCATCATACATGGTACTTTTAGGGACTTTGTAGAGAAAGAGAAAAACCTAGAGGTAATTATTCCTATTGCTGTATTGGATGAACTGCAGGCACAGGCATCAAGAGGAAGAGAGATAGGATTCATCGGTTTGGAAGAGCTGAAGAAAGTCAGGCAGATTGCAGACAAAAGAGACATCAAGATTGTTTTTGTTGGCGAAAGACCCAGCATGGATGACATCAAACTTGCAAAATCCGGAAGGATAGATGCGATAATCAGAGATGTGGCTAAAAAAGAGAATGCTGTCCTGCTGACCGGCGATTATGTACAGGCATTGGTTGCAGAAGCTGAAGGGACGAAAGTAAGCCATGTGCCACATGCAATAAAAACGTCCGGCCTGATATTTGAAAAATTATTCACAGGAGACACCATGAGCGTACATCTTAAGGAAAATGTCATACCTATGGCCAAGAGAGGTAAACCTGGAAATTTCAATCTTGTAAAAATAGCAGATAAGCCAATCAAAAAAGAAGAATTGGAAGACATAATAAAAGAAATAACAGAAGTGACAAGAGTGAGCGATGACGCTACGATGGAAATAGTGAGAAACGGTGCGACTGTCATACAGTATGGTCATTATAGGATTTCCATTGCTCGCCCACCATTCAGCGACGGATTGGAAGTTACAATCATAAGAGCAATGGTAAAGCTCGGTTTAGATGATTACAATCTTTCTGAAAAACTACTTGCAAGATTGAAGGAAAGGGCTGAAGGTGTGTTGATTGCTGGTCCTCCAGGATCAGGAAAAACTACTCTTGCGGCTTCGATTGCAGAATTTTACAAGGACCAAGGCAAGATAGTGAAGACACTCGAATCGCCTAGAGATCTGCAGGTTTCAGATGAGATAACACAGTACGGACCGTTGGAGGGAGATTTTGAAAAGACTGCTGACATATTGCTTTTGGTAAGACCTGATTACACTATCTACGATGAGGTCAGGAAGACAAGAGACTTTGAGATATTTTCCGATTTGAGATTGGCTGGTGTAGGAATGATAGGAGTTGTACATGCAAGCCAGGCGATAGATGCGTTACAAAGATTCATGGGAAGGATAGAATTGGGTATGATACCTCATGTGCTTGATACGATAATTTTTGTAAAGGATGGTCATATAAAGAATGTACTTGATCTGGCTATGGTTGTAAAAGTACCGACTGGCATGACTGAAGAAGATTTGTCCAGACCGTTGGTGGAAGTAAGAGATTTCGAAACAGGACAACTTGTTTATGAGATATACACATTCGGTGAAGAGAATGTAGTCATACCGATAGATGAAAAGAAGACTGCCAAGAAGCATCCGATAAGAAAATTAGCCACTGAAAGAATACTTCAGGAAGTGAGAAGATTCGATGATGCTGCACAGGTAGAAGTTGTGAGCGACAATAAAATAGTAGTTAAAGTCGACAACAAGATTATTCCTAGGATAATAGGGAGGGAGGGAGAGACTGTAAAGAAATTGGAGGAAGTTCTTGGGATACACATAGACATAGAACCTAGAATACCATCGATGGGCAAAGAAGCTCATTTCAAAATGTCGGAAGGTGGAAATTCAATTGATTTATTTTTTGATAAAAGTCTGATTGAAAGAATAGCAAGCATTTACATAGATGAAGAATTCTTATTCTCTGCGACTGTGGGCAAGAAGGCCAGCATAAGAGTCAACAAGGATTCTGACATAGGAAAATCTTTGATGAAAGCAATGGTAAGCAAGAAGAAGATCAAGGTTTTAGTATAAGACTATTTTCCTGCGTGTTCTTTCAACTTCTCTAAGAATGAATATGGGACATTGACTGTACCGATATCTGATCCATGTATGTTGTCATGAAAATCCGAACCGCCAGTCTTCAACAGATTGTATTTGTCGGCCAACTTATCTACCGTTGTAACAATCTCCAACGTCTTCTGTTTTCCTAAAGCCTGATAGTTGTAGTTAACTTCTATGCCATCTATGCCTGCATCTGCACATTCCTTTACAACTCTTTCCAGATCATAAAATCCTGGATGAGCCAGTACAGGAATCCCTCCGGCTATCTTCATCAGCCTTACACAATCCTCGAGACTTAGCTCAAATTCTCTTTTGACATAAAGGTCTCCGCCGTAGCTTGTCCTTTCATAAAATTCTTTCATTGCAATCTTACCTAGATTCTTTGCTTCGATGACTCTCCATATATGTGGTCTTCTTGGAGTGGCATCCTCTGCAATCACTTTCACTTGCTCCTCTGTAAATTCCAACCCTATCTCATTCAAAACATTTACCTGCCTGTGAAGCCAATTTCTCTTGGATTCATTCAATTTGTCAAGCGTGCTCAGGAAAGTCTTGCTCGTGTAGTCGCAAAAGAATCCCAGCATATGAACTTCCTTGAATCCTCTGTCATCGTCATTCTTTATTCCAATCTCTATTCCTGGTATAACTTCAACCCCGAAATTTTCCTTGTATGCCAAGTATTCTAGGAAACCGGAAACTGTATCGTGGTCTGTTATAGCTATTGCTTTCAGCTTGCTTTCCCTTGCAAGAGACAACAATTCATGCGGCGACAGCACTCCGTCAGAATGTTTGGTATGTGTATGTAGATCTATCCTGCCTGGCATATTGAAAATTTGCAGTAGAAGACTTAAAAACGTTGTTAATCTTAGAAATAATCATTCTACAATATACATCGTTATTTCATTTTGTTTTTCTAGTGGTGTAAGTTCAATTCCTTTTTGACTAACTCCAACAAGATATGTAGGCGTTTTTCTCATTATTCCATACCTTTCAAATTCTCCCCAGTCGCCTGGATACAATTGAGTTATTTCCACCCCTATTCCCAGTTCTCTCAACTTTTCTATTTCCTTTTCATATGATTTTCTTACATCTTCCTTATCTAGTTGTGTGAACATTCTCATAAAATATGCTTTTTTGCTTCTGTTATAGTAGGCCTGTACCGACACCCACCCTCTGCCTATTATGCCACCACCAGGTATGCGGCCAGCTTTAATTAAATCCTCTAATCTTCTAGAATGATAACCTTCCAATATTTTACAATTTTGTATCAAAGCATAATCTTCTGGTGAAATTGCTTCAACTTCGGCTTTGAAAGTTATTGGTAAATCTTTCACATGTCTATCTTCTGCCATACTAGAAACTTAGAAAATAATCTTTAAATACATTATCAATCTGAGAAAGAATCATTCTTTAGGAACCAACATTGCATTCTTTACGTCCAGATAGCCGGATGATGTGCTCTCTTCCCATATCTTCTTTGTGTCCGTGAATTCAATCTTCTTCTTGAACATAGGACCATCTGTGACAAAAGTATTGAAACTTCCTCCTTCGCCCAAAATGTCAAATCCGTATTTCTCGCTCCTCATTCTCAAATCACTTACGCTGTGTTCGTCTATGAACTTGCCTATCCAATCAACGCCCAGACCGTCTGTTGCTACATCAGTCATCATTATCTTCAAGCCTGACTTCAGTTCTTCATCCAGCATTTCCTCAGATGTCAGATTTGAATAAGGAACCAATGTGTTTATGCCATATTCTTTCGCGATTTTTTCGACTTCTCTTATCTGAGTGGCCTGCAATCCGACTCCTCCTAGGACAACTGCATCTACTTCTATCTTGTCAAAAACTCTTCTCAATTCTTGTGCTTCTCTTCCTGAACCTATCTTGTCTGTCTTCAAAAGAACTAGTGGCAATCCCATAGCTTCTGCCTGCAATAATGTCCATTCTACTGTAGCGTAATGCCAGAGGTAAGCTTCAGTGTTCTTTGGTTTTATCGAGACCAAGCATTCAATTTGATGTCCGTTGTCCAAACACCACTTCACTGCTTGTGTGGAATCCTTACCGCCTGAAAATAAAACTGCTACTCTCATAAAATCTTAATCACATTTAGGTTTAAAAAGCTTTTCATCTCGCAGTAACCATGAAATCTTCCATTATTTTCATTACTTTTTCCTTCAATTGCTCTACTGTACCGTCATTTACAACTTTGTAATCACACATGTCCATGCATCTCTTTGTATGCTGGCCATATTCAGGCTCTCCTAATCCTAAATCCCTGTCATCGACTGAAAAAACTCTTCTATCGTCCTTGGATCGTCATGCTGTCTCCTTTCCAATGATCTTTGGAATCTTATTTCTTTTGGTGCATCCACGCATATCCAAATAAAGTCATTGCCGAATTTCTTTTTTAAATATTGTGCTTCTGCAGGATTCCTTATGCCGTCAATAATCACCAAATCTTTGTCTCTTGAAAGATATTCTGCTGCAAGGAATGCCAAGATGTGCGGACCGTACTTTTTCCTCATCTCGTTTCCCATTTCCTGAAGAGTGATCCTGTCCATCAAGCCTTTCCTTCTTTCAAGTTCTCCCCTAATCACATCAGAAAGAGTGACATATTTTGAATTGAACTTTTGTATAAGCATGTCCTTTACTTCGCCCTTGCCAGAACCAATAGTGCCGCTCAATCCTACTACTTTCATTAGTGATAAATTATATTTTTTGACAATAAAAAGATGCTGTGTGATATGAAAGTTTAAATATGGTTAAATTTTACTGATTTTTGTAATTTTCCACTTCATCATTCAGCACAACAAGGTCGATATTTGCATCTTTGAACATGTCTCTAGTCTCTTTTGCTGCGTGATATCTCTTTTCGCAGACAACTCTCTTTATTCCAGAACCGACGATTATCTTTGCGCACGTAGAACAAGGTTCCATCTTCGTGTAAATGGTGGCTCCTTCTATTGAAGTGCCAAACTTTGCTGCCTGCACTATTGCATTCTGCTCAGCATGTATAGTTCTAGTGCAATGATTAGTTACATTTCCTTCTTCGTCAAATGTCTTCTTCATTTGATGTCCGACATCATCGCAGTGCGGCTGGCCTGGAGGTGAACCGACGTAACCAGTAGAAAGAATCCTCTTGTCCTTTACAATTACACAACCGCTCTTTCCTCTGTCACAGGTAGCTCTGTTCGCAACAGTCCTAGTCAGATCTATAAAATATTCATCCCAACTTGGCCTAGCCATAATGATTGGATTATCTTAAACTGTATTTATTGTTTAACTTCTTGCTTGGTTTCTTCTATCTTCTTGCTCAGCATCTGTTTCAGTTCTTCTGCGCTCTTTCCAAAGTACCTTTCAAAGTTAGGAGTAGTTGTTATAAGCTTCGTCCTCTGGTATTTCTCAGTCTTTATCAGACCTCTTTCTTCCAATGTTGCTACATAATCATAGACCTTGTTTCCTTGATACCTTACTATCAACGATTGTTTGACCGGCTGTTTTGCAGAAATAAGTGCAAGCGTCCTCATCATTCCATCGCTCAGATCTGACAATGGTGCTAACTTGACGACTCTTTCTCTATATTCTAATTTTACCCTAAGCTCAAACCCTTCGGGGCCTTCTGAGAGCTCATATCCCCTATCGTTTTTCTGCAGATCTTGTCTTAGCTCTTCCAGCACTTCTTTTGCTTCCTCGTTTACAATTCCTAAAATAGCTGAGATCTTGTCCATGCTCAATGGCTTGTCCGAGACGAACATCGCTGCTTCCAATAAGGCCTTCTTGTCCATTAATAACTATTTGGCTTTTATTCTAAAAATAGATGGCTTATATGTTAGGCGTGGCAAAAAGATGTTTAATGACTGCTTTTTGATTGCCTCTCAATGAGGATATCACTTCGTCTGCTACAGAATCGAAACTTTTTTGTCTTAAAGTTCTGTTTATAGACTCTTCCAAAATATCTTCGTTTATTATTCTTGCGTCCGCCAACTCAAACAATTTCGAATTAAGTTCATTCAACTGTCTTGGTATATTTTTAGCCCTATTATTCTCCAGCAGATAAGAATCGTATGGTCTTGAGATATGATGGCGCATTTTTATTTTATCAAATGCCTCCAGCAATATTCTATACGCATTTTCCTTGTTTTCTGGGAAACCTGTTCTGTTTATGCTGTTGGTTAAGGAATTTTCAATGACTTGATCTCCGCATCCTAAAGAAGAGAACCAGTAGGTCTCATGAGCAGAAAAATATCCATCATCATGATGTTTTCCTATTATAAATGTGCTTATTTCACCTTTGTGGAAGCCTGTTAAAAGATAATCTGCTTCATAGAATTGTATAAATGCCTTGTATACTTTGCTGTTTATTTCATCGAATTTGATTTTTTGTGGTTTGAGGTACATCTCCGTAAAATTCTCTTTCTTTTTTGTATTTGCAATGTCTGACAACTTATCGGCTATCACTACAACATCATTGCCTCTGTATAGTTTTTGGCACGATTTAATAGGTGCCTCAGCTTGATCAACTCTGCCAATATATCCCGCGACAGAATTGTTTATTTGGAAAAGCTTCGAGTGGGCGTAAAAATTAAGTTCATCCCCCGAGACACAGGAAGAATCTGCCATGATTATTCCTCCTTTATTCCCGAATTCAGCAACTGTTACATTTGACATAATAAAAAATGAGAAGGAATCTATTTATTCTAGTGAAATTTCACAAAGTTAAACATTGTTCAGTTTTTGCAAAGATTAAACTTTTGAATGTAAACTTAATCTATGGATCAAGTTCCAGATATTGGAAGAGAAGAGAAGATTAAAAAAATTGTTGAAGGGTATGACCTTGATCTGAAGCACACATTTGGTGAGTATAAAATAATTGATGTGTATACGCTTGACATTTACGGCAAGAATGTGGATGTTGTATATCTATGCTCTACGAAAAGGGCATATAAAGACCCTAAAACTGGCACTGTTTCCTATGGATACAACTTGGATGACAAAGTTTTTATAAATCTTGCCAAAAATGGACACTGGCAAAAGAACGAATTGACATCATTTTATTTGCCTACAGAACTCGGTCTCACATTTTTACATGAAGTTCTGCACTTCGTAATAGAAGACATAGATTTTACTATTAAGACTAAAAACATTGAAGGTGTGGAATCTACAAAGATGATGACAGATGATGAAAGGGAAAATTCTCTAAAGAACTTGGAAATGAATTTGAGGAGATTATTTGACTACAGTACTACAGTAATGATTTAAGCTGATTGAGCTTGTTCCTGCTTCGCTCTCTTCTTTATGAAAATATCCTTGAACCAGTCTTCCTGCTCTGTGGTTATCTTCTGGTCCTGTTCTAGATGAAGCAGTGGTATGAAATGGTAGATTATGTCTTCTCTGTTCCATTTTGAAACCAGCTTCTTGAACTCCACCTTGTCGACATTGTGATTTTTAATCGTCTCTTCTATGTCAGTCATGAGCTTTGCCAATCTTTTCTCAATGTCTTCCTGCTGTTGTATCCTTGCCTGCATCCTTTTCTGTATGTTGGCCTGTTTTATGTATTTCTTCTCTCTGACTGAAACGGCTTTCCTAAGTGCAGCTACTAGCTCTTCTAAAGTTATCTGTCTCTTTGGCATCCTCTTCAAAGGTATACCAAGTGCCAAAAGGTCTGGTGGTTCTTCGTAAATCATAGGTTTCTGTGTTTTTTCATCTACTTTCTTTTCTTCAAAGATGGACAGATAGTTTGACTTTAATCTCAACAAGATAGCTGCAACGAAAACGACTTTGGCAGGTATCCTGAAGTCCAATTCTTTGACATTCCTGAGAAAATCCAAGAATCCGTCTATAAGCTTCATAAGGTCTATGTTCCATGGATCCATTTTTTGGATGTTCACTACGTAATAGATTATCTCTTCCCAGCTCTGCTTCTCGATTACTATTTTAAGAATGTCTTTTTCTTCCAAAGGATTTTCTTCCACAACAGCCTTCTGCTTCTTGGCCATCCAATCACTTCTCAGGAAGCTCTAGGCCGACGAGCTTAGTCTCGCCGTCTATCATCGTAACACCAAACAACCTGTCAGCATATTTCAATGTCGTGTCATTATGGCTTATTATCAGGAACTGTGCTTCTTTTGCAAAATCTCTTACGAATCTCGCTATCTTCTCGCTGTTTTCCTTATCAAGAGCAGCATCTATCTCATCCAGGATGTAGAATGGTGATGGCTTGTATCTTTGTATGGCAAAAATGAAAGACATCGCGACAAGTGATTTCTCTCCGCCTGACAATGAGTCTATGTTTATCAGCTTCTTTCCGAAAGGACTTGCCTCTATCAGCAGCCCGCTTTCCAGGTCTTCGGGATTTTCCAATGACAAGTTGGCAGTCCCGCCAGTCATCTTGTTAAACACTTCGTTCAAGTATTTGCTAAGCTCGTTCATGCACTTGTAGAAGACTTCCTTCCTTCTTAGTTCTATCTCGTTTATCATCCCAACCACAGCATTTTTCTCCTCTAGAATCTTCTCATACTTCACTTTGTAGACGTCGAACTCTGCTTTGAACTTGTCAAATTCTTCAATTGCCTTGAAGTTCACAGCGCCTATGGAATTAAGCTCGTCAAATGTCTTCTTCACCTGGCTTTCTAAAACAGAGATCTTCTCGTCAACATATTCGACCTGCCCGTACTGCTGTACTTCTATCTTTGCACTCTCCAGGTCTGCTTCTACTCTAGCCTTCTGTATGTTATACTTGTTCAGCTCGGCTTGCATGTTCAATTTCTTCTCATAAAGAATCCTTCTTCTTTCTGTCAGTGTGTCTATCTGGCTTTCCAAATCTATCCTTCTCTTCTCGAGTTCACTCAAACCTTTGATTTCTTTCGAGTCAGAGTATTTTTTCAGAGAATTTTCCAATGTAGTTATCTCTTTGTTCAACCTTTCAACATCCTGCTTCAATTTGTCCCTCATCTCTATGTAGTCGCTTATGTTGTCTTCCTGCTTGGATTGCCTTTCACCATGCTTTATCAGATATCCTCCAACCATTGCCCCGCTTTTTTCAACCAGATCGCCTTCTGTCGTTACCATCCTGACTTTTCCTATTCCAACGCCTTGCGCTGTGTCTAAAGTGTCTATGATTACTGTGCTTCCAAAGACGAAATCGATTGCCGGTGCATATTTTCTGTCAAAAGTCACCAACTCTGAAGCCAACCCTATGACTCCTTTCTTCTTCAAGAGATCCCTTTCTTCGAGCCTCGTATGCTTTATCTTGTTCAATGGCAAAAATGTAGCTCTTCCTATCTTCTCCCTCTTCAAAAAGTCTATGCATGTCTTCGCTACTTCATCGTTTTCAACAACCAGATTGTAAAGATGACTTCCTGCAGCAATCTCTATCGCTGTCTGGTATCTTTTATCGCCCTTGATCAAGTTAGCTACTATACCATGAACGCCTTTTATCTTTGCGTCCAAAACTGTTCTGACAGAATTTGGCAATGAACCTGAAAACTCCGCTCCTCTGCTTTCCATAATCTGCAGTCTTCTTACGATGTCGTCCAATCTTTCGACTTCACGCGCATTCGAAGAAAGTTTGTCCTTGTTTATAAGAAGTTTAGTCCTCAACTCCGAGGCTTCTCTGTCCTTTTCCATGCTCCTGGAAATATGCATGAGTTCGTCTGCTATCTTCCTTAAATCTGTCTCGCTATTGGAGATGTTCTTTTCCGTGTTTTCTATGTCTTTGTTCATTGCATTTACATCTGATTCAGCCTTGGAAATGTTTTCAGTCAATTTTTTATAATTGGCATCAGACGCATCGAACCTTTTCTTGGCAAGAGACGCCTTCATGATAAGCAATCTTTTCTGCAAAGTCTGGTATTTTGCTGCGGCAGAACTTTCGTTCTCCAATCTTTTCAAAATGTCATAACGCTCGTTCACTATTATCTCCGCTTCGTGCAGCTTTCCATCCACAGCATCCAGATCCTTCATTGCCTTGTCCTTCTTGTCTGTATATTCTGCTATGCCTGAGATCTCGTCGATGATGAACCTTCTTTCCTTCGAGCTTGTCTCGACTATCTGTATGACATCTCCCTGCTGTATTATGTTCGGCCCTTCTGGATGTATCCTTGCTGCTGACAAATATTCCAATACGTTTTCCTTGTTCACCGTCTTGCCGTTCAGCTTGAAAACAGAAACGCCGTCCTTGTTCACTTTCCTTGTTATGTAGACTTCCGGCTCGTCTGAAGGGAAAGATTTCTTTTCGTTGTTGAAATAGATTGTTACTGCTGTATAGTCTGCTGCGCCTCTTGCCTGAGAACCGTGGTAGATCAATTCATTCAACCTGTCTGCACGCATGGATTTGGCAGATGTCCTTCCAAGAACAAAAGCTATCGCATCTAGAATATTGCTCTTGCCACTACCGTTCGGACCGGTGATGCAGTTGAATCCCGGCAGAAGAGGTACG
>Ga0209542_10010181_pt1 | contig 17035 bp, 18 predicted proteins | sample RifCSPhighO2_01_FD_184028 | JGI IMG/M metagenome (GOLD analysis project Ga0209542, IMG submission 184028) | Soil microbial communities from Rifle, Colorado - Rifle CSP2_plank highO2_0.1 (SPAdes) (version 2) | ecosystem: Environmental > Terrestrial > Deep subsurface > Rock core/Sediment ...
ACGAAATGTTATAATGCTTCTATGGCAGACAAAGAATTCCCAACAAAAGACACAGAGCTATTCGTATTTGACCTTGACGGCACTTTGGCGCCTTCAAAACAGCCGATAGAGCCGGATGTAGTAAAAGAGCTCTCCAAACTTCTTTCAAAACGAAAAGTAGCTGTTATTGGTGGGGGGCCATTTAACGTATTTGAGAAGCAGTTTGAAGCGATGATGAAATCCGGTGATCCGAATCTGAAAAATCTCTCGCTTTTTCCGACATCCGGCGCGCAATATTTCAAGTATGATAATGGCTGGCATAAAGTTTACGAGCACGGGTTAACGCCTGAGCAAAGACAGAAAATCATTCTCGCAATAAAGCAAGCTGTCGAAGAAAGCGGGGTGGAGATGCCAAAGCAAACTTACGGCGAAGTTATAGAAGATCGTGAATCACAAGTGACGATTTCTCCTTTCGGACAGAAGGCGCCGCTTCAAGTCAAAAAGGACTGGGATTTGGATATTGCAAAACGTCACAAGATCAAGGCGATTCTTGATAAGCTTATTCCGGAATTTGAAGTGCGTATTGGCGGTACAACCTCGATAGATGTCACAAAAAAGGGCATAGACAAAGCATATGGCGTCCGGATGATGCAAGGACATCTGCGCGTCCCGGTAAATAAAATGTTTTTTGTCGGCGACGCGCTTTTTCCCGGAGGTAATGATCATTCTGTCATCTCCACATGCATAAGAACACGTGAAGTAAAAAACACAAAGGAAGCCAAAGAATTCATAGAATCAGTTTTGCCGATTCTGGATTAGAACCTGTTTTTCTGGTATAAAAGGGAAGCTTGTGAGCTGGTTAGCTAGTAAGCTGGCTAGCTTATGAGAAAGACATGGCGACCATCGTTCAACGGTCAGGACTCTGCTTTGTGGAAGCAGAAATATGGGTTCGATTCCCATTGGTCGCCCAAAAAATACAATATATTCTTTAAATAGATGCGTCCTCATAAAAGGTGCATAACTTTCTGTCTTAATTTACAAAGGGTAATATAATTAAAGTGGATTTGACAATCAAACAAAGGAAAAGACCATGCACATATGCGCGCAGTGCGAAACTCTCATCCCAAAAAATGGACGAAGAGTGGAAACGGAAGACGGAGTCTTTTGTGAAAACGGAAAATGTCACAGGGCATTTTACGCGGATCCTACCAAACCCAAAAAACGCCCTCAACTGCCCAATATCTTTGACAAAAAATTCGAGGGACCGCAATGGTTCAGGAAGACTCTCGTATGAAAATTATCGCATTTTTTCTTGTCTTCGTGGCGAAAGCTCTCGGACAAGATGTGGGATTTGCCTCGATCAAAATCAAGGCGGCAAAGACACACCCGCAATTTGACAGCCCAACGTATCATCTGGAGCAATCCAGTGATAGCGTAAAAGTGGTTTTCTCCTGCGACTATGTGCAGCTGGAGACCATGATCCTGTTGTCCGGCAGGCACATAATCTTTGCGGAAACGCATGTGCACAAAGGATGTCTTATTCTTTCTCTGGAATTTTCCGGCAAAGGAATCAGTATTCGGTTTCGCTGTCAGGAAATCATTTATTCTCCAGATTTGCATCCGTTTCACACTTTTGTCCCAGTTCTTTTTGGGTTACCTCTCACACAGGCAACCCTAATTTATTTTAGGCTTCCTCATCTGGTATACTCTTTTTATGCACTACAATATTCTGTTTTCAATCAAGCATTTCAAAAAATTCCTTAAGGCTAGAAAATTTTCTAGCGTCACTATTATTACTTCTAAGCCTATAGCATTCAGGCTCACGGAGATAATTGATTTGATAAAAAAAACAGTTGGTCAGAAATTAAAAATTATTTTTTTGCCCGACGGGGAAAAAGCCAAAGAATGGAAAGTCGTTGAAAAATTATTATCCGATCTAATCAGGTTTAATGTTGATAAACGGGGGATTCTTATTGCTCTTGGTGGGGGTACCGTAGGTGATGTTTCTGGCTTTGCAGCGTCGATCTATAAGCGAGGACTTCCATATATCCAAATTCCTACGACACTTGTGGCACAGATTGACAGCGCCCTCGGCGGGAAGACAGGAATAAACTTTGATGGTTTTAAAAACCAAATAGGTACGACTTACGATCCGATAGCTATTGTTGTGGATATTAAAATTCTTAAAACACTCAATAATGATCAAACAATTGACGGACTAGGTGAAATTATCAAGTACGGGTTCATAAAGGACAGAGAAATAATTAAACAGCTCAATAAAGAAACTGTATCCAGTTTTTTAAGCAACAAAAGCCTCGGTAAGATTATACACAAGTCGATAAAGGTAAAATCTTTTTTTACAACTGCAGATCCTTACGAAAAAGGCATTAGGCAGACATTGAATTTTGGACATACTATAGGTCACGCGCTTGAACTTAAATACAATATGAGCCACGGCAAGGCGGTAATAGAAGGAATGATCCGAGAACTTGCTATAACGGAAAAGCTGGGTCTCACAAAAAAAGGAACAAAACAAAAACTTGAGAAGCTCTTAACTCACCTTGGCATTGCAATAAACAAAAAAATAAATCCAGATTGGCATGCAATTGTAAAAGACAAAAAAGTTTTTGGAGACAAAATTATTTTGCCTATAGTGAAAAGAGTAGGTGTATCTTCTCTAGTTACCATCAGACTTTCTGATTTTCGGAAATTATGCAAGAGAAATTGATTAAAAAAGGGCTAATACCTTTAGATAAATATTGGATGATCAGAATGGGCGTTTTGGACATGCTAAAAGGCTATAAAGACATAAATATTTTTTTGAGTAATCAAAAAAATCTTGGAAATGATCTATTGGCGCTTAGGAGGATATCTGAAATCTGGAATAGTCAAAAGCCTTTAGATGTCGGTGAGTCCGGCACGCTTTACCGATATCTAAAATTTGCTTCTTGGAAGTTAAAACTAGACAAGAAATTTATAAAAAGAGGCACGTTGCTCCATAGAAAAATTTGTAATAATTCCAAAATAATTTATTGGAAACTGAAAAAACTCCTTACGCTCGACGGAGGAACTTCTCAATGGGCTAGTGCCTCGGTCCTCTTGGGAAATACTGAAAAAATTAAAAATCCACCATATTTTTTACAGATAACATTAGAAGCCCTAAAACATTGGGAGGAAAAGAGAAAAAAAGGTAAAAAATGGGAGGCTAAATATGATGATATTTTGTTAAAACAGGCCATATATTTTATTAACATACTAAGGTCTAAAAATTCAGCTTTCACTCCCACGAACCCAGATGATTATTGTTTTGCGCGGGCATTTAGGATTGTTTCCAGAAAATACGGTGAAAAGCGTTGGCCAATGATTAAGCATCACGAGAGTAATAGACTCGAGGAAATGGAATTAGCTCTGCTACAGGCAGAAAAAAATAAAGTGATTTCCTCAAAAGACCACAGAGTGGTACAAGCCATTGCCATGCTCTATAAAACGGAAGGAAAAAAAGTAAAATTCAAATATCCAAAGTCAGTAAATAAAAGTTGGCCCCAATTTTGGAATTTCTTAAGACCGATTTCTAGTTTTACACTACTTAATCGACATACACAGCGGCTGGAAAATCCTCGTGCCAGTTGCCGCTCAAGAGATAATTGCCTGCAGTCCAATTGCCGCCCGTCCAAGAAAGATATCGGACATAAAGGTCGCCCTCCGGACTTCTATCAATCGTTCCCCAGAAAAAAATGTACAGTTCATTGCCTCCATATTTTCTTTTCCACTCCTCTGGGATCTCTTCTGTATGCTCTCTCAAATACTCCCAAACGCCCGCACTCATAACAGGCGTGTTTTTTTGCTTGAAGTATTCATATAGGTCATTTCCTCGTATCGAGTCGCCCATCTGAAGCGGATGCATAAAAAGCGCGTCTTTATACTTATCTTTATTCCATGAAATTATACCTCGCTTTCCGAAGTTCTCCGCGATAGTCCAAAGCAGTCCGTAAACTTGAGGGCTTTTGTCTGTGTCTATAGAAGCATTTTTTTCGCCTGCCATATATCAGATAATTGTAACATGTTGGGAAAGGTCTTAATATCCGCTATTTCCCTTATCTGATACAATAGGCGTATACATAATGAACAACAATCACATGAAAGATGGATTTCCTTTTGATATCAATAGGCCTTGGGGGGGATTCAGACAGTTTACGAAAAATAATCCGTGTACTGTAAAAATCTTAACAGTGAAGCCGAATGAGATTTTGAGCTTGCAAAGCCATTCGCATCGCTTCGAATTTGAGCATGTTGTTTTTGGAGAGGGTTTTCTGCAGATTGGAGAAAAAAGATTCAATTTGAAGGAAGGAGATGAATATAAAATTCCAATTGGAGTAAAGCATAGATTTTCAGCCGGAAAAGCCGGGCTTGTGATTCTGGAAATCTCTTTTGGAGACTTTGACGAAGAAGACATAACCCGTTATGAAGATAAATACGGAAGGGTAAAGTAGTATATAGAGTCTAGATCCAGAAAATGTTCAAACTCATCCGTCATAACGCAAATCCGATATTATCGCCGTCACCAAATTATCCTTGGGAAGCAGCCGGAGTTCTCAATCCGGGCGTAGTGAGGACTGATCAAGGCGTTCTGATGCTTTATCGCGCAGTGGCAGAAAGAAAAAATTATATTTCACGCCTTGGACTTGCCGTAAGCGAGGATGGGGTTCATTTTGAGCGCGCCCAAAATGAACCGGTCTTCGGGCCAAAAGAGATTTTTGACAGATGGGGTACTGAGGACCCACGCATAACAAGAATTGACAATGAATTTTACATCACTTATGTTGCAGTGCCTGATCCTGTTCTTGTAGATGGCCATAGCGCAGTGAGAAAGAAGCCTTTGGAGACATCCGTTGCGCTCTTGAAAACTCAAGATTTCAGAAGTTTTGAAAATCTTGGAATTATTTCACCGCCGTGCTCTGACAACAAAGATATTGTGCTTTTTCCAAGAAAAATAAACGGAATGTATGTTGTGCTTCACAGGCCCAATCATTGGAATAAAGAATGGTGTAAAACATCTTATGAAAAGTCTCCAGAAGACAATCTCCTATGCGCGATGGAAGAGCTTCCTGATGCGCCGGGTATCTGGATAGGATGGTCAGAAGATCTAAAAAATTGGAAAGATCATAATCTGGTGATGTCTACAGCATACAGTTTTGATGTCAAGATTGGTGCCGGCTTGCCTCCGATAGAAACGCCTGAAGGATGGCTTCTTATCTATCATCACGTTGAAGATGCGGGCAGGGGCAGGCTGATATATTCCGCTCGTGCCGCACTTCTTCATCCACACGACCCGCGCCGACTTATAAGCGAGCTACCGTACAGCATTTTGTCACCGGAAGCGGCATATGAAAAAAACATTATTTTTCCAAGCGGAGGGTTCATTGAAGGGGGAACTCTATATGTGTATTATGGCGCCGGAGATGACTCCATAGGTCTGGCCACAGGATCTGCTTCGGAACTTTTAGCGGAACTTAGGAAGCATATTGGGTAAAGTGAAATATTAAATATGAAAGCTTCAGAAGAAAAGTGGATCGTTTATCTTTCTACATATCCGCCGCGCGAGTGCGGCATCGCCACTTTCACATATGATCTGGTAAAAAGTTTTGACGAACTTTTTTTAGGAAACAACGAGACGAAGATTATCGCAATGAATACAGATGTGCATGCTTACCGTTACTCTTCAAAAGTTATCTTTCAGATCAGAGAAAACAACGTCCGCGATTATGAGACAGTGGCAGAAAAACTAAACAAGATGCGGCAGGTAAAGCTGGTCGCTATCCAGCATGAGTACGGAATTTTTGGCGATAATTTCGGGGAGAAACTTCTTGTTTTTTTAGAGAAGCTTCAAAAACCCGTAACAGTGACCTTTCATACAATACTTCCTAATCCTCAAGAAGAGATGAAAAATGTTACTCAAAAAATAATCGAAAGAGCTGAAAGGATCATTGTCATGACCCAATCAGCCAAGCAGATTTTTCTTTCGCTTTATGGCGTGGAAGACTCAAAAATAAAGGTTATCCCCCACGGAATTCATCCTTTAGCATATAATGATGGCGACGCGGCAAAAAAATCCCTGCGTCTTGGAGAAAAAAAAATTCTTTCCACATTCGGACTTTTAAACAGGGGTAAAGGCATTGAATATGCTATTGAAGCTCTGCCTAAAATAATAAAGACATATCCTAATGCTATATATTTAATCATAGGAGAGACTCATCCTGTGGTGAGAAGAACGGAAGGTGAAATATATCGCAATGAACTCATAAAAAAGGCGTATGAACTTGGCGTCGCCGACCATGTGTTTTTTTACAACAAATACTTTGAGATAAACGAGCTCCTTAAATTTTTACAGGCGACTGATATTTATCTTTCGCTGTCGCAAAATCCGAACCAAGCTGTTTCCGGCACTTTTACTTATGCATTAGGTGCAGGGAGACCCGTAATTTCCACTCCTTTTATGCAGGCAAAAGAAGTGATTGTGCCCGAACTCGGCATGCTTGTAGATTTTCATAACAGTAAAGATGTCGCAAAAGAAGTAATAAATCTTTTTGGTGACAAGTCACGGCTTATCTCTATGGGCAAGGCCGCATATTTCAGGACCAGAGGCATGGTTTGGCATAATGTAGCTCTCTCACACATGAAAGAGTTTGCTGACATTGTGCCAGACTTGGAAAAAACAGAAAAAATATTACCACCTTTGCGGCTCACTCATTTGAGCCATCTTTCAGATGACTTTGGCATCATCCAGTTTGCCGTTTTGGATAAGCCAGACCATTCTTCCGGTTATACCATTGATGACAACGCACGTGCGCTTGTTGCGATGGTATGGCTCTTGAATATTCATAAAAACCGCGCGGCGGAGCGTCTGGCTGGAATTTATTTCAAATTTCTTAAAATAGCGTCAAAAACAGAAGGAGGATTTGAGAATTATTTTACTTTTGACAGAGTTGCGCACAGCGACCGCAACAAGCAGGAAAATTTGGAAGAGGCAGATGCGCGCGCGCTGTGGGCTACAGCTGTCGCTTCCGCAAGCGAGTCGGTTGGGGCGACTCGCAATAAGGCGAGGACACTTTTTATTAATGAGTTTTCTAAAATTCAAATAAAAAAATCTCCCCGCGCCGCCGCTTTCTATATTAAAGGTCTGGTAGTCTGGCTTAATCTAAACAAGGATGAAAAGGCGGAAGCGCTGCTCAAAGAAAATGCCAATTTTCTTTTGGACATATTCAATCGTACAGCAAGCGATGAATGGCAGTGGTTCGAGGAGATCCTTGCCTATTCAAATGCAGTAATTCCAGAAGCGCTTCTTTTAGCTTACAAAATTACTGACAGAAAGGAGTACTTTGATGTAGGTAAAAAATCGCTGGACTTTCTGATCTCAAATTCTTTTGAAAGTGGCGTCTGTAGACCTATAGGACAGGCAGGATGGTTTCGCCGTGGAGAAAAAAAATATCTGTTTGACCAGCAGCCGGAAGAGGTATCCGCACTAGTTATTGCCTTGCGCACTATGCTTGATATTTCCAACGATACTTTTTATCGTGAAAAGATGACGCAGGCTTTCAACTGGTTTTTAGGTAACAATGCCTTAAATCAAGTGGTTTGTGTGCATGCTACAGGAGCCTGCTATGATGGTATTGGCGAAAAGGAAGTTAATTTGAATCAGGGAGCAGAGTCAACGATTGCATATTTGTTAGCGCGTCTTGCAATGGAGGAAAAAGCGAAGTAGTCTAATGATTATGAAAAAAAAGATGCGTCTAAAAAACAAAAAGAGTAAAAGATTAAAAGAAATTTTGAGGAAGCTAACTTCCAAAGAGCTAAAAGATAATTTTCTGGTTGTTCTTAGTGCTGGCGGAGAAAGCAGTCGTTTTAAAAACATTAAAAATGCGGGTCATGTGCAAAAAACTGCATATATTCTTCCGAGCGGAGAAACCATGATCGAACGCACTGTACTTATGTATAAAAAGGCAGGGTTTTCAAATTTTGTGATACTTCTCTACCACAATGCAGATTCTGTTATCAAGCTTTTAGGTGATGGGTCAAGATTTAAAGTTTCAATTGTGTATAGCCATGATCCAAAGAAACCAGTCGGACGCGGAGGCGCGATAAAACACGCGTTCAATAAAGGTATTATTCATCCTAAAAACTATCTCATAGTACATAATCCAGATGATCAGATTATCGGCGAATCCCACAAGACTATACAAAATGTCGCCAAGGCTCATATTAGTAATGAAAATTCAGGAGCTTTGGCCACTGCTGTCATGGTCCCTAACGTGAAACATGAATTTACAGGATTTACGATTAAAAAAGGATTTGTATATGACGTCGAAATGTATCCATTTATCAACATACCTACACATATCGGACTTACTGTTTTTTCTCCAGGTATACATAAGTATTTTGAAAATCTATTTGATCTGAACAAAAAAACTGATTTTGAAGCGGTTCTTTTCCCCTTGCTTGCCAAAGTAAAAAAGTTGGCGGCCCACATGATTCCAACAGGTGCTTGGATATCCGTAAATGACGAAAAGGGTCTTAAAAAGCTCATCTCAGCTTTAGAAATTGAACAAAAAAAGAAAACAAAATAGTTCTGATTTTGATACAATACACCTATGCAGAGAGTCAAAATATTAACCGTTTTTTTGGCAGGAGCTCTTTTCTTTTCTTTTTCAAATTCTGCGCGAGCTGAATCTTTCAATTTTATTTATCCATTTCGAGTCCAAGTGGTTGCTCCGGGCGAGCGTCTGCTAGTCAAACTTGATAGATTGCCCGACTTTGCTTCGAACACCTTGCCGGTGGATTTCAGTCTTATGCCGACAGTCCGGCTTTCCAGTAACATAAAGAATATTTTTCTTGGGAGCATTAACACCGCAACCACTACATTTTTTCTCAATATTCCCTCTGATGTGTTAGAGAAAAATCCCGGAGCGCAGTTTTTCCAGATTATTGCCTCCCGCGGTCCTACAAATATTGTATGGAGCGAAATGTTTCAGATAGTAAAAGGATTTGCCACAAGTACGGTCTATGCCGGCGGACTTTCTCCTTATGTGCCAAAATGCTCCGTAAGCACAAAGCTGGCAGCACCTAATCAGCCAATCACTTTTGTCCCAGGCGCTCCTTTCAAAAACGATATCTTTTCATACAGGTGGATAGGCGAAGCGTCAACAACAAGCAAGGGCACAACGACCATATCCTTCATCTATCCTGGGAATTACACAATCGTGCTTGAGGCGACAGCATCAAACAAAGCTGTTTACCAAACAGCATGCCCAACAATCACTGTTTCTTTTAACGCAACTTCAACCACTTTCAGGAATAATGGAGCATTCTACCCGTACCCGTTTAAGGCGAGCTCCACCAGATCGCTTATTCCCAATGAAGCAAATCCAATATCAACTGTGGTTGGTTGTTTTAATCTTCTTCAGAACCTTTCCTATGGGTATGAAGATGATGTAAAAAATCCGAAAGACGGCATCATCTATACGTTACAAAAATTTCTAAAGGATCTTGGTTATCTAAAGGTAGAGCCTACGGGGTATTTCGGCAATTTGACAAGGCTCGCTGTTAAAGAATTTCAGTGGGAAAATGGGATTGAATCCACTGGCTTTGTCGGTCCGCTCACAAGAGCGAAAATGAAAGCCATAAGCTGCAGCGTAAAATAGTATGCAAAAAGATGCGGCAATTTTTGCCGGAGGTTGCTTTTGGTGCGTGGAGCATGATTTGCGGGAAGTAGCAGGAGTGATCGATGCCGTTTCCGGCTATGCCGGAAACGGCGGCTCTATTGATAAAAATCCTGGGGAATTTATGCCTACATACGAAAATCATAAAGGATTTATGGAAGCAGTAAAAGTGATCTATGATCCAGCGAGAACGGCTTTCAAAAAGCTTTCTCAATTTTTCTTGGATCATATAGATCCGATGGACGTTGGAGGGCAGTTTTTTGACAGGGGAGCGAGCTATAGCGTGGCGATTTTTTACAAAAATGAAGAGGAGCAAAAAATCGCCGAGGGTCTTATACAGGAACTAGAGGAAAGCAAAATTTATGACGCACCTATTGCAGCGAAAGTCCTGCCCGAGCCCAAATTCTATAAAGCAGAAGAATATCATCAACGATATGCCGAGAAAAATCCAGAGCATTACGAAGCCTACAAGCGCGACTCCGGCAGAAACGAATTTCAAGCCAAAACCTGCGCCATAAGGGACGAAAAAAAGATAAAGTGGAGAGATTAGCAGACCCCTTGCGTTTATTTTGGATACGTGTAATATATCGCCTATGACAGTTTACAAGCAAAATTTCTTTTTCGGATTTTATTTTTGGGCACCGGCTAGAGGCTAGGTAGTTTTGCGTTTATTTCAAACAAAAAACAGCCGGCCTCAAAGGCCGGTGTTTTTCGTTATTGGGAAAGGATATTTTGCACAACTAAAATATCCTTGTCCGATAGGGAAACCAGAGAATCGGATGCTCGTTTCAACCTGATAAAACCATGAGTGAAGAAAAACCAGAACCAAAATTAAAACCAGGATTTTTCCTGCTGACAAAGGGCTCTCTTGCCGGTATTTCGATAACAGGATTCATTGGGCAATGGAAGGAAAAATATCCTGCTGATGATCTGCGAGACGTAACGAAGTGGACGAATGAGCATTGCTCTGTAATCGATGTTGCCACAGACATCGGGGCGAGCAACGGCTTCGCTCGTGCCAAAGAAATTTGGCAGCAAATATCGACAGGACCATTCCCCTTCAGGAAAGAAGCAACAGTTGTAATTAATACGCACTTTCAATCCGCACAAGTGGCATAACAATCAGGTGCCCGGCAATTTTTTCGAAGATTGCCTCATTTTTAGGGAAGCGAAATACTTTCGCTTTCGTTAGATGTCGTGTTCTTTGAGTTTAAATGGAGAAAAATTATGAAAGCAATATACCTTAGTCCAAAAGGCACATTTTCAGAGAAGGCGCTTATGTTGGCATGGGAAGCTTTTTCTCTTCCTGGCGCTTTTGACAAAGCGAAGTGGTGCTCGGCAGAAAACAACCGCGACGTGTTGCCGCTCTTGAAGAAAAGCAAAGTTCCTGCCGTGGCAATCCTTGCCATGCACACTCTCGCAAACGGGCGTTTGACGCCATCATTCGAAGATCTCTCTGATCTTTGCGATACGACCGGAATAAGCGTCGTGGGCGCGATTGAAATTCCAATCTCGTTTGCATTGCTTGCTGGTAGAAAAAGGAAAGAGTTTGAAGGCATCATTGCGCACAAAGAAGGGATCGCGGCATGTAGAAGCTTTATCAAGTCTCTAAACGTAAAAGTGAAGGAGGCAGACAGTAATGCTCTTGCAGCAAAGCTCGTGGCCGAAAATCCTGTCTATAAAGCATTTCGTGCCCTTGCATCTCCAGATTGTGCCAATATTTACAAACAACTGGACATAATAAGAGAGCGGTGCGAAGATAGTGAAGCTAGGACAATGTTCTACATTCTGAAGAAGGATTTGGACATCCCTGCTACCGATACCAACAAGTGGCGTGCCGTCCTGGTGCTTGATTTGAAGAATGTTGCAGGATCGCTTGTAGAAGTACTTCTGCCATTTGCAAAAGCGGGCATAAACATGGTTCATATACATCCGATGTATGCGCACCATGGGAATTATCGCTTTTTAATCGAGGTTGAAGGATCCCAAAGCGATCTTTTGTCTTTTGATAATGCCGTGGCTCAAATCCGGACTTCAAGCAAACGGCTTTCTGTTTTCGGACCCTTTCCTCTTGTGAGACTCTAAGGCAATCTTTTCGAGGATTGCCTCATTTTTAGGGAAGCGAAATACTTTCGCTTTCGTTAGATGAAAACCGACATACATGTAAAATATGCTATAGCATAAAATATATGTATGTCAGAAAAAAATGAAAACACGAATTCACAATTCAAAAAATTATTACTATCGCTTCAATCACGAAGTCAGATTTTGGCGTTGATGCGATATTTCTAAAACATAAACCTCAAAACCCGGCTTCATTCTGAAGTCGGGGTTGTTCTTTATGAGCATGTTCTTTAACAATCAGTCATCAAACCATATGAAAACAAAAGTAAAAATAGCAATTATCGGTGGCGGTCGTGAGGGTCAATGGTGGAAGAGATTTCTGGAAGCACTTGGCCACAAAGTCGTGGTCTCTAATTGCGCCGAAGATAATCCTTCTGCAATCAATAGGTCGGATGTCGTCATCATTGCTGTGCTCCCAAGCGCAGTATCTGAGGTGGCGAGCCAAGTTCTCAAAGTCATTTTAGAACATCAGCTTATTGTGAGCGTCTGCGGCATTATGACAAAGATGGAGGAAACACTCAAAGCTTTTGGAGGCGATGTGCTTTTTCTCCATCGAATGATCGGTCCGCAAGTGGATACGATGAAAGGTCACAACCTTATCATCAATCCAGTCAGGCTTTCTCTTTGGAGTCAGTTTGGGCAGGAATTGATAGCCGATACCAAAGCTCGTATCGTCAGAGCTACATCTACTGAACACGACGAGATGGTCGGGCTTACTCAAGCCATGGCGCGAATCATCACGCTTGGGCTTGGGGTTGTGGCTATGGAAGCTCCGCTTCCGGTGGCACATTTCACTAATGTGCCGTTTAGTGGCCTTATGGCCGTGCTTGCGCGAATTCTGGATTTCGGACATCTTCTCTCGCGAGATATGGTGTTTGAAAATCCGTTCGCGAAAAAGTGGATCGATAAGCTCCATATCGCGATGCTTCAGATAGAAAGTGGCGAAGAAGATTTTGAAAAGCTTTTCCTGAAGCTTTCGAATTTTCTCGGCATTAAGTCCGTCAAAGCCGGCTCGGTAGCGTTGGCGGCAATGCCTTCGTGGTGGAAATGAATTGTGATAAAAGGTCTTCGGACCAAGGCGATTCCTCGGAATCGCCTGTTTTTTATTCCCATTTTCAACATACATCGATTATACGCTATAGCGTATAATCGATGTATGTGCGGATTTATCATGTATATGCTAAAGTCATCTGTATGGTAAAAATCTTTGATGGCAAGAAAGTTGCGGGGGAAATAGCAAAAAAACTCACAAAAGAGATATTCTCGCTTCCGCACACGCCGACATTGGCTATAATTCAGGTAGGCGACAGGCCAGATTCAAACACCTATGTTCGCCACAAAAAAAGTTTCGGAGAAAAGATAGGAGCTAAAGTAGAACACATACTTTTTCCAAACTCTATTTCTGAAAAAGAGGTGATATTAAAAATCCATGCGCTCAATAGAAGTCCGCATATTCACGGTATAATCGTCCAGATACCTCTGCCTCACCACTTGAACAAAGATGAAATTATTTCTGAAATAGATCCAAAAAAGGATGTTGATGGGCTTACTACATTAAATCAAGGGTTAATGTTTCAGGAAAAGACATGCGGATTCGTGCCAGCAACCCCGAAAGGAGTTCTTACGCTTCTCAAGCGTTATAAAGTTCCTCTAAAGGGCAAAAGAGCGCTTGTCATCGGCAGATCGCTTCTTGTAGGGAAACCATTAGCCATGCTTCTTTTGGGTGAGGACGCGACTGTCACGATAGCTCACCGTTATACAAAAAATTTACATGCTCTTTGTAAAGAGAACGACATTATTGTTTCTGCGGTAGGTTCGCCCGAGTTTCTCGGCAAGAGATCTTTTCGCAAAGGGCAATATGTGATTGATATCGGCACCAACGCCGTAAAGGGTAAAAAAATAGTTGAGGAGATGACCATAACCAAGCATAAGCTCGTAGGGGATGTAAAATTCGACGAAGTTTCAAAGATTGTCGCGATGATTTCGCCAGTACCAGGCGGCGTCGGGCCAATGACCGTGGCAACTCTATTTGAAAATCTTATAGAAGCAGCTAAAATAGCTAAGTGATATAATCCCGTTAGAGATTTACATTGGATATTATTACACAGGATGTTCATTTTGCTTTAATTATGTGAAAATACTACAGATACTCAAGTCCCCAAATCTCTAACGGGATATAATACTGCTCTTTCCTCGTCGTATAGGGTAATTATTATTTAATTTAAATTTCCATGGATGAACAGCCTGTTGGACCTAGTCCTGAATCAGCAAAAGCGATAGCGGAGATAATTGATTATATAAAGAGCTTACCTCCAGCGGAGGGTGCTGCAATGGGGCTTCATTTTTCATTATCTGCTCTAGAAATGAAAACTGAGGTTACTCTGACAGATCAGCAGGCCGAAAAATACACAATTCTTTTAGCAAGGCTGGAACAGATAATGTCAGAAGGAGGCATAAAGGATGCCAATGTTAAAAATCTTGTGAATGATGATTTCACAAGGTTAAAATTGTACCTTAATAGTGCAAGACGAAACTAAAGTTAGTTTATTATCAGGTTAAACAATTATTATGAGTGAACCATTAAATATCAACCCTCCCAAAAGAATCCAGATCGCGGCCATCGTCGCGCTTTCTTGCCTGTCTTTGTTTCTTCTGGTCAAGACATTCGGCGCCTGGAGCGACATCGACAATGCTCCGATACAAAACACCATCACCGTCACGGGCCAAGGAGAGACATTTGCCGTGCCCGATATCGCTACATTCACCTTTTCCGTAACGGAAGAAGGCAAGACGGTGGCAGAAGCGCAGAAAAAGGCGACAGACAAAAACAACAAAGTTATAAAATATTTGAAGGATTCGGGCGTCGCGGATAAAGATGTAAAGACGGAGAGCTATTATGCCAATCCAAAATATGAATATCCTCAGATTGTATGCGTCCGATATCCCTGCCCTCCTTCCAAAGAGGTGCTCTCCGGCTATGAAGTGTCGCAGACCATTTCTGTAAAAGTCAGAAACACCGACAAGGCTGGAGAAATTCTCTCCGGTGTTGGAGCTCTTGGCGTCTCAAATATCAGCGGACTTTCGTTCACTATCGACAACGAGGAAGCCCTCAAATCAGAAGCGCGCTCAAAGGCCATCGCTGATGCCAGAGCTAAAGCAGACATGCTTGTCAGTGACCTCGGGGTACGTCTCGGCAAGGTAGTAAGCTTCACAGAAGACACTGGCGGCTATCCTATTTATGCCATGGAGGCGAAAGGTATGGGCATCGGAGGCGCTCCCGACATCGCACCAAATATTCCGACTGGGGAAAATAAAATTACAGTGAATGTGACTGTTACTTATCGGATCAAGTAATTAGAAAGCCCTGCCTGCTTTTAAGCGGGCAGGGTAGTTGACTTTCTACTCAGAAAAGATATCATTCTTATATCTCCCCGGAAGGGGTTTTTTAGTAAGCAATATCAGTTAGAGAGAAAGGCTATGTCAAAAATCGGCAATTATTTAAAGGAAGTAAAGGCAGAAATGGCGCACGTAAGCTGGCCTACTAGAAAGCAGACCATTCTCTTCACAGGCGTTGTCATTGCGCTGTCTTTAGGCATGGCAATTTATCTGGGGCTTGTAGATTATATTTTCAATCTCGCACTCGGTAATTTTTTCAAATAATCTTCCTAATTCTTTAGAAAAAATATGTCAAAACAAGCAGAAGGACAAAGAAATTGGTATGCGATCCATACTTACGCAGGATATGAGAACGCAGTTTCCAGAAATTTGAAACAGCGTATAGAATCTCTCGGCATGGAGGACAAGATTTTCAATGTGCTTGTGCCGACAGAAAAAAAAATAAAGGTGAAAGGTGGCAAGCGGGTAGAGGAGGAGGAAAAAATATACCCGGGCTACATCCTTGTGGATATGATCGTGACGGATGATTCGTGGTATGTGGTCAGAAACACTCCCCGCGTGACGGGCTTCGTGGGTTCTGGCGTCTATCCAGTGCCGCTCGAAAAGATGGAGGTGGATGAATTATTCAGACGAATGAATTCCGGCATTGCAAAGCATAATATAGACCTTGATATAGATGATGCAGTCATCATTGCCGACGGGCCGTTTAAGGATTTGGAGGGCAAAGTGTCTGAAGTGGATGATGAGAGGGGCAAGGTGAAAGTACTCGTTTCCATGTTTGGTCGCGAGACGCCGGTGGAGCTTGATTTTCTGCAAGTTAAAAAAATTTAGGATTTAGATATTAGTATTTAGAATTTCAAATATTTATGGCTAAAAAAATAATAAAAACACTAAAGCTTCAGATCCCAGGTGGCAAAGCCATTCCCGGACAACAATTAGGTCCGGCTCTAGGAGGAGCAGGCATCAATATCGGTGAATTCGTAAAAAGATTCAATGACGAGACAAAGGGGCGTGTTGGCGAGACTGTACCTACGATTGTCAACGTTTTCGAAGACAGGACATACCAACTCATATACAAAACAGAACCCGCATCTCTAATGGTTCTAAAAGCCTTAAAACTTGAAAAGGGTTCGGGAGAAAATCTCAAAGTAAAGGCTGGCTCAATCAGCAAATCGCAGATCAAAGAAATCGCAGAAAAGAAAATGGTGGATCTCAACGCCGCATCAGTAGAAGCCGCAATGAAGATAATAGAAGGCACTTGCAGGAGTATGGGGGTCGAAGTGAAATAATCGGGAAGCTTATCAGCAAGAAAGCTTGTAAGCTTTACAGCAAGATAACCGAGGGGAAAATCGTCCAGCTGGTCGCGACCAGCTGGACGGCTTTGTTTTAGACTAGTTTATTTAAAACTTTATACTCAAGAAAAAGAGTGCCGTTTTCAGTCTTTGATTCAGAAATGAGTTGCAATTGAGTATTTACAGAATCATTAAACAAAGAAATGCCAGTGCCAAAGACAACTGGCTCAATGGTCAAATAAATAGTATCTACAACACCAGCTTTCAAAAACAATGTATAAATAGAACTTCCTCCGCAAATCGCCACTTCCTTGAATCCTCGTGCTTCCAATTTCCTAACCAGTTCAATGGGATTATCTTCTGTCATTTCCACCCCATCAAATTTTTCTTTTCTTGAATAGACAATATTTATCCTGTCTTTCATCGCCCTGGGCAATGTTTTGAATGTGGTCGAGCCCATCACCACCACGCCCGCACGCTTCGTGAGCTCCACAAAATGCACCTTATCCTCTTTACTCGTCCAAAATGCCG
>Ga0209542_10010184_pt1 | contig 17033 bp, 17 predicted proteins | sample RifCSPhighO2_01_FD_184028 | JGI IMG/M metagenome (GOLD analysis project Ga0209542, IMG submission 184028) | Soil microbial communities from Rifle, Colorado - Rifle CSP2_plank highO2_0.1 (SPAdes) (version 2) | ecosystem: Environmental > Terrestrial > Deep subsurface > Rock core/Sediment ...
ATACTCTATCAGTAACATTACCTCTTCCAGAATGTCCACCTGGTGCTCCACTTAAGTTCAAGAACCAAATTGCATCGCTGCCATCTTGTTCTTCTCTGAAAAATGCCAATGTGCTATTCTGAGTCAGTCCAGCTGTATAACCATCAGATCCATTAAATACAGCTAAAAGTATTGTGTCTGTATCAAGGTTTCTATCTCCAGAGCCGATACCGGAAAAGTCTCCAGTTTGGAATCCAGAATCTGCATCTCCACCAGCTGAGAGTTCCATAACTCTTTTTGTTATAGACCCAGTATTAGAGTCTGCTGCTGATTGATTAAAGTACAAAGTTTCAGAGATTCCAGTTTCAATAGTATATTTTTGGAAATCATCCAAGGCCATACTATCAAATGTTATACAAGCATAGTCTCTTGGAAGGCATAAGCTTTCACCCTCATATAATGGGTGTTCATATGCTGGATTATCTCCCTCTTCTGGGCTATCCAATGCTAGGTCAAATTTAACTCCTATTACTGGAGTACCACCATCCAAGTTAACTAATTGCCATACCCATACCGGGTTATCTTCATCTTCCCCAATGTACTCTTCACCATCTTTAAAAGTCTCTCTTGCTTCAATACCTATGAATAAGGTAGCAGCATCGTAATCAATACCTTCATCATCACTTACATCTTCTGCTCTGATTTCAAGTCCATTTATTATTTGTTCATCATCTTCTTTGATGATTTCACTTACACCATCAACATCTACTCTTACTTTATTTGAACTTGTAGCAGAAACTAAAGTAATAGTTTTACCTTCAACTTGAACACTTTCTCCTGCCTTTAGGTCAAATCTCTCTCCACTATTAACTACTAATGTAGTATTAGTAGCATTTTGAATTTCCAACTCTTGACCTAAAAAGTTAATTGTAATTGGATCAGTGCTTTTTGCACTTGAGAGCTTATTTCCTGCAGCAAGGGTAGTATCAAAAGTATACCTATAACATACGCTCTGCTTCAACAAAGTTATAAAAACTCTGTCTTGCCAATCTTCATCTCTGTCATAGCTTAATCCTGTTTGCACTATAGGAGATTCAATTCCTGAATTTCCAGTTAAAGTTGTAGCTCCAGAACATCCATTACCAAATCTAATCTCATCTCTTACAGCATAATCATCAGAGACATCATCAATATCAATCCTAACTGTTGTATCTTGGAATCCATCAACATCATCATCATCTACAGATGTTCCAAATCCATCAGAAGAATCGTTTAAAGCTTTACCTACTTGTAAATCTTCTGTTTTTGAAGCTCCACCATAGGATGTGGTTCCACCTGAACCAGGTTTACTAACAGAAGTAGCTTGCTCTAATCCACTTAAAACATCTAATAAGGCTGTATTATCATCAGGAGCAGATGCCTCTCCTACAATAGCAGCTACATTACTGAATTTTTTAGCCTTAATAAATGGCATTGGATAATCACCTAATGTAGTATCTAAGGCAACAGCACTCATCAAAGTAGCACCTACCATCCCTAATCCCGCGCCAATAGCTGCAACTTTCTGTACAGTCCTCTTGGCCCTAATAGCAAAAGTTTCTTGCATTTTAAAATGCACCTCCATAAGATTTTTGTTTCATAATTAGCTTTCTCTTTTTATCTCAAATTGAGTTAGTAACACAACTTTGAAATTGTTTATAAACATTTATCTACTGGAGAATATAAGATACACTCAATTCCTTAAAATTTTGCTTTTCCGAGCCAATTCTAGGCAAAATAGTAAAAAATCTGAAAATTTATATTTTACCACCGTAACTAAATAAAAGTAATTATTTTATAGAGCATATTTTGACTTGAATTTGTGCTTCGCCATCATTATTCCTTATAAAATTAATTGAAGAACTGACACCATTACAATCATTATTAACACTTAAACAAAGATCATCATTATCTTTTGCCTCGAAATAAATAATTTCTTCGCTACTACTATCCATTATTTTTTTAATTTCTTCGATACTGAGTCTACATGCATCTCTTCCACAAAAATCATTATTATTACAGCAAGCTATAATTGCATCACCTATATTTTGATTACACATAGTAACCATCTTTATTGCATTAACTAAATTATTAGCTTGAACACTTTTAACACTTGAATCTTTATCGCCATTCCCAGTTATATAAAATTTCAGAAATATTAGTGCTAGAATAACTAGTATTATAACAACTATAACCAACCCTACAATTTCTGTTTGACCTTTTTTCAATGATACCATTCGATTATAAGCTTGGCAACCTTATAGCTATCATCCTTTGGACTATAAATTGATAAAGGACTAGCGATCACTTCCTTACTTTTATACTTTACAGGAATTTTTTCATAAATTATGAAGTCCTGAGCATTACCAGGATATACCTCCTTGATGATAACTCTCTTGTATCCAAATATATCAAAATAGGCCGTGCTAACTTTTTTAAATCCAGAAATTTTTCCCAGATCAATACACTCAACCTCTGCCAACATAGAACTACATCTTAATTCATACATAGAAGGGATATAACTAATAAGTTGCCGAGATTTAAACTCTTCATAATCTAAATTGTCAGATCTAATCCCCTCAAGAGTAAATTTATAAAAAAATAAAAAACCAAATACAAATATTACAACAAAGAAAAAAATAACTAAAATGGTTTCATAAATTTGAATCTCGCCTCGACGCATTAGAATACCACCCGACAATCATTACCAAATAATACTTCATTTTTTTGAACCAGGTCTTCCTTAATAATATTTATTTGGTTATTATTAATTTTATTAGTCATAAAATTATCATAACTTCTTAACAAAGCAGAAATGCTGTTATAATTACATCTATAATTACTACAACAGTCCCTTAGATATAAGGATTTCTCAAAATAAATCCTAGCGACCAAAGAGGACTTCTCATAGATTTTTTCTATTGAGCAAGTAAAAGACTCTTCATCAGAAAAAATTTTACCTAATATTAAATCTTTACTTAAGAATGCATAATCGTCAGAGTCAATATAAACTATATCAATATCGCTTTCTAAAAAGTTCAGATTATAAGAGTTAGAGAAAGCCACTACTTTAGTTTTCTTATAGCCACTTTTATCCAAATTACTGAGGGCTCCAATATCAATTACTTCAATATTATTAAATATACTAGGAATATAACTTTTAAATTCCCGCGCATATATATCATCTACAAGATAAATTTTACTATTAACCTCGCTTATAAATATCAACTTATCAATAGCAAAGGGTAATTCAAATTTTTTAGCCCACACAATTAAATTATCTCCATTTAGATTTTTTGGTGCAAATACAATATTCTCTGGCCAACGATGTTTATAATTCTTATTAACTATAAAATCATCGCAACCAAACTCTAAATTTGTTATTTCGCTAAGTTGCACTATTTTAAATTGTTCATTTACCTTAAGTCCATTTATAGCATTATCAATATATCGAGCAATATCAGCATCCAGCTTTGCACTTTGTAAATCATTATATTTAACAGCAAAACCAATTAAGAAAATTAAAATCAGACTTCCTGCTGCAATGACAAATATCCAGTGAACCTGCATTTGAGCTCTGTTCATTCTTTTCTTACTCGTACAACCTGACCTTCATTCTCCAAAATTAAATTAAACTTTCCATCAGATAAATCTTCACAAAGTGGATTTTCACTTGACACAATATTAATTAAGAAATGTTTGGTCTTATCAAGCTCCTTACCTTGTTTTGGGATAAGAAATAAATTAAACCCTTCATTATTTTCCACAGAATTTTTTACAATAAATATGGTTAATTCATCACCGAATTTATCGTATTCAATATTTTCTTCTGGATTAACAAAACATATTTTATTTATTTCATTGCTCACAACAGTATTTTCAAAGTAACAGGTACTACCTTTATCCAAATTATAACATGATTTAATTCTATTTTCTATTGATTTTATCAATATATTGGTTTCTACTTGTGTTTCTAATTTTAAAAGATCAACAACAATTTTTGAACCAAAGATAATAATTACTGCAGCAACAAATATTACAAAAATGTAGATAAATGGCTGACTAAGCGCCTCTCCTTTTTTTTTCATGAAATTAAAATTAAATCCACTGTAAATAAATTTTTCTATAGGGTTATTATGGAAATACGCTGAAAGTTGCGTTATTTATCCAAGAATCCATACACATAATATAGTAGACTTCACCTTCTTTTAGCTGTGAACAATGAGCTTCCTGCGAGTTGACCATTTGATTTCCAATTTCCCAGCCGTCTGGGAATATATCATCAAAACTATATCTGCATTCTGCAGATTCATCAACCTTAATACATAATTTTCTATCATCTTTGAAAATAGAAGTTACAAAAGGTACTTTATTATCATAGGCTACTTCAAAATTTCTAATAGCTGTTGCTTCATTTTTAGCATAATCATTACATTTAACCTTTAAAACATGTTGACCAGCACTTAGATCTTCTGTATGTTCCTTCAAATGATCAAAGCTTGCTGTTCCAAAAGTAAATTCCTTGTCATCTATAGTATAATTACAGAAAGCCACAGTTCCGCTAGTGGCGTTTATAAAAGGTGTTCTATCCCAAACTTTTTCATTTTCTATTGGTTGATTTATAGCCAATTTAAAGGTTGGAATAACAAAAATACTTGTATTATATGGCTCTATCATTAAATTACCCAAAGTATCCTTACATTTTATAATAATAGGATAGACAGTTATATTATTTTCATAACCCTCAACACTAATATTTTGCCCGTCAACTAAATTGTAATTTGTAGAAAATTCCCTGCAATCAGACACTGTCGTATCCACACATACACTTTTATCAGCAGCTCTATCTAAATTAACCTCCATGTCATCATAATTCACTTTATCTCTTGAAAACTTACATGATGCAACGTCATTTTCATCATAGACTAACAAACTAATTTTAATACTTTTTATCCTTTCTGGTAAATATACATTTCTTGGATCTAAACTCTGAATAACTGGAGCACTTGTATCTGGTCTTTTATCAAACTTAATTTTTAGGAAATTACTGTCATCTGCTTTATCAATTTTATTACCATTTACATCCATGCACTTAAAGTAATAGGTAACACTACCAATTTTTTCATTTTCAGTCATGTTTATCTCCGTAACATGAGTAGTTGGATAAGCCATATCTCCAAATCCCGATGATTCATCATACAATTTCCCAATCTCATTTGAATATCTGCAATCAGCTCTTTCATTTGTGTCAATAGAAATCTTCACAGTATGAACATTCCAAGAGAGTAATTGAGCAATATCCAATGATTTAGAAGTGGCACTAAACTCATTTAATTGATTCCCAATATTATCAAATAATTTTACATTAACCTTTGTAATTGCTGGAACGCTAGAGTCACTTGGTTCTCTGGATATACATAATCCATCCTTTGTTCCAGTTTTATTATACGGCATGTATAAACAATGTCCACTTTGAGGATCATCGTTTCTTTTTCCCCCAAGCATATTACATCTTTCTTCAGTACAATACCATTGTCCTTCTGCAGCACCACATAAGCCACATCTAGAATTGTCTGTATATCCCTTTTCACTTTCAGGTAAACAAACACCTGTATCAAAAGATTTAGCAGTAGTATAAAATTGACTTGCTAATCCAACATAAGCCAAAGATTTAGTGAACAGATCTACTTTTCCTGTTAAGACCCCGGCATTAATCTCTTTAGTTGAAGTTCCATAAACATGACTTGGGGTACTAATCACACGTCCACCAATTTGCAGTTGTGTTGCTCCTTCCCGAATAATTGTAGTTTCAGTTCGAATGTTTCTAGATACCCCTGTAAAAACATTTCTAAAGCTATCCATCGCTCTATCAAAGGTAAAAGTTTTAGATGTAGAAATTGAAGATATAGCTGCTGCACTTAAAGGAATTATCCCAGTTGAAAGCATAGACCACCCTAAGTAAGCAGTTGCCCTATCCTCATCATCCTTGTTTAAATAATCTACCCTACTCAAATTAGCCTTTCCCGATAATGTTAAATTTGTCATAATACCATTTGAAAAGGCTAAGGCAGGTCCCATCCTAACTTTCTCTCCATTCATAACATCTTGACTAATTTGATAATCTGAAATCTCAGATCCTTTTGCTCCACCAAAAGAATAGAAACTGCCAACTAGTCCCCAATAAAGATAATTTGAACCAGGCCCACTACATGATGCCAATGCACTTGCAATTGCTGCTTGTCCAACAAAAGGTACATGTTGTAAAATGAATGCTAAAAAAGTAGTACTAGCACATGTCCCCAAAGCAAGAGCTCCGGTGTTTACTAATCCAGCTTGCATTTTAGGCTCAAAAACACAATCTCCCATGACATTACATTCTTCTCTGGTACATTGATTAGTAGCTTTATCTCCCCCTTGCCCACATTGTTTACATCTATTTACAGGATCACCATAATTAATACTACCTTCTCCAGGAGGATATTTTGGATTACAACTTCCTATTGGAGGCCAAATAAAATCACCATCATATGCACTTTCACTGAAAATACTACCGCAGTCTCCATTTCCAAATTCACTACATTTATCATAATCTAATCTACCATTTTCACTGCAAGCATTGCCTAAAATAGAAACCATAGGATACCCAAATATTGGCGCAAATCCCAAATAATCTGCTTTCTCAATTGCTCCTTCCCCACAATTACTACATTCTTGCCAATTATTCCTTCTCCATTTGGCATTAAATGTACCACCTGCACCATATCCTTCTTCACATCTACTATCCCTATTCTCATCAATGTTATCAGTATCAATAACACCCCATTGACAATGTAAAATATAATTGCTTAGCCCAGTACTTCTCTGCTCATTTTCAAAATGTCCGCCAAGAACATTTAAACAAACGCTTTCACCTGATTTAAATTGACCTGGGTAGCAATCTGGACAACTTTCCACACATTTTGTGCTGATACATTTTCCTTCTTGTCCAGCTTTTCCATCAGGATCATTACATATCTCATCAGGATAACTACATTCCTCAACAATTTCTTCCCTATTATTGTTACTATCAAACCAATAAACATTAAATTTATCATTATCACTAGTGCCATCACCACATGACTTGAATGAATGGGATGTAACAAAACACCCAATAACTTCTCTAGGGTATTTATTAGTAAAGAATTCTCCACTACAATCTCTCCTGTTTACATATCTACAGCCATTTTCTGTTTTACAAGTTCCAAAATCTGCTCCTCTGCAACTATTGTCACACTCAACAGAATTGACTATGGCAGCATTAAATGCATTCTGATCACCATTAGCTAAATCTTGAACACAAACTTTCTTTTCCTGCAAAGAGCAAACACTTCCTCCAACATTACAACAGCCTATTTGACATTCATTCACACTTCTAATGTCTTGGCTTACCCATCTACCCTGATTATTTTGAGTACATTCAACTTTATATTTTTGCGCAAGACATTCTCCCTTACCACTCGGGATACATGTTCCAAGTTTACATTGATCAACATTATTACTACAAGAACTATAGGTAGATTTATACCCGGCTTTACAGCCACCAAAATCCCTAAATTCTATATCTGTGCTTTCTACACAGAAATTATTATTGTTCGTCCATTGACAACAATGCACTATTTCAGCCCTTGAACTAGAAGAAATAGATATTGTAATAATACCAACAAGTAATATAAGGAATAACTTTTTAGGAAACATTTTCAAGTACAAAATGAAAATCAAGCGGTTCCTCCTTACCCTCAACTATACTAGATAAATAGACATAAGTCTTACCCTGATAATATTGCATCCCAATAGTTGCAATGGGTTCATTATTTTTAATATAAGAATCTATATCAAAACTTATTCCATTGCATTCTTCATTTATAATATCACTGGCAACCTTATGTAATTTACCCATACCAATATAGATCTCACTAAATATTCTATCTACCGTAGTACTATAATCCCCTTTTGAAATTACTAATGGATATTGAATATTTAGACCAACTTTATTATATTGAAAATCACTTTTAATATTTCTAACACTATCGGCCACATTAATTCCTTTATCTTTAAGGAATTTAAAATCATTAATGCATTTGTCAATCTCCTGAACTGTAGAATCGGAATTTATATATTTATCAAATTCTTTGCTAATCATCGACAACAAAGGTAAATTATTAACATTATTTCCATTGTTTACATAACAACCATATGCAATATTATAATCTCCAACAGGTTCAAACTTAATGGGATCATAATAACCCCCTTGTTTGCCAATTTTTCTAATACCCTTAATAGCTTCAGTGGTAACACAATCACTAACTAGTTTTCTAATGGGTTCAATTTGAGATGTTACAAATCTTTCATCAGTTTGTGTTTGGTCATCATCAGAGATTATTTTACCCCTTTGGAAATAGATAAAACCAATAATAACAATAATAAGTAATCCTAAGATTATAAAAATAGTTACTTGACCTCTTTTATTCATAATTAATTAAATTTGAAAATTATATATAAACGTTTCTATCCACACAATTTATTTATTCCAGGATATCTAACGCATTTTCTAAGATTTAATAAATCATCCTTTAATTGTATATAACATGCCTCCGCGCATTGATTTCCACCCTTGCATATATTTGCTACGCATCCACTTCCTTCGCATGAACTGTACACTTGTTGTTTTCTTGTATCAAACTCACCACATACATATTTTCTTCCAATATTTTTTTCTGGTCCAGCCCAAATTCTAATAGGTTTCGCTCCTTCAGGTCCAAATTTTGCTGTCTCATCTACCCAATCCCAATAGCAAGCATCAGGGTCATTACATATTTTTGTTGATACACATTCCGCCTTAAGACACCTATATTCAATATTCTTGTCACACAAATCGAATTTTGCACTTGTCCTACAAACAAAGTTAGCACATTCATTACCCTCAATTTCATCAATTTCGCCATCACAGTCGTTATCTTTTCCATCACATAATTCTCTATTAAGCGGATAAGGGTTATTTGAATTGATACAGTTACCACAATTATCTCTTACATCCTCATCGATTAATCCATCACAGTCGTTATCTTTTCCATCACAGGTTTCAGGTAGTGGTTTACCTAACGGACATGAAACACACTTTCCATTGTAACATTTAGCTCCCATTGGGCATATATTTAATCCATTATCTATAGAATTATCACAATTGTTATCTATACCATCACATTTTTCAGTAGAAGGAATACATTTGCTTTCAGTATTTATTTTTTTATTAGTGACTTCATCTATTGGCACATCCACAGGTTCATCTAAATCTTCTAAATTTTGTGAGTCAATAGGTACTAAAGGACTTTTCTGCTGACAACCAGTAATAAAAAGAATTAAGACTATTGCAAAAATTAATAGTATTGAGCCCTTCATATTAACCTCTTTTATCAAATTGAAGTAACCTTTATATTTATAAAACTTTTGAACTCAATATTAATAGTTCTCAACTCTTGGTGCCAATATAGTGCTTAATTGCAATTTGTCTTTAAGTATATAATCGATTCGTAAGGGATAATCTCTATCGAATTGTATTATAACCTTATCAGATAACTTTCCTCCCTTAATAATTTTCTTTAAGTATTCTATAGAATATCTAGCTTTCACTACATCCTTATTTTTGTTAGTTATTTGAGCACCTATCTCCTCAGTAATATTAATTATTCCATCGCTTATATTCCCTTCAGAAGATACAGAAAATACCTTTTCATCAACTATTAAACTTACACTATCACTAATAATATCCATATCTTGAATAATTTCATCGAATATACTTGAATCCATTTCGATTTTTGCATTAAATTTCAGATCAGGGACATTTTGTTCCTTATGCTCCATGTCCAACAATGATAAATTAAAAGTCTTAGTAGTTTCTCCTCTAAGTTGTATCTTTAATTTTCTTTTATTTTCATCAAGTTCCAAAACAATTGAATCTGATGGCTTTACTCTTTTTAATATTTGTCTAAGATTTTCAAGATTTATATATAAGCTAACCTTAGAAGTAATTTCATAACCCACAAATGCACTACTTAGAAGTCTAAAAATTATCATTGCCACATTTGAAGGATCAATAGCGATTAGTTCAATTTGCTCTTTATCAACTACTAATCTAACATCATTTACTAATTCTGATATTGCATTAATAGGCTCTTTTAATAACCTTGGTTCAGACAATATTAATTTCATTATTACTTGTTATATAGTAAATATTAATAAAGATTACTGAAGCAATTCTTTAACTCTTTTGTGTAATTTAGGATTAATTTTAGGTAAATCCTGAATTAATTCTGCTTTTACTTGTATACCCCCTTGTAACATTAATGTTTGTCCAAATACCCTGATATAAGTCCCTAATACAACATTACTTGAGTCACCTAATACTTGTGCTTGTCCACTACCATCATCAATTATGCAAAAATTAATACCAATAAAAGTTACAATTCCAGATATTGAAATCTTTCCAGATGTGTCCTTTATGTTCTTGATAAGTATTTCAACTGCAGGATTTTGCATTAGGAATATTCTCTCCATCTTTTACCGCACTTGCAGCATTCATAAAATTTGGTTTCAGCTTCATCACTTGCTCTCGTCTGAGCCATCCAATAGTAAGCTTTTTTAAATCCACACCTTTCACAGTCTGCTTTGACTTTTGGTAATGTTTCTATTGTCTTATCAATAACCTCTATCTTCTCCTTGTCATCCAGTTCCACTTTCTCCTTGATAATAATATTCTTTTTCTCTCTTGTTTTATATTTACAATTATTGCAAATCAATTTACTCCTTCTTCCGCTTTCTTCAAGTAATAATATTGAACCACACTTTGGACAAAATTGTATTTTAATCAGCTCCCATCAAATTTAGGTTTACCTCTATAAACATGTCTTATTTAAGTAATTTACTATTTTAAACCCTTAACACCAATCTTTGATAAAATATCCACAAAAAATATTTTAACCCACCCAAGGTAAGGGATTCTAAACACCGCCGTCCCAATTACATTTTCTTGTGGTATATCTACTTCACCTAATGCTTCAAAAGAATCTGGATTAGTTAAAGGATTATCTCCTTTTGTTTGGAAAAAATATCTTCCTTCATTTATATCTTTTTTAATCATCCTGTGGATAATTGGATCATTAGAATTACCCCTAAAAACAATTACATCACCCAACATTATATTTTTGGGTTTTTTACCTCGTAAAATCATTATATCTCCCTTATTGAAGCCATTCTTAAAAGGCCATTTTTTCGCTTCGGTTTTGCTAAAACCATAATTTTCATACCAATCACTTTGAGATCTCCACCACTCATCAAAGTTAGTTTGATGCTCCATACTACTACTCACAACTGCAACTATTGGGTGTGATGTTGCAAGAAAAAATCCCAAAAGAGGGTATATTACAAATTTGACAATAACAAATGCCAGAACTAAATTAACTAACCAAGAAGCCAAACTATCCTCTCTCCATAAGAAGTCCCATATTTTACTAATTATTCTCTTAAAACTCATTTGTCACTGATAAAAAACACAAGACATAAAAATCTTTTTATTTCAATAATTCTTTCCAACTCCAAGGTCTTTCTCTAATCATATGCCTACACTTAACACTAGTATCTGTAAAAATTTTAAATCCTTGATTTACCGCATCTACGCAAAAATGAACATCATCAAATTGTTTCTTTAAATTAGGAGTATACCTAAATTTTACTCCTTCTAGCACCTTTCTGCTGATTAAAACACATCCCAAACCACAAATATCTACCCTATACATTTTGTTAGAATTTAGAAACTTTCGTTTTACAGGAACATATTTTGTCCTATTTTTATCGTCTTTTTTAAGCACCCACAACATTGGCAAAATTCTTTTTTGTTTATTCCTTATATATTCACCAAAATATACTCCCGATACAATATCTTTTTTTCTAAGGAGGAACCTGCCAATAATATCATATGGGGCAATAACATCTTGCTCCAAGCTTAAGAAATAATCATAGCCTTTATTTAATACTATATCCCTCAATATATTCCTTGATCTAACAATCCTTTCAATGGGATGATCACTATAATCAGTTTTTATAACTCTTATCCTATCATCTTCTAAATTTTTATAATATTCATTATCTTCAGAATTATCCACTAAAACAATATCATAATTGTCATATTTAATATTTCTAACTGATTTTTTATACTCATCAAGGCAGTATTTATGATACGAAGAAGTTGGGCATCCAACCAATATTTTAGGATAAACCATGCCTCTATTTTGCTTTTGCAAATTTATCTAACAATTCTTTATTTCTTTTCCTAATTCTTTCAACTGCACTTAAAAGGGTTTTCTTGGCACTTTCCTTGCCATTTGTTTGAAGAGTAAATATTGGGTTACTGGTAAGCGGATGTTCAATTTCATACCCTGCGGTTTCTACAACTTTGTCTTTCCAGAGCTCATCCCTCAAAGAATTAGCTAAAGTATGCCCTTCCCCAATTATTTCAAATTTAATACGATCGTGACTTTGTTCAAAATAACTTATCTCCATAATCTTGAATCTGTAAAAAAGATTTAAAAAGCTTTCTATTAACGATTAACGAGGCTTTGAATCGTTTGTATGTATCAAATCTCCAATTGTAAGACCCCCCCTAGATTTATCCTTTTTAGTTTCATAATCTAACTTTACTTCTTCTTGTATTTTTATCTTTAAGAAATCTTCAATTTTCTTAGCTAATCCAATGGGGGGCTCTACTCTACCTGACTCAATACTTCTATATAAAGATTCTTTGATTTGAATCTTCTCTGCAACCTCGGCTTGCTTTAATCCTAAAATTTCTCTTGCATTTTTAATAATTTGCCCAAAATCATTTGAAAAAATTATTCTCCTCTCAACTTTGTATACATTCAGGACTTTTTTTGTCTTTAATTCACCTTTCTTAAAAATTTGCTCTGAAGTACTTCCAAATTTACTACATATTTTACAAACCTTTAATTTAACACCTTCCACTACAGAAATAAATAATTGCCCTTCGCTACCACAAAGCTCGCATCTCATAATATATAAAATATAATTTTACTTATAAATTTATTCCCTATCAATTAGTTCTAAAATTCCATCTACGCTAGTATATCCAATAATTTTTTTATCAAAATTAATAATAATGGTTGGGCTACTTGTAATGTTATAATAATTTTTTATGATATCAATGAAAGAACCCTTACTTAACCCCCTATCAATAGATAGGACCGTAATGTTTTGAACTCTTCTAACTACTGCATCCAAAGCATACCCTTGTTGTTTTGAAGCTCTTTGATCTTGATCATAAAAAAACAAAATTACACTTCTATCCAAGTTACATTCATCGTTTAATTGCTTTAGTAATATGTAGAATTTTATTTCAGAAAGGAAATACTTTAATTTTAGGTTTTTGTAATCATCTCCACTAAATATCCCCCTCGACTCATAATCAGTTAGAATTTTCCCAGCTTCAGCTAGATCTCCACTTAGTTGATTTAATCTAATATAAATTACATGACACTCATCTCCATCAAATAACTCCGCAAATTGTTGTTCTGTTAAATAGCTTTCTCTTTCAAATTCAAGATTATCCAATTCATTCATTACGTCGTTAATTCTCCCCCTATCAAGACCATATCCTAAAAGAAATCCTGCTGAAAAAACTATTATGCTTAGGAACAAACTTATCAGAAGCATTGTTCTTTTTCTTAGTACTTTTACCATTTCTTCTTAGCTCCCGAAATCTCTTTTACCAATGCAGCAATCCAATGGATTATTCTTAAAGAAGGATAGATAGTAATGTATAAAAGCATAGCTATTGGGAATTTCCAAGTTTCCTTGGTTTCTTTATGAGCCTTATGATATATATACAAGGCTAAGAAAAAGGATATGACTAAAGGAAATAAAATTTTTAAATCAAGCTTAAAAATTAATTCTTTTAATGTTGGTAGTTTATAAGAATAAATTATGTCCAGTTTATAAGCAATTAATTTAATTAGGAACTCATAAATTAGTCTAAGAATTTCATAAGAGATAAGTAAAAAAGTAAGGATTACAAGTAATACTGTTACAAAATTTAGAGGAACCTGAAATAACCCTAGAAATCCAAATTTTTTACTCAAAAACATATCCTTGTATTTCCTTGTATTATATAAATAACCTCTAAACCACCTAACCCTCTGAGCCCATAATCCCTTGAAATCGCTTGGAACCGAAGTATATGTAAGTGAATTTGTTTCTATTATAATTTGGTAACCATTATACCTTAACTTCATAGCTATCTCCAAATCTTCAGTCAAATTACCCTCATCAAACCCACCCAATTTCTTTACGACATCAGATCTAAATACAGTCAAAACACCTGGTGTAATAAATAACGTGTTTACATTTGACATTAATTTCCTGCTGAATGCTGAGAAAATATACTCTAAATGCTGAACCTTTTCATATATGTTACCTGGTCTTTTAACCTTTATTAAAGTTATAACAGCACCAGTACTTTTATAGTTAAAATAATGGATCATATTTTTAAGAGAATGTTTATCTGCAACAGAATCTGCATCTAAAACTCCAAATAATTCTGTTTTAACATGCTTTAGAGCATAATTTAGCGAACTTGCTTTACCTGAATTTTTTTTATTTAGTAATTTAACTCCCCTATCTTGATAACCTCGAACTATCTCTTGGGTTTTGTCAGTACTCCCATCATTGACTACAATAATTTTTAATTTATCTTTAGGAAAATCTAAATTTAGCAGAGAATCTAATGTCTCTTCAATGCAGCATTCCTCATTATAGGCAGGTATAATTATAGACACAGAATGATCGATTGCCTCATTTATTTCCTGTATTTTATTGCGAAACAAAAAAACTTGAATCCAAAACAAAGCGATAAATAACGTGACAAACGAAACAAACATCAAAAAATATTCTCTAATCATCTATCGAATAAACCCTCCATAGATAAACCTCTTCGTTTTTATAAACCAACCTAAATCTTTTATCAATATCTAAATAAAATGGTAAATACCGATTAACCATTTTATCTTTATAAAGTTCATTGTATCTTTTTTTATCAATAAAAATATAATCAACAGAATAATCCTTTAAGAATTTGTTAATAGTTTCTAAATCCTCAGCATAGATGAAAGCCCTACTGTCAGCATATCTTTTATTAGGTTTGGGTGCATATAAGAAATATCTATCAAATATATTCCTCATACCTACAAAATTTATATAATATCCTAAATCATAATGCGAAAATACAGTTTGATAGGGTTCTCCTTCCTCAGCCAGATATTTCATTCCTTCTATTAAATAAATATTTGGTTCAAAAGATTCAGCCCTACTAATATATAGAAATGTGGATGCGAATGTACCAAAAAGAATAACAGCTATGGTAGTTTTTTTGATTAACTTGCTTTCCCATTTAAACCTTAATAAAACAACCAAACCATATCCAGCAAGAATGCATATAACAAAATTAAAGTAAAATATTGGCCATGTCAAATATTTAATAAGAATCAATAAAATAATTGATAGCAAAATCAGATATACTTTAAATAATTTATTTGTTTTCATTTTAATTAAACCAACTACGGCCAGAAATGCAGAAAAAATCCCAATCCCATAATCAGAACCAAATTCGGCAAAATAATTAACAACACTAAAGTTTTCAGTTACATTAAATTTAATTTGTTCAAATCCACCATAATTAATATAGTAAAATATATAGATTAAGGAAATTACAAATATTGTTAGAATTAAAAATTTCAATCTTTTCCTGTTGATTAACAGGCCATACAAGAGTAACAAAATTGAAATCAGTATACCTTGGCTATAAGAAAATAAAGGGATTAATATAAAACAAATAAAACTAATTGCAAGATTAATTGGTTTGCTTGTTAATTGAAGGTAGAAACCAAGGAACAATAAGAAAATTATAAACACCGTAGCAGAGCTTGCAGAGCCTAAATACAAAAATGCTGGACTCAAAAGTAAAAAAAATGAAGAGGCGTAAACCTGAAGCCTCCTCAATAACAAATTTTTTAATATCAGATAGAACATTATTATATTCATTAATCCAAAAAATATTGGTAGAATTATTGAAGTATTTTCCAAGGATAATTTAGTTAGAGTACTAAATAAAACCAAGAACACTGGCCAACCCACTGCATATATAAAATACCTGCCACCAAAACTTAAATCATCGTAATTAGGAATCCCTCTATTCTCTTTAATTAGATTAGCTAATCTATAATTTAGATAGCTTTCTTGTCCCAATAAACCAACGCCATTTAATTGTCTAATTATTGTTGGGGAAATAATAATCAAAATTAAACCAAATATTAGTAAAATTAAAAAAATGAAATTAGCATCCCACTTGATAAAATTTATTCCCTTTGTATTCGTCAACTTTTTTGAAACATTTTTCATCTTCTATATACTTAAGGTCCTCAATATTATATTTTAATTTTGTCCGTTCAGATAAATATATATAGCTAACCTTATATTTATGAAGTGTATTTAATGCTATAGCCCTGCTCCAAGAGGTATATACTAAATCAATATCATTCAATCTTTGATCAACATCAGGAGCAAATAAATAATAAGTATCGGCTACATTTTTTCTATTTGCAAAATACGTTATATAGTGTCCTTCCTCTATATTAGCCATTATTGAACTATCATCATCTACTCTACCACCCATTCTTTGAATGATTTCAACTTCCTCTGTAGTTAGAGTATTATCCATAACATTGAATGCTACCCCAAAACTTGGATAAATGGAAATAAATGTTATGACACAAATAGCTATAATAATTATATTTTTATATCTTTGAAATTTTGTAATCTCCAAATATGAAAAAAAATGTTTCAAAGCTATACCTGCCATTATAGAAAAACTTAATCCCATAAACATCATAGCTAGGTCATATTCAATTAAACTAAAT
>Ga0209542_10010187_pt1 | contig 17030 bp, 16 predicted proteins | sample RifCSPhighO2_01_FD_184028 | JGI IMG/M metagenome (GOLD analysis project Ga0209542, IMG submission 184028) | Soil microbial communities from Rifle, Colorado - Rifle CSP2_plank highO2_0.1 (SPAdes) (version 2) | ecosystem: Environmental > Terrestrial > Deep subsurface > Rock core/Sediment ...
ATGATCGAACCAACTTCGTAGCGACCCTCGACGAGCGGATTAGAAAAAACAGACTGGTCAACAACGGTGTTATACGTGTTGGGGTCAAATGCCGGTCGTCCTGCCATGGCGATTATCTTGCCGTTCGTTGGCTCCATAATGATGCCGCCTGCAATGCGCGGCGAATACGTTTTCATGACCGCATCCAAGGTCTTCTCAAGTTCGAGTTGTACGGAAGGCTCAATCGAGGTGATGAGGCTTCCTTCGTGTGAGGCGGGGTCATCGGCGATGAGCGCGCCCACATTTGTAAATATCTCGGCGAACGGATTCACGTAGAGGCCAGATGAATTCTTTACAAGTGTCTCCTGCCATTCACGCTCCAATCCATAGACACCGATCTTTTTGTTGCCTTTGTAACCGACGAAGCCGATCGTCTGCGCGGCAAGCTGTCCTGCCGGATATGTACGCCACTGATCCTGGACCAAGAGCACACCCTGCAGTCCGAGCGCGCGGATATGTGTGGCAGCTTCATCCGATACTCGGAGTGCGACCTCTTCATACGGGTCGTTCTTCTTTGCCGCGCTTGCAAGGAACCGGTCGCGATCTATGGGGGTATGTGCATCCAAAGCATCGAGTACAGCGACGGCATCGGCTATTTCTGCTGGTTTTATCGCTATGCGCCACCCAGTTTGCATGACAGCACCAGCGACAAGTGTTCCATCCTTTGCGGTGAAATAGATGCTCCCGCGCTCTTCGGTATCCGGCGCAGACTCCACATACTGTCCTGTAGCATCGCGACGGTACTCTTCTCCGTGCACGATCTGTACGAAATACAATCTCAAAATCAGTAGTATCGCTACAAGAACAAAAAAGGCGGCGATTATCCGCACGCGCAATACCAAACTAGATCTCATTAGACCCTATTGTAACAGCCGCGGCATTGCCCGGCCGATACACGTATGCTGTCTGCGACACGGGTGCAAGGCCGAGCTCGGCCGCTGCAAGTGGTCCCACGTCGGCCTTGAGCGCGAAATATTCTTTTTCCATGCCCGCGATCGCACTCCGCAATCGGACGCCTTCGGCATTGGCCTCTGTCCGCGCAATGATATTGAGTACCGACGCACCGACAAAATAGAGGTAGGTCGCAACAAGAACAGCGAACACGATGAAAAGCCCCTGGAGCGCGATGCGCTCAAAGGGACGTTCTATGGAAAGTATTGAAATTCTTTTATTCATCATATCTTTTTCTTCTTTTCTATGACACGAAGTTTCGCACTGCGGGCACGTGGGTTTTCTGCCACTTCTCTTACCGAGGGTCGCATTGGTTTTTTCGATGTACGCACGCCGCCGCTTTTCTCCAGCTCGACAAACATCTGTTTGACTATTCTGTCCTCGATCGAATGGAACGATATGACGGCAATGCGCCCGTTTTCACCAAGCATTTCCCATGCGGCTCGCAACCCTTCTTTCAAGCTCCCGAGCTCGTCGTTCACCGCGATGCGCAGTGCTTGGAACGTCTTCGTCGCGGGATGCAATCGCCCAAATCGATACGCTACGGGCACCGCTGTCTTGACGATTTCCCCAAGCTCGCGCGCCGCACGAATGGGCTTTTTCGCGCGCGCCTCTGTGATCGCTTTGGCGATTCGCCGAGAATAGCGCTCTTCCCCCCATCCGTAGATAATGTCGGCAAGCGATTCCTCACTCCATTCGTTGATGATCGTCTCCGCCGTCATCGCCTGTTCGTGGCTATACGCCATTTTGAGTGGTTCGTCGGCGAGGAACGAAAATCCTCTACCTTCGGAGAGCTGGTAGGTACTCCACCCGAGATCGAACAGTACTTTGTCTATTCTTTTGATGCCCAACCGCGCGAGCTCCGATGTAATCGAGCGGAAGTTAGCTTGAATCAGGTGTACGGCGCACGGCGCATCTTTCAGAGCGTTTCGCGCGCGTTCTATTGCATTTGTATCGGCATCGAATCCGACGAAAGTTCCGTCTGGACCGAGGCGTTTCAAAATGAGAGATGCGTGTCCGGCACCACCGAGCGTTGCATCAACAACGACATCGTTCTTTCCTATCTCGAGAGACCCAACTGCTTCGTGTAAAAGAACTGTTCGATGCCGTTCACCCCGAGTCGTGTCGAGGGGTGATGACACCGGATTGCCGGAAGATTGTGAGCGTCGCGTGCGCATGACGTTTGAAAAATCTTCCAGCAATCCGACTCCACCACTAGAGCGCCCCAATTTCGCCCAACTTTTTGGCCATCCTCTCTGCGTCCTTATCAATGTGGTTCTTGTATGTGCTCCAACGGTCCGCATCCCACACTTCGACCCTGTCTGATACACCGGCAAAGATGATGCGCTTCTTCAAGCCCGCATACTCTTTCTGATGATCAGGGACAAGGATACGGCCGACCCCATCGACCTCGACCTCTGCCGCACCGCTGAGCAAGAATCTACTGAACCCGCGCGTATCGGCATTGACGATAGACAGTGACTGCAACTTCTCCGCCATCTTTTCCCATGCCTTAGGTGAATAGATCACGAGACAGTTGTCCAAGCCGCGAGTCATAACAACTCGCCTGCCTAAACTCGCGCGAAACTGCTTTGGCAGTGATACGCGCTTTTTTTCATCGAGCGTGTGTTCGTACTCGCCTATCAGCAGATTGCTCATACGGTCAGTTGTATTTGCTTATTTACCACTTTTTCCCACTGCATACAAATATACACCACTATACCCTACCACAAGCTACTTTTACGCCAAAAGTGTGGATAGCGTGGAGATGGTAGTAAGTGATTGACTTATCCGTGCGATGTGCTATAATTAAAAGAGTATATATCGCTTCACACCCCGCCGCATTCGAGCGGCATTCGCAACTGGGACACATGGGGAGAATCCAATGTTCCGCAAAATCGCACTCGCCTTCACTGCAATCGTGCTTTCGCTCGGCATCGCTTCGGCGGCCGACGAGTACCGCGTAAAGCGCGGCAACAACTTATCCTGGATAGCCAAGCAGCACGGCGTCGAGCCATCGGCAATGATCTACGCAAACGAGTCGATGCTTCAGGCGAATTACGAGCGTCGGTGTTCCCGACTCTCGGACGAGTTCCGCAGTCGGACCGAAAAGCGCGACGTCGGCAAGGGCGGCTTGTATTACTGCAACGACGGAAAGAGGCGGCCTTATGCGAATACGCTGAATCCGGGTATGCGGCTCGTGATACCGGAGACTTCGGCGCCGATCTCAGTCGAACGGACTGTCCGCGAAATTCGCGGCAAGCGAATCGCCGTCGTGGTTGACGAAACCGGATCGACGAGCAACAAACGGCAGCAGATCGGCGAGTACTATCTCGCGGCGCTCAAGAAACACGAGCGCGAGATCGTCGGTATCTATCTCTACACTGGCAAGGCCGTGCGGAAGATCGATGCCGTCGGCGTGACCGACCTTTCGAGTGTCATGCATAACCGCGGCGGTCGTGAAAATACTCACGAAGCACTGCGGCGCGCTGCAGACGACCGGCCCGACGTCATCGTTCTGCTCACTGACGAGCCGGGCGACGACTGGCAGTGGCATTTGGTCAGCGCCCTGCCGACCGTCATCGCGCACTGTCTGCCCGAAGGCGGTGTCGCGGAGTGTCGTGTCAACCTGCAGGAGCTCGTCCGGCAGGTTGGCAAAGGCAGCCGCTACATCGAAGGGCTCAATGAGCCCGCGCCGATTACCCGGCGCTGAAGCGGCCACAGCACAAATCGCCGACACGTTCGGCAAGCCCCCAGAGCTCGACTCTGGGGGTACTTCTTTTTTTAGTTTGATGCGGCGGGATTCAACGCGATGTGATATACGCCCACGTCTGGTTCCCTAATCCAGTTGATTCGATCCCCTGTTTTATACTCTTCGAGCACCGCATCGAGTTCTGCGAGCAGATCTGGCCGATTCTTTTCAAACCAGCTCGAGAGTATGTCGAACGCACCAAGTTTGGAGTGCGTACTGCATTCGACTGCCGGATACCCGCGATCCGCGAGTTCTCGCTGGTACTCAACGGTGCGCGCAAGTGACGTGATGCGCAAATACAAATCGTCTGTAGATATATCTTTTCGACGCACACGTGAAAGCCATTCTGCGGCGACCGCATTCAGCACATTGAGTGCACGCGTATCGAGCGCCTTGAACTCTGCTTTTACGCCGGGCGACAAACGATATCCTGCTCCCGCATCGGGCACACGCGTTGCGCGACCCGATGCAATTGCGACCTCTATATCGGCAGGGGTCTGCACGTCGGAATATTTTGCCCACCACTCCTGCTCTCTGCTCTGTTCGTTGCTAATGCGCACCATTTCTTGCACGGGCACCATAGGACTATCGATTGGCACACCGGCGCGCTCCAGCTTCTCTGTCATGTCCAAATGGTAGCATAGACATGTAAGTGGGCGTCCGATGGATGAACCGAATGTTTTAACCCTATGGTAGGATTTGCCCATCTATGCTCAGCATCTTTCGATCTGCAACACCTGAAGTGATCGAGAGTTTGGCCGAGGAACTGCGGGTGCGACAGACTAGACATTTCATTCTCCTTTTTTCGATGGGGTCGCAATTCGACCACCTTATCGTCCAGCAATTGGCCAAGCTCGGTATCTATTGCCTCGTTGCTGACCCAGCCACAGTGTCAGCGAATGATGTGAAAAAAGCCGCGCCAGCGGGCATCATCGTCTCCGGCGGCCCGGCCAATGTTTCCGATGCGCGCCCGCCGTTCGATGCCGAAATCTTCGACCTCGGCATCCCCACGCTCGGCATTTGCCTCGGTTTTCAAATGTGGGCCGATCATATCAGAGCGCGCGTAGTCGCTGGCGAGAAGCGCGAGTTCGGCGTACACGTTCTGCAGCTCGTTGGCTCTGATCCCCTGTTCGATGGGGTCACACATGTTCAGGTGCTACAAAGCCATGGTGATAAAATCGAGACGCACCCGAACATCACGGTACTCGGTACCACAGATAACGCACCAATCGCCGCTGGTAGATATAAGCACCTCTGGGGCGTGCAGTTCCATCCCGAAGTGACAGAAACAGTAGATGGCGCCAAAATGTTAGAGAATTTCTGCGTTACGATATGCGGCATTACCGATCGCTTCCCTGCTCAAAACGTCGCCGCACAAAAAATCGCCGAACTTAAACAAACAATTGCCGGAAAAAAGGTGCTCATCGCGCTTTCCGGTGGTTCAGACTCATCAGTCGTTGCATACCTCTTGAAAGCTACGATGTCCGGCGCCGATTCCCAAGGTCTGACCTTGGAATCCCCTAAAGGTCAGACCTTAAAGAATCGCGCCTTAAAAGGCGTGTATATTCGCGGCATAGACAGGCCAGATGACGAAGCGTTCGTGAGGAAATATTTTGATGGTCAGGAGTGGATTAATGTGGAAGTTGTGGACGCGACGAATAGGTTCCTCAATGCGCTCAGGGGCAAAACCGATATGAAAGAGAAGCGCCTCGCTATGCGCGGTGTATACACCGAAGTTCTGGAAGAAAAAATCAAAGAGTTTGGGGCAGATTTTATTGCCCAGGGTACGCTCTACACCGATCTGCGCGAAAGCGGCTTGGGCCACGCCACCGGCGCGCACATCGCAGAGATAAAAGTGCACCACAACACCGGCATTAATTTTTCAGTGCCCGAATTGCGACCCCTTGAAACCGAGGTCAAGGATTCTGCACGCAGTATCGGCCGCGAAGTAGGCGTGCCCGAGGACTTGCTCATCCGCCACCCATTTCCCGGTCCCGGACTCGTCGTGCGCGTCGAGGGCGAAATAACCCCCGAGAAACTGGCGACGGCACGCATGGTGGACGGCATATATATTGAGGAGCTCCGCAAAGCCGATCTATACAAGGACGTGTGGCAAGCGGGTGCGACCGTAACACGCTCGGAACACACCGTATCCAAAGGTGACGATGCAGGCATGGGGCACGTGGTCGCGCTCTGGGCGGTGTGGAGCGTCAATGGATTTACGGCCAGATTCGCGCAGCTCCCCTTTGAATTCCTGGACAAAGTATCGCGCCGCATAACCAACGAAGTGCACGAGGTCGGCGCTGTCGTCTACCGCATCAGCGACAAACCCCCCACTACTATTGAATGGGGATGAGAGATTTGACTTCCATACTGACAGTGTGGAGGAAGTGTGGGTCACAGATAATCCGTCGCCGTCGCTCCGGGATTTCTCTGACCACGGCTCGCGGTTCCGCCTGGTGGCGGAACATCGCTCCGCCCGTCCACACGCACGAAATCCTTCGGATTTCATGTCTTGTGGACCATACCGGACTCGAACCGGTCACCTCATCCATGCCATGGATGCGCTCTACCAGATGAGCTAATGGCCCCTAGTTTTTTCTCTGGCTCGCACATCCTATCAAACCGCCCCTGCATTTGGAACCGTTATGCCGTTTTCAGCGAATCTACCGTGATCGGGCTGATGATACGTACCACACCCGCATTCGCATCGACTTCTATCATGTCCCCATCATTCAGTATCCTCGTCGCGATACGTGTGCCGATGATACAGGGCTTTTTCAGTTCGCGAGAGACGATCGCGGCGTGCGAAGTTATACCGCCCTCGTCGGTAACGAACGCCGCGGCTCTCTGCATGGCTGGCAAATACTCTGGACGCGTCATCGATGCGACGAGTATCTCCCCCGTTTGGACACGCGCAATATCGCTTACCGATTCACAGACCCGTGCGATGCCCTGCACGACGCCGCGACTGGCGACCACTCCTTTGAATTCCTTGATCGATTCGTCGATCGCTACATGCAGTTCATCTACAAAATACGTATAGTCACTATTGTTATAGACGAGCGTCTCAGCTGGTGTGCAATAGTACGCACTTCCTTTTCGCCTAGAAATGAGAGTTTCTTTGAATGCTTTGGAAGAGAAATTCTCCGCGCTGAACTCTTCGGCCAATGCATATTGCAGTGACATTGCGTCTATACCGGTGAGCTCGACAAGCCTGTCGAGGATCGGTGAAAACGCCTCGACTGATTCAAATATGTGTTTCTTCCTATCATCCTGCCAGCTGAAGCAAAAATCGATGGTCTCGACAACGAATCGCTCTGCCTCGGAGAATCGTAGCTCGGCCATGAGTCGCTCTTTTTCTTTTGCAATCGCGGCAAATTCAGATGCCGAGACCTCCTCTTTGATCTCCGAAGCCCATTCGATCACTTTTTTTTCGGTAAGACGTGCGGACCCAAGGAACGTATTCTGCACCCAGGCGAATCTGGTCAAAAAGTCTCGCGCAAGTGTCGACTGCCGAGTACCTTCAGCATTCTTTATGTTCCAGAGCTCTTTCTGCGCCACGTAGAGAAAAGATGGCTCCGTAGGCGAACAGAGCTCTGAAAAGACAATCTCCGAGAACGCATTCTTTTTCGTCAGGATCTCGCGCAGGCGCGCTTCGCTCACGAACGTGATCGCCTCGATTGCATGAGATGCACCGCCGATGGAATATATCAGCTGCCAGATTGATTTCTGTGCCATGTCACATGCACGAGCGAGATCAGCATGTTGAATATTATCGTGTCCAACAAACTGAGAGGCGTGTGCTTGATATTCCTGCTCACACGCATCGATGATCGCTTGCAATTGCACAATGTCGCTGACGCGCCGGTAGTACTGGTCCCCTATCGCCCGCCAATCGGCTTCATCATAGTGCATGCGCGCCCGACCATTTTGAAACATATAAAAGATATGCGAATAGCCAACGCCCAGAGTATCGGCAACGCGCCAAGCCGACTCGTTGCCTGCCGTAAGCAAGAGGAGCGGGTACGCATTAAAGCCCTGCACATTCCAACGTGCCTTTTTAACGACAGCGAGTACATCTGTACGGTCCATGCAGAAACGCTATCATCCCTTTGCAATACGCACAATTCCCCTGTTCGCATCCACCTCAACAAGGTCGCCGTCTTTGAACGTCGAGGTTCCCCTTCTTGTACCGACAATGCAGGGCTTTCGCATCTCGCGTGCGATCACGGCTGCGTGGCAGGTAAGCCCACCCTCATCGGTAACGAACGCGCTTGCAAGACGCATGACAGGAACAAACTCAGGCCGCGTCATCTCGGCGATTAATATATCCCCGCGCTGGAATTTACCGAAATCCGATGTTCCTAAAATAACACATGCACGACCACGAACTGTGCCACCCGAGGCGGGTGTGCCGCGCACTTCACCTGTATCTGCCTCGCTTGCCGCTCGATCAACAAATGCGTTGTATTCTAAATAGTATGTTCTGTCGGCCTCTAAAACAGCTGACGTAATGATGCGTTTCTGCAGTACTTCTGCCATACTGGTTGGGTCTCGCATCAACTTGGCATACTCATTCCAAAAGATCCGCGTCACGATATCTTGCGACAATTTCGTACGCCGCACCGCCTCTCGTACGAATTCAAACATCATGTAATTCCCAATGGTCGCGAGCTTTTTTCGAAGATCGCGAATGATCTCCGTTTCCCGGAGCACATCGACGATCGCCCGCTCCTCATCAGTTAATTCAGTTTCAATACCGCCAATATCTTTTTGCGGATGGGATTCAGTATGTGAGGCCATTTCCACCACCATTTCCGGCGTAATATGTTCACAACGCAAGTACGTCGCCCGCATATAGAAAAAATCTCTGATATACGCGTCTATGTATTTCTGCCGTTCGTTATCAGTTGCCTTTTGTACCTGCTGAAGTGCCTCCTCGCTCTCCACGATAAAACTCTTATATCTGGTCGACAGTAATGAGCTGATCCGTTCGGTTGCATCTGTGTAACGAGCAGACAATGCGGCAGATAATCGTTCTGAGATAATTTCCTCGTAGAGAAATGTCACGAGTCCGAGGGCGTATTTTGTACAATACTCTTCTGAAGCATGGTCGTACGCATCGAGTAACTCGTCGTCAGTTAGTTGCGAGAGGGTCGGAGTAAACTCGCGCACGTGATCGAGAAAAGAGCCGACCGCGCCAACCGAATCCTTCCGTATGGTGGAGAAATATCCCAATCCCTCGCGTTGCACGGTATCTAATATGTGTTGCGTGACCTCGGCATACTGGTCACGACGGATCCATTCTGTCATGCGGCCCGTTGCAGTATCGACCGTGAGGCCATAAAACGGGTACTTGAACCGTGCGGTTTCCTGATATTTCTCGAACACGCCTAAAACGGCAGACATTGCAAAATTGCTCGCTTCGGCGCCTGATATCTTATCGGCCTCAAACATTCTCATATTGCTTATATCTTACGAACAATTCCCCGTTGCGCATCCACCTCGACCATATCTCCGTCCTTCAGTACGCGTGTCGCCACTTTGGTGCCTACGATACATGGTATACCCAACTCACGCGAGACGATCGCCGCATGTGACGTGAGCCCGCCCGTATCCGTTATAACTGCGGCAGCATTTTTCATGAGAAAAACGTATTCGGGGGTCGTCATACTCGTAACGAGTATTTCACCGCGTACGAACGAGTCAGCATTCCTTGGATTCAACACAATGCGCACCTTGCCTCGCACCAATCCGTTGCCCTTGGATGCCACGACTCCCCTGAACTCGGACACCTCTCCTTCAATCGGCGGTTCCACGTACACTTTCCAATATTCACGGGCAATATTCACATCTTTCATTTCTATTGCGCCCGACTCAGCGATGACAAACGCGAACGCTTTCTTTCTCTCCAGTGGGGGTATCGCGGGTGTTTTGCCAACCATCAGCTCTGAGATCTCAAAGGCAAAAAGATACAATAGATCTTCTTTCACAAACCCGAAGCGCCGCACGACTTCGTCTAGCATTACATCGCGGTAATGGAGATATATCCACACGTCTTTTTTGCGCACATCTTGCCAAAGCATGCCATCTGCGATGGCTTCTGCGAGAACCATTATGTCTGCGGGGATAGTGTACTGCTTCTGTACTTTTAGCTTCTTTTCTCGAGTTATGCGTAGACGTTCCATGCACTCTTCACGGATGCGTGGTGAAAGTTCATTTTTTCGTTCCTCGAAGAAACTGACTGGCAACACTTCGATGCGGTCATAACCGTTGCGCAGCCAAAAGTACGCAAGCTGATGGCGTTCCATATCATTGGTTTCTGCCAGATCAATCTCTTCCTCCTGGTAGAACGAGAGACCCTCAGGTGCTGTGAGTACCTCCAGCACGGAAGCCATTTGATCTGTGGCAACGGACGGGCGGAGCCGTTCCTCTAGTATTTCGCTCGAACCATAGTTTGAAAGTTCGGGAAGACACGAGTAAGTCCAGAACTTTTGTATCTGTGAATCAAAACGTTTCCATAGATCAATAAACTCTTGATCTGTTAGTTCCGAGAACACAACGGAATCTATTTCGCTTTGCAGCGCGACAAGTTCGTCGTGTACCACACGCCACTGTACACGCGCCTCTTCGCGAGGCTCCGTCGGTAGCATCTTGTCTAGAAAAAGCTTGCCTGCATGCATCCGCAACTCGTCGAAATCATGGAGCCACACGAATCGCCCGTCTTTCCAGAGTGCGATGTGTTTGGGCCACGAATACCCGGGGTAGAGTTTGGGGAAATCGACGAAAAGCCCTCGGAAACAATCTCCGTAGAATAGGTCCATCTTTGTCGGCCCCCATTTAAATATCTCGGCTTTTGGATCGAATGGATAGTCCATGGACCTCATTTAAACACGCAAATAGGCCGTATAGTATACATTGACAATCAGCTTATATGGTGCTATAATTGGAGGAGCTTACATAGGTCAGCCGATCTGTGGGCATCACGCATCTACGGAGGGATCCGATGCGCAAGCTTATCTTCATCCGTCACGGCAAAGCAGTCGCGGCTGGCGAAGGCCAGAAAGACATCGACCGGATTCTTGGCGAAGTTGGGATTGAGCAGGCGATAAGTCGCCGCGATGCCATGTACGTCGAGGGGCATGACGATTGTGATCTCGTCATCTCGTCACCTGCACCGCGCGCAAAGGAAACTGCGAAAATCATTGGCAGCAGGACCAACGATGAAATCGTCATCATCGACTCGCTCTATCCAGCTCCGGATGACGGTGGCACCGGCTCGCGACTCGACGTGCTGTTCAACAAAATCGGCTACAAGCCGGTCGCCGACTACCTCAAGGAAGACGACGGCAAAGTCGTCATGGAGTGGGCAGAACGGGCTTGGGGACATACGAATGCCATAATTGAGTCCTATGGCAACCCCGACACCGTCGCAGTCTTCGGGCACGCTGTGTGCCTCCAGGCGCTCGGTATGCAGATCTGCTCCGACAACGACCTGCTCAATTTCCGGAGCATGATCGCCGATCTCAACCTCGGGGAATGCGAGGGATTCGTGCTCACGATCGAAGACGGCAAAGTCGTCGACCTCGAGAACTTCTGCGGCTGATCGGATCGATAGCTCGACCCACTGTTCTCACCATCGGAAGCCCGGCATCGTGTCGGGCTTCTATTTATATTTACGATACCTTGAAGCTTTCGAGAATGTGCGAGAAGTCTTTGAAACAATAGTCCGCCTCCTGCGATTCCTTCCACAGCAGACCTGTCTGCATACCCACCTGCTTTGCGGGTACCAAATCTTTTTCTACATCGTCGCCGATATACAAAATCGCTTCTGCAGGAACATTCGATAGCTCAACCATTTTGTGAAAACCGTCGAGAGCAGGCTTCGGATTCTTTACTACATCCGGACCCAATATGTGCGTGAACCAGCCCAGCTGAATATCGAGCGTCGGCAGGGTCGCGTCGAGACGGGAGTTTGAAAATATTGATACCGGCAGCAAGTCTTTTAGCTGTGCAATGACTTTGGGCACGTGCGGGTCGGTGAGATGGTACAGGCCTGAACGATCTTGCGCTTTGTCCGAAAGGTAGCCGGCGCGCATGCCGAGCGATGTAAATATTGCGGAATTGCTTTTATGTCGCCCGAGCTGTTCTTTGTATTCGTTGACAAGCTCATCCGTCACCGGCTTTTTCACAACTTCCGAATACGCAGAGTAGATCAAATCATCAAACGCTGTCTTATCCATCGCGGCTATTGTGTCGGTGAAATCGAACCACAGGTGTCGAATGCCTTGTACCTTATCCATATCCTTATTGTACCGCCTCGCTATTGCTAATTGATGGCTCAAAAATCAAGAAGCCCGGCTTGCGTCGGGCTTCTGTTTCGATTCGGTCGCTGGACCGATCGCTATTCGTCGAGCGGATTGCCGCGGTGTGGTGAACGCAGTTCCCGAGATACGGTGACCGGGAACACGAACGACAGCGAGTGGATCTCGGAGATCAGGATGTCGTAGACGCCGTCGGGAACACCGTGGTAGTCCTTGACCTCGATCTCGAGGCGATCGTCCTTCCCGAACGTCTTACCCCGAAATATGCCCTCGATGGTGTTGTTGGGCGCGTCGACGTGCCGGAACTGCGTGCTGTCCAGCTCCTCGCGGCCGGGGTCGACGCCCCGGATTGCATTGATGCCGAGGTCGACACGGACGCTGATCCGGATCTCCCGGTCCCTCGCACCGAAGGTGTTCAGAGCCCAGAACACCTTATCGATGATGAGCGGCGCGATGGTGCCGTCGGCGAGCAACGTATAGCCGGTGGTGGTAACGGTCGCGGTTGCGGTGGTAGGCATGGTATGCGAGCCTCGCGCTGTTATGTTCAACTACAGAGATTGTAACATGCTGTGGTGTATGTGTCAAATTCTGCGAACCACCCCCTTATCCGCATCCACCTCGACCATGTCGCCGTCTTTGAAAACCTGCGTCGCTATTTTGGTTCCTATGACGCAGGGCTTGCCAAGTTCTCGCGACATTATGACCGCGTGACAAAGAAGACCTCCAATGTCTGTCACTATTGCACAAGCTTTTTGCATAAGTGGAACAAAATCTGGTGTCGTCATCGAAGTAATAAGCACATCACCGCTGCACATTTTTACGAATTCTCCTTTACCAAATATTATTCTTGCGCTACCTCTCGCCGCCCCTTTACTGCCACATTGACCTCGTATCTCTTTAAGTAAATTAATTTCCAGCTTAGGCTGGAAAATACTTCGGACTACTCTGACGACCGCAACATCATCAACGATATGAACTTTATGGTCAGACCCGAAAAAAAATGCAACCTCACCTTTCTTGCGCCTCTTTATCTTCTCTGTAGCGTCCGGAGTGACTTCATTTCCTTGGAATATTTCTTCAGGCGTAAGCCAAAGTAAATCATCTCTCGAAACTCCGACTTGAGCCGCAGCTTTATTTACGATAGGAAGACTTTTCCGCCCGACAATCTGGTAGAGCTCCGCGCCCATTTGATTTACATATTGCAAATTAGCCGCAATCTCCGCGTATCTACCAAGTCCGCCCATCGTCACCTGTGCAGCTTCCTTACTTGGAACAGCTATCACCTCCTCAATCAGTTGCGCCAACGAAAGCGGATCACCCATAAAGCCCGTCATGCCGAACCAATCATATTCAGCGAGATGATGAGTAAACTCTCGCTTAAGACCGGGGTCCTTGTCGACTGATTCGACGATAGATTCCAGTTCATTTAATTCGGACACACTGTGCTTTTTTAATGATTCTTTCAACCTGACAAGATCTTTCTGACGTCTCACTACATGCGTCAACGGCCTTTCTAAGTATTCGCTCAACGTTTCAGTATTGAGGCCCGCTCTTTGAGCCATCGCACGCAGCGTGTCCTCGAAAACCACGCCTGCAAAATACCCTACCGCCCAATAAAATGTAACGCGCCGAAAGCGCTTGGCGATTTCGAGAATTGTTCCTGATGCATCATCGTCTGCGTGCTGTACTATCCAAGCGAGGAGCGAATCCGCCTCTTTATCAATTCTGTTTCTCAGATCAAGCGAAAAGTCCCTGTTTGACTCTCGCAATTGGGCATCTACGAACGAACGAATATCATTGTACGTGCGCTTGCTTGGGTATACGTAGCCGTTGCCGAACACGACGTACCCAGAATCTTCTACATACAAACCAATCTCGCTGGCAAGTGTGTTGTCATACCACCCTGCCCAAAACCACGCATTAAAGGGCAACGCGTCGTAATATCCAGCAAATGTGAAGTTGGCAGGATTAAGAGAATTAAACTCGTTCACAGTGTCGCTCGTCATACTTTCCGAACCACCCCCTTATCCGCATCCACCTCGACCATGTCTCCGTCTTTAAAGACGCGTGAGGCCACTTTGGTGCCCACGATACAGGGTTTATTTAATTCACGTGCGGTGAGCGCTGCATGCGATAGCATGCCACCGACATCGGTCACTATTGCAGCAGCTTTCCGTAGCGCGGGCATGAGATCAGGGGCTGTCGTTGGGGCGATGAGGATATCCCCCTCATTCATGGCATCCATTTTGGACTGCGTGTTAGAGAAATCCAGATAGTCACTATTAATAATGCGAGCAATTCCGCGTACAGCACCAGAACCCTTGTGTGCGCAGACTCCCCTCAATTCCCTCGCACTGTTTTTTGGTATTGATCCGGTCTCGAATGCGTCTATGTACGACTCGGCATCTTCCCCGAAGAGCATGGTTGAAACGCCATGCTCATCACAGAGGTATATATATGCTTGCTTCCGCGCTACTATTTGTACCGTTGCGAGTAGCGCACCTTCGAAGATACGTTTCAGGTCATCGATGAAATACCATACAATATCCTCTTTTTTTATTGCACACTGTTCTGCCACTCGCTCAAGGATTTCCTGGAATTCCTGACCTGGAGTTAGGATCGATTCGCGGTACTCTTCACGCAATACATTTTTTTCTTTTTCCGCATAATCGAGAGCTGCGGCTACGGCAGGATCGCTACGCAATGGATAAGCGCCGTCGGTATACCACGTATCGAATCGCTCGTATTCTCTGGTCATACCACCCGCAGCCTCAATCACATGTTGCAAATCAATCCACTCTATACGCGGTAGATACTGAAGTTGGGCGCATAGGGTCTTGAGTTCCGCCCTGTGAATGCGAAAACGAGCGGCGGCCTCCCTCGCTGTCCGATCGTTCTTGTACAGATCCGCTCCTCTCCGATTGAAACCTTCGATAACGCTATGGAGCAGATACTGCCGCCAAATGCCTTTTCTATATGTAATGAGATTTCCAGACGGCATGTAATAGCGCGACACGAGATATTCTACAATTGGCTGAATGCCATTGCTCTCAAATGTCATCAGAACATCTGATGAATGCCACTGCTTCATATCTTTCGTACAATCCCATTTTCAGCATCGACTTCGACGCGATCTCCGTGCTGTAAAACTGTGGTTGCATCTTTTGTGCCAAGCACCGATGGAACTTTGTGCTCGCGAGAGAGTATCGCCGCATGTGAAAGGGCGCCGCCTTCGTCGGTGACGAGCGCTATCGCTTTTTTGACGGCTGGAACAAGGTGTGCGCGCGTTTGTTTGGTGACGATCACCGCGTCATGAGACATCGTGTCAATCTTTTGCGCGAGATCGACGTCCTCCCATTCCATGCGATGCACGGTGCCGCTCACTTTGCCTTTCCAACCGGTGTGTCCTGTGAGTTCCCTCATATTTTGGGGGCTGTCAGTGTCGTGATCGGGCGCGATTGAGTTATGAAGAATTGACCGGCTTCGTACGCCCATTCAATATCACAAGGAAAGCCATAGTGCCGCTCGATACCAAGGACAATCTCCGCAAGCTCCATGACCTGCACGTCACTGAGCGCTGGCTTGCTCCCCTCTTCTTGACTCAACTCGCGCCATTCGTTAGCTTGCCCTGAGGGATTCGAAGGGCCACTTGGACCCGCGCGCCAAAGCGCGCGGCTTTGGTACGTGATGTTTTTATCTATGATTCGGCGAGGTTTCTTTTCGACAATAAAGCTGTCGGGGGTCACCTGGCCGCTAACGATAGCTTCCCCCAACCCGAATCCGGCTTCGATGATGAGCTGGTTGTAATCCTCGGTCACGGGGTGCACAGAAAACGCGATGCCGGAAACTTCGCTCTGTACCATTTTCTGCACGACCACGGCGACCGAAATCTTCTGCCCGTGCATGCCTTTCTCGAAGCGATAAAAAATGGCGCGTGGTGTAAAGAGCGACGCCCAACATTTCTGCACATTTTTGAGAAGGTCGGTGTTTGTCGTATTGAGAAAGGTATCGAGCTGTCCTGCCCAAGCGGCGGTCGAACTATCTTCTGCCGTGGCGCTTGAGCGCACCGCTACATATTCTGCATCTAGCTTGATGTGCTGTTCTTGTATCGCACGCGCGATATCTTCGGGCATCTTGGCACTTGTAATGAGTTGCTGTATTTTCGCCGAAGCAAGCTCGACGCTCTGCATCTCATCGCGCCTCACCTCTTGGTCAAGTATCGTATCGAGTTCCTGGTTGAGATTGGCCTCTACAAGAAACTTCTCAAATGCTTCCGAAAGCACCACAAATCCCGGCGGCACCGGAATGCCCGCCTGCGTCATCTCGCCTAGGCTCGCACCCTTGCCGCCGGCGATGCCGACGTCGCCCTTGCTCAACTGTTCAAACGGCCGTATCAATTCCATCTCTACAGTATGAAGTTCTTTGCGTATTTCAACAATGGTTGCGCCGCAGCACTGTGCGCGGCGCTTGACGTATATGTCCGTACGTGTCACAGTTGCATCAGTCAAACAGACAGGGTAACGACAGTGCAGAATGAGCTCGAACCACTCGCATTTCTTATCGAACTCGCCGAGGACGCCGGCATGATCATTCGCAGGCACGCGCGCTCACCTGCGACCCCCGCCATACCGACAACGACGAAGCCAGACGGTACACCGGTAACGATCGCCGACCAAGAAGTGAGCGTGCTCGTCAACGAACGAATGGCGGAGCGCTGTCCGCATATCGCGGTGATCTGCGAGGAGCGGCCGATAACGCGACGAAGCGAGATCGAACTCATCGTCGACGAGATCGACGGCACCGCATCGTATTGCATGGGCGTGCCGATGTGCACCTTCATGGCTGCGCTGTCCGGTAACGGCCAGATTCTTTCGTCAATCGTGTACGACCCGATCATGGGGCGGGCATACTGGGCGCGTCGCGGAACGGGCGCATACATGCGCCAGGATCGGCACAAGTCT
>Ga0209542_10010188_pt1 | contig 17030 bp, 13 predicted proteins | sample RifCSPhighO2_01_FD_184028 | JGI IMG/M metagenome (GOLD analysis project Ga0209542, IMG submission 184028) | Soil microbial communities from Rifle, Colorado - Rifle CSP2_plank highO2_0.1 (SPAdes) (version 2) | ecosystem: Environmental > Terrestrial > Deep subsurface > Rock core/Sediment ...
GCCTTAATGTAGATATTTAGACCGTTTTTACCTGGGAAAATATCGTTCAGCCGATCGAAATTATTAACTAGGAAAAAAGCTAGTTTGATAAGTAGAGGCTTTTTAACATTTTTAAATTTACTTATTGGTTCTCTGATTTTAGTTGGTAAATTAAAGTCGTACAAAAGTCTGGCAATGATGTTAACTAAATAATGATTAAAAGGTAAACTGCGGGTGGTGAGCTCCTCAACCTCTTCAATTTTGAACCCTACACTTCTAATTAATGCTTCAAGATTCGATCTTTTGTATAGCCTAATATGCCTTGCCCAAATTCCGGCAAAAAAACTTGTTCCGCTAATATGAGTACCAAATAAATTTTGTAACATCCAATTTATTGGATCCCAAAAAAAAGGAAATTTGTAACTTGGTACTGTCAGAACAAGCACTCCTTTAGGCTTTAAACTTCTATAAACCTCTGATAAAGCTTTTTTATCATCCTCTATATGTTCTAAAACTTCTGTCATAATTACTTTTATAAAATATTTTTTTCTAAACGGCATTTTTATAATATCTCCCTTTATTAATTTAATTTTTTTGGAAGTCAAATTTTTTCTGGCGTTTTTTAAAACTATCTCATCATTATCAAAACCAATTAGTTTAAATTTCATTGGTAAACTATTTAAAATATAAAGATAAAAACCATCTCCGCAACCAGCATCTAAAACCTTATCACCCGCTTTTAAATCTAACCCCTCAAATATTTTAGATGCCCTTCTTTTAAGAGACATATCTCCCACATTGCCGAGTAATTTATTTAATAAATCTCTTGATGGCTGCAATAGCATGTAGTTTAAAGATTCCTGATTCTACCTATTAAATAACCCAATCCTCCGCCTAATGTTTGTGTGATAAGCATCATAATCATCCCCAGAGCAAGCAAGGGGTGCAACAACAATCTTTTCCAGCTTTTATAAAACAAGGGTCTTAAAAAGTATACTGTTTTTGGACTAATAATTGAAATATTGTGCTTTTTTAAATATCGATCAGCATATAATCCATAATAAAATTTCTTTACAAATAATGTTACTAGCGCGGCTGCTCTTTCTCTATGATAAATTTTTTCAGAAATCCTGCCATCCTTATATCCCAACTCTCTAATTGTTTCAGGAAGATCCCAATCCTCAGGACCAGTTATTGTTTCATCATATCCCCCTGCAACTTCAAAGACTTTTTTTTTAAAGAATCTAGCTGCGTCTGTTATAGAATCGCCCTTTTCATTATAAAATGACCTCTCAAACGCCTTAACCTTTTCCCAAAATATATAAGCTTCAGATTGCTCTGGAATTACAACAGAACCAATATTCTTTTTTGACTTTGTAGCCTTTACACAACTTTCTACTACTTTAGGAGATAATCTCATGTCTGCATCAAGAAATAATAAGAATTCTCCAAAACTTTTCCTTACACCATAATTTCTTTGAGCACTCCTTTCAGGTCCCCAATTGTAAATTTTTACACCTTTAAATTTACTAGCTATTTTGATGGTATTATCCTCTGAATTATTGTCTACTAAAATAACTTCCACTTTTTTATATGTTTGGTTATTTATACTCTGTAAAAGTTTTTTTATCACATCATCTTCATTTTTTGTTGTGATTATAACTGAGACTAAATCCTTCTTTTTCATATCCTAGGATGATATCATATCTTAATTCAATCATGACCAATAAAACTGTTTGGCAATTACCTGCTTTTAGCATATATCAATTTAGGAAGAAAAAGACTAAATATTGTATATGTATATCAGTATTAAATGAAGGAAATCGCATCAAAAATCAACTAGAGAAAATGGTTCCCTATTCTAATATGGCGGATATAATCATAGCTGATTGGGGGAGTACTGATGGATCTATGGATGAAAAATTTCTTAAAAAATGCAATGTTAGAATACTACTTTCTTTACAAAGTCCTGGCAATCAGGGAACCCAACTCAGGATGGGCTTTTCATATGCGTTAAAACAAGGATACGCGGGAATTATTCAGATTGATGGAAACAACAAGGATGATGTAGATGCAATCCCCAAATTTATAAAATTCTTAGATGAAGGTTTTGATTATTTACAAGGATCAAGATTTATTAAAGAGGGACTTGCAGTAAATACTCCACCTGTCAGATATTTGGCGATGAGACTTATTGCATCCCCAATTTTAAGTTTCGGAGCTGGATTTTTATATACAGATGTAACCAATGGTTTTAGGGGATATAGTAGAAAGTATTTGTTACATCCTAAAGTCCTACCATTCAGGGATGAATTCGTCAGATATGAATTCAATATGTATTTAACAGTTAGAGCAAACCAACTAGGTCTTAAAACAAAGGAGATTCCAGTAGTAAGAGCATATCCTAAAGGAAAAATTCCAACAAGAATTAGTTTTTTTGGAGGTAATTTGAATTTTTTAATTACAATACTTAAAGTAGCTCTTGGCTTATATAATCCGAGATAGTAGAATAACAAGATTATGAACTTCAAGAATATATTGGTAACAGGCGGAGCAGGATTTATTGGTTCACATATAGTTGATAAACTAATTACTCGTGGCTACAAAGTTAGAATTCTAGACAATTTAACTCCACAAGTACACAAAAATAAAATTCCAAACTACGTTAATAAAAAAGCAGAGTTTGTAAAAGGTGATGTGACAAATTTAAAAGATATTAAAAAGGCAATAAGTAGCATTGGTGCAATTTTCCATGAAGCAGCGATTGTGGGGGTTGGACAAAGCATGTACGAGATTGAAGGGTATATAAAAAATAATATCTTAGGGACTGCCAAACTTTTAGATTATCTAGCTAATAACAAACATGGCATAAAAAGGCTACTTGTTGCCTCTTCAATGAGCGCTTATGGAGAAGGCCTATACAAATGCAGAACTTGTGGACTGATCAGACCTTCGCTTAGATCTGACGAACAAATGTCAAAAAAAGACTGGGAGCTCTATTGTCCAAATTGTAGTAAGGTTCTAACTTCTATTGGAATACCAGAAACAGAAACTTTTAAATCTAATTCTATCTATGCAGTCACTAAACAATCCCAGGAAGATATGGCGATGATTTTTGGGAAAGCCTATGGTATCCCTACTACAGCTTTACGTTATTTTAATGTTTACGGTCCGAGACAATCTCTTTCTAATCCATATACAGGCGTTGCTGCAATATTTTTATCTAGATTAAAAAATAATAAGCAGCCAATTATTTATGAAGATGGTTTACAAACCAGAGATTTTATCTCAGTTTATGATATAGCCGATGCAAATGTTGCATGTTTAGAAAATGACAAGGCTTTTGGTAAGGTATTTAATTTAGGAACAGGTAACTCAGTAACTATAAAAATGGTCGCTCAAATTCTGGCGGATCTTTTAAATAAGAAGATAGAACCTGAAATTACTCAAGAATTTAGATCAGGTGATGTCAGACACTGTATTGCGGATATAAGTTTGATTAAAAAAACCTTAGGCTGGTATCCTAACCGGAATTTTGAGAAAGGGATGAAAGATCTAATTAAGTGGGGAGAAAGGGTTAAGGCAAAAGATTTATTTGATCAAGCCTCAAAAGAATTACAATCTAAAAATTTATTAAAATTTTAGCTAAGTTCCCCAAAAAGCGCAGAGATCTTGTAGAATTTTATCTGCATCATATGTATAGTCCCATTTTGGATAATCTTTTTTAAACTTTGATACATCAGAGATATACCAGATATGATCTCCTATTCTGTTCTTAAGATTATATTTTACTTTGGCTTTTTTGCCTAAAATTTTCTCAATTTTTTCAATAGCCTCAATTATTGAAGTGTTTGAATATCTAGATCCACCAATATTATAAACCTCTCCTGATTTTGGATTAAGATAAAAATAATAAAAGGCATTAACTAAGTCAAATGCATGAATGTTATCTCTCACTTGTTTACCTTTGTATCCAAAGATTGTGTATTGTTGTCCATTTGCTATGCAATCCACAAGGTAGGCCAAAAAACCATGAAGCTGGGCAGAAGAATGAGCAGGTCCTGTTAAACACCCACCTCTGAAACTTACTGTCTTTAAGCTAAAATACCGCCCATATTCTTGAACCATTAAATCAGCTGCAGTTTTGGAAACACCCATAATGCTATGTGTATTGTTATCAATGTTCATGGTCTCATCAATTCCTTTAAAAAATAGATGAGTTTCTGAAATCTCAAAGCGTGTTCTCAGCTCCCTTAAGGGAAGCCTGTTTGGATTATCCCCATATACTTTGTTGGTGGAAGTAAAAATAAAAACTGCCTCGGGGCAAAAATTTCTTAATCCTTCCAGCAAAATATGAGTTCCTAAGGCATTTATTGTGAAATCAGTTAAAGGCTCTTTGGCTGCCCAATCATGGGAAGGTTGTGCGGCAGCATGAATTATTAAATCAGGCTTACTCTTTTTTAAGATTTCATTAATCCTCTTTTTGTTTCTGATATCAACATTAAAATGAGTATAGTTCTTAATTTCCTTTTTTATTTTTTTTAAATTATCTGCTATGCTAGCCCTGGGGCCAAAAAAATATCTTCTTAAGTTATTGTCAATTCCGATTATTTTAAATCCTTTGTTGGCAAAGAATCTGACTGCTTCAGACCCAATTAATCCTGCAGAACCTGTTATTAAAACTGTTTTCTTGTTAGTTTTAGGCATATTTTTGTATTAGTTTAAGACTTTGCTTGATAGATTTACCCCAATTAAACTCTCTACTCCATTTAAAGCAATTCTGTCTTAATCTTTGGTAATTTTTCTGATTTGACATCAAAACCAGTACAGCCTCCGAACATTTAACAGGATCAACATCACAAAGAATCCCTGTTCTTCCATCAATAATTGAATCCCGAAGACCTGCCACATTATACCCCACAGTAGGAGTACCAACATCTGCTGCTTCAATTACAACTAATCCCCATCCTTCTCTTACTGAAGGATTAACGGCAATATGTGCCCTTGATAATAACTCAAATTTTTTCTTTTCACTAACAAACCCCCAAAATTTTACCTTTTTATCAATTCCTAATTTTTGACTTAGTAACTTTAATACGTTCAAATACCTTGGATCAACTTTCCCTACAATCCAGAATTGCCACTCCTCTTGTTCTGCCTGATCAATTAACTGAAAAACCTTTAATGCTTGTTCTACTCCTTTGTCTCTGCTTAAAGCACCCAAAAAAATTAGTGTCTTTTTATTTTCTTTTTTAAAATTATTTGTAATTTTTGGAATTTTAACACCATTGTGAATTACTGTAATTTGATCTCTTGGAATTCCCCATGTAATTAAATCACTTCTTGTTGAATTTGATACTGTCATAAAAAGTACTTTCTTATATAATTTAAATATCATGGGTTCAAATATCTCACCAACAAAAGCAGCTATTATATTAAAGGGCCATGACCAAGGATTTAGTTTCCAAACTTCTTTAGTAACTTCATGAATAAATGCTAATTTTTTAGTTCTAACATAGAGAGGTGTAAAAAAAGGGATACCATGAAACTGGTCAACTACTAAATCAAATTTGAGATGCTTACTAAATAAATACCATTTAAAAGCTTCCCATTGCACACCAAAGATCTGCCTACCGCATCTTTTTATCTTTACTCCATCTATCATTTCTTGCATTTTGCAATCAAAAAAAGCTGAAGTAAACAAAGTAACATCATGACCAGCCTTTGCCCAACCTTTAGCATGTTCGTGTGTAGAAATTTCTGCTCCCCCTGCGTTTGGATGCTTCGGTCCTCTCCAAGATAAGATTAATATATTCATTATCCAATATTTACCCTGAAATTTAGCTCTGGGTCAAATCTCCATCTTCGTCTGTTTCCATCTGAATAGTAATGTAAGATTTTTACTCTATAAAAAACTGCTAAGGTATCTACCAGCATCCCCCAGGCTATTTTTAGAAATGTCTTGTTGGTAATAGACGACATCCCTCCAAGCTCTAACCTTATATCAATTGGTGCTTCATATATTCTTTTAAATCCTAAATAATTGGCAACTGCCAAAATTTCTACATCAAAGGCAAATTTCTTAACCAGTAACCTTGGTAACACCTTTTCTAGAACTTGCCTTCTAAAAAACTTCATGCCCACTTGTGTATCTCTAACTCTAAAACCAAATAGAATAAAAACTAAAATTTGATAACCAAAAGATAATATTTTTCGCTGCCATGGATATTCAACTTTTGATACAGGATGTCTTTTTGACCCCACAATTATATCTGCCTCGTACCATTCAAAATGCTCCAAGAGCATAGATAAACCATTTGGATTCAAATCCATTCCAGAATCAATAAAACCAACTATATCCCCCTTACTCTCTGCCATTCCAAATCTGACTGCGTAGCCCTTACCTTTATTAGTGTCATATCCGATAACTCTTACATTAGAATATTTCTTAGCAAATCGTTGAACCCTATTAAAGGTTCTGTCTTCTTTACCATCTATCACACAAATTAATTCTGTAGGGTATCGCAGTTTATTAAGAACTGTTAATATTTTATTTAAATCTCTGACAATAGTTTTTTCTTGTTTATATGATGGAACTATTATCGATATTAACTTTATGTGAAGGGGTAATCTTTTTCTCATTCCAATTATGAACAGAGTATATAAGCAACAGACTTAACAGTAAAGCACTTACTAATATGGAAAGCATTATCACCGTAAATAAATCTCCATGATAAAACCAGATGGCAGCAATTTGCGCTATGGATGCGATTGCAGGCAATAATACTACCTTGGTGCGACCCAACGAAAGATGGAAACTGACCAGCAAAGAGGAAAACGTAAATAAAGTTATAAAGATCCCAAACCAAATCAGTAAATTGGCGGCTTCCAAATAAGCTGATCCATAAAGTAAATTTATGGCAAAGGCGGGCAATAACCAATAAATTGCCAGTATTAAAATTGACAAAATGAAGGTTGCTAAAAAACTATAGATAAAACTTTTTCTATAATTATTACCTTCCGAATATCTTTGTGATACCAAAGGAAACATAACTGCACCAATAGGACCGGTACCAAAAAAAATTATTTTTCCCAAAGTTGATAAAGATGCATAAATGCCAGCATCATGCGAAGAAAAAAAATGTTTAACTAAAATCACATCTGAGGAATAGAGAGCTATTAAGGCAATTGATTGTACAATAACGGGAATTGAATATGAAATCATGGATCTAATATTAGGCGGTGTTTGAGGATTTTTTCTAAAATAAGTTTTTAAATATCTATTTGCTATATACCAACCAACTGCTGCGGAAATAACAAACCCCATCATCGCTCCACCAACATGGAAGCCTAGGAAAATTAGTAATATACTAACAACCAACCTGATACTATTTTCCATAAGCACGCTGATGGTAGATTCTTTAAATTTCAACAAACCCTGTAATATTGATCTATTATAGAATGCGGGTAAAGAAAATAAAAAAGCTACTGCAATTGCAATTACGTAACTTATGTTGCTTATATGAAGAAATGAACTGATAGCAGGAGCAATTAGCAAAATCATTATAAAGATTGCAAAGGACAACTGAAAAATTTTTATCCTAAGCCAACTGATTAAAGCAATTTTGCTCTCTTCGGTTTTGGATGCTGACACATATCTTATAACGACCAGGCTTATTGAAGCAGGGATAATCCCCAACAAACCAATTAAGGATATTAATGTTGCTAACTCCCCATAACCGGAAGGCCCCAGCCATCTTCCTACACTTAAGTGATACAAATAATTAATGGCATTAGCAAATGTAGAACCTGTCATCATAATGAGGCTTCCTGAAAAAAGCGGATGTGAAACAATATTGAAAATATTTCTCATGCAACCCAATACCCTCTCGTAAAAAGGCTGACCAATATCGTTCCAATAATTATAAAAAAGCCTACCAATAATAAGTAGTATCTTTTTAGGGATTGTACTACATAAGGCAATAACAAAAATGCCATCAAGGAATATCTTGGCATAGAAGATAAAGTTCCGGTTAAAGTTGGTACGATTAAAGATCCTAATATAAAGATCAGGTAACTGATTCTTAATTTTTTAACAAAAAATAGCAGATATAACAAAATTACTATAGTAAAATAGAATTCCAATGCCGCATTAAAAAATAACTGAGATTGCATTGGAACAGTCATAAAAATCTTTAAATACCTATAAATTACTTGAGGTAAAAAAATTAAATTTTCAGATCTTTGCGCCCCAAAAGCGGGTTGTGAGGACAGAAAATATAACGGACTATCAAAATTTAATCTCAAATACATCATATACAACAAGGTGCCAAAAGGGGCTATTAATATACCAATCATTGCTTTTGCTAATTGGCTGCTTTTTAAGTTTATCTCCCCCTTTTTAATCTTCAGAAAAAATTCAACCAACACCACCGGCAGTAAAAGCAATCCCAAAACTCTGGTGGCGGAGGCCAGGGCGGATAATACACCTGCAGCTAGAAAGTTTCCCTTTCTTATAAAATAAAAAGCTCCTAAGACCAACAGTAAAAAAAGCGACTCGGTATAGACGGCGCCAAAGTAAAAAGAAGTTGGGAAAGATAGCAGTAAAATTAATGAACCGAAAGCTATTTTTGTACTAAAATCAACTCTAATTAATTTATAAAACAATATCAAACCCAATAAGAAAATGATATTGGGTAAAACTATTCCGGTAAAGAAAAAGCTTGGATCCACGTAAATTTCAGTATTTAATGCTAGATTTTTAGGAAATAAGTTTAGTAGGCGAATAAGCAAAGGGAATAGCGGGAAAAAGGCTTGACTAAACTGCGCATCATAACCGTTTTGGGCAATTCTTAAATAATGAACCCCATCAAAATTACCAAATCCCCAAATCCAAGATGGTAAATTGGTTGTTTGTAAAACAACATTATAATAAGGAAAACTTCCACCAAAGCTTGGAATAAAAATAACAGCCAAAAAGGAAATAAAAAATAAAGATAATCTCCAAAATAGAAAGAGCGCTAAAATTTTTTTAATCATCAAATTTTTAGTGAATGATAATCATTCTACGATTACATCGTATCACTTCTTGTAACGTGATACGTTATAAAGTTTGACAGTTTCGTAAGCTGTCTTTTCCCAAGAATATTTGAGAACCTGCCTCAAAGCCAGCTTTGATAATCTACTTTGCAAGGATTTATCCTTTAACAAATCAGTCAGCAAAAAAACCAGTTGATTTAGATTTTTTGGATCAAAATAGATAACCGCATCTCCTCCCACCTCCGGTAAGCTGCCGCCTTTGGAGCAAATCACAGGAGTTCCACAACTCATTGCCTCAAGTATAGGTAAACCAAATCCTTCATAAAAAGATGGTTGAACATAAATAGTTGCTAAATTATAAATTCCTACCAAATCCTCTGTATCTATCTGACCTAATCTAATGACTTCTCTTTCTAAATTCAATTTAATAATTAATTCATTAACTTTTTTTAAGCTTTCAAGTTCCGGATGATCAATATTGTCAACTTTTTTTAGAAAAACCCCTCCAACTAAAACAAGTTTAACGTCTGAGAAGCTTAAGTCTTTCTTTAATGCCCTAAAGCCTTCTATTAAAAACGGAAGGTTTTTAACCCAATTCGCATCTCCTGTATATAGTACAAATCTATCTGGTAAAGTATATTTTCTTTTGATAAGAAGTCGTTTATTCTCAGTAAGAATTCTAAAATCTGTATCTGCTGCTAAAGAAATAACATTAATCTTTTCTTCTTTTATTTTAAGATAGTTGATAATGTCTTTTTTTGAAAACTGAGAATCAGTAATAAAAGCCTGACAGTTTTTTAAAGCCAGTTTTTGCAGAAAAAAATTGGCTTTACCTTTTATCCCTACTGGATAATTGTCATTAAAAATTAAGGGGATTACATCATGGATTGTCACAATTGTGGGAGCAATTTTCCTAAGCGGTAATGTATGAAAGAAAAAATCAAACCATGGGTAATGCACTATATCAACATCTTTAACTTCGTCTGCGTTGATAAAGGTTTGAATCTGGACAGATTTGTCTTTTTTTAAATTCTCAATTAGATTATACGTATAATAGCCAATCCCTCTGTTTTTATGGGCCGATTTTAATGGGGTTGTATTAATTGCTACTTTCATTTTAAAAGTCTCCACAATTTATAATAGGAGACTGGAAATCTTAATGCAGAGAAAAAAGCAAAAATAAATCCTGCAAATCCATCAACATAACCTCTATGTCTTATATAAGCTTTGATAAACCAAAATGTAGGTTTTATAAACACATAGTCTACAAAAGATATCAAGTTAACCCTCTGCCCTTTATCTTTTAGTTGAGAAGCCAACAGATCAGTGTATCTTTTAAATCTTGTCATATAGATAGAAAAGGTTTTATCTCGCATATGTAGTAGATCATTCTTCAAATACCTCACCTTGCCTTCCACAATTGCCTGTTCGTGAACATCCTTTCCTGGAAGTCTCCCCTTACCTTTCTTATATAGCCTTAATGTGTAGTCAGGATATTGACCGCCTTTTGTTAAAAATCTCCCCAAAAAGAAGTTCTTTCTAGGAATCCAAAAACCATTTATATCTATTTTCGATGATACTGCTTTTTTAATTTCGTTCGCCAATTCTTTTGTCACAATTTCATCCGCATCCAGCTGCAAAATCCAATCACCCAAAGCAGCATCTATAGCCTTATTTTTGTTGATATGGAAATTTTGCAAATTTTTTGTCTGAATAATCCTAACCCCAAACTCTTTTGCAATCTGGACGGTTTTATCCGTAGACCCCCCGTCTGCAATTAGAATCTCAAATGCCAAATCTTCAACCGATTCAAGACACTTTCCGATATTTTCTTCCTCGTTATAGACCGCAAGAACTACTGAAATTTTTATCATATGCTACTTACCAGATAAAAAGCTGTTGTGCCGTTAGGATAATAAATAATCTTCTTAACATCAAATGCATCCCTGTGTCTTAATCCATCATATTGACTAGGAGTGACTGCATATAAGACACCCATAGTTAGTTCGCTTTCAATAGGGTCCCAATCGCCAAAATGATATTTATCAAATGATGAAACCAAACTATATTTTCGATGTTCTATATCTTTGGTAAAGTTAACGGTTCCCAAATACTCCGGCAAGGGTGTTTTCAAATAATACAGAAAGAAAATATAAGGCTGGAATCTAATGTCAGTCACATAAACATAGGAATATCCATTATGTTCCCCAACATATTCAACAATTTGCTTCATACCATATTGCCAATCAATACCATGTTCCCTTGGGTAATTAGTGTAAAAATCAATTAAATAGACTTTAAATAACCAGAAAGTGGCCGTCAAACCCAACGCCAACATGGTTGCTCTCATAATTTTGCCTCGGAGTAACCTAACCAGTAAATAAAAACCATAGGCAGAAATCAACAGCCAACTACCCATCATAAAGCTGGCCCGGGCTGCATGAGGAGCTTCTTCCACCAAACTGGAAGGTAGCGGGGAAAGTAGCGCCCATATCATAAGTATCAATAATTTTTTCCGTAGACTTGACTTAAGTAAGATCCCCCATACTAATCCAATAAAACCAATCGTCAGAAAAAGTGCATCTGATTTATAAAACTGACCTACGGTTTGAATAGAGAATTTGGAATTAGAGCTGCCGGTGACAAACAAATATCTTGGGTCAAAGTGCCATAAATATTGTTTAAAGGTAATCTCCATTCTCCCCAGAAATTCATTATTCGTTTTTTTAAAGAGGGTAGTTTTGATAATTTTATCGCGATTTATAGATGTCTGTTTGATTCTGGCTCCTCCTAAAAGAGCTTTATCAAAAATCATCATAAGAAAGATAAGTGATAAGGTCAACAAAGCCATCAAGAAATACTTTTTAATTTTAAGCAAATCTTTGAAAAAAAATATTATTAGTAGTAAAATTAGAGGCGGGACAACTACTTTAGATGGATGATAGCTTAATAAACTAATTCCAAAGCTTAAAAATCCCCAAGGCAAAAAAATTCTGTTTTCCCAGATTCCTTTTAAGAATAGCAAAAATCCCAACATAAAGAAAAACAGGGCAAAATTAGCTTCATGATTAAACCTCGAAAACTGGATGTTATATGGAGAGATGGCTAAAAATAATGCAGAAAAAAGTCCCATCAAGCTGCTGTCAAAAATTATTCTGGCCAGAAAAAAGATTACTACTACATTAAATACCCCAAATAAGCTTGCCGGGAACCTGGTGCTGAAATCTGATAAACCCAACAGTCTGACTGATAAAGCAGTCAAATAAATATGGACCGGGTGTTTATCATCCTCAAATGATTTAAAAGTTAAAGGAAAAACTTTACCCCATTCATCCTTACCCCAATTGGCAATAGTATAGGCATTATAACCATTAGCCACCTCATCCCAAGACAAAGCAGGAGGAATAGCATCCAGTTTATAAAACCTCAAAATTGCCGATAAGAAAACTATTAAAAATAAAAGGGTCTTCACCTGTTTAGTCATCAATTCCCTACAATCTTAAAAACTGGGCTCCCATTTGGGAAATTAATTACCTTGAGTGGAGTCTGATCTTCACCAATTTCTTCGCTTATCCCAACAAAAAGAGTATTTTTACTATTTTGAACCTCCTCTTTTCCTATTGGTCTAAACTCATACTTATCAAAAGAGCTGACTGTGGAAAAACCAAATTTATTATCACCTATTTCTTTTTCTGCTTTAATATATTTTATCGGATCGTACTTTGAATAAAACAACAATAAGATATACGGCTGATCATACCTGTCAGTAATAATCACTTTTTGGTATTTATATTGACTGCCTACAATATAGGACACTGCTTGAGAAAAACCGTATTCCCACTCCAACGCATATTGTTTTGGCAAATGAAGATAATATTTTTCCAAAAAACTCACCAAAGAAAAACCTACTACTAAAACTGCCAGGCTTAAAGTCAGGCATCTGATTGGTTGGGCAAGACGCTGTAAGCTCTCCCATAACATACCCATCCCTAAGCCGGAAATTAAAGTTAGGGGAATAACCATATTGTGGGACCGGTGAGAATCAGGTGTCTGGAAGGTCAAAGAGGAAGCTAAGGGAGCTACCAGAAGCCATAAAAATATCACCTTGGTATTATTAAATTTATTTAGGTTTCTGATGAGAAAATATAATCCAGAACTAAGGGTTACTGTCTCAAAAATATACAGCTGTCCCATGTCAGGAAGTTTATTTCTTTTCAGAGTGCCACCCGAAGTAAAAAGAAAGTCAGGACTAAAATGGTCAAGATAATGGCCGACAAAATTAACTGCGTAAGCCTCAACTTTATTGTGAAAGAGTTTGGCCCCAAGAGATGCAGAATTTTGATGTTGACCTCTTTGTTCATTAACCCGGTTAAGCGGGCCCATATCTGAGAAGATTGACACCCCCTTAAATCTGGCCAAACCCGCTGTGCTAGGTAGAATAAAAATCAAAGGCAGCGATAAAATAATAGCCAGAATAACCACAGAAATATTCTTTTTTACTAATAATTTCTCCCAATAGAAAATTGTCAATAGCAAAACCAAAATAGGCGCTACTAACCGGGAGCTTTGATACGCATACACAGAGGCAATAAAAGCTATTACAGATATCCATAGAAATCGTTGGTTTTTAAAAGATTTAACAAAAGTCAAAAATCCCAAAAGGATAAAAAAAGTACCTACATTAGATTCCCACGCTCCCCGAGAAAAGTGCAAATGCCAAGGAGAAATGCTTAATAGAAAAGCGCAAGCCCAAGCCACTGTTTCTTTCTTAAACAGCTCTTTTGATAGAAAATAGATTAGCGCTATTGAGAAGGAACCCAGTAGAATTGAGGGCAGCCTTACTGAAAACTCATTTAATCCTAACAGCCAGACAAAGGGGATGGCCAAATAAACATACAACCCCGGCTTGTAGTCGGAAAAAGATTTAAAGACCAGAGGAAAACTTGTACCCCATTCGTCTTTCCCGGTTTTTATTAGAGAATAAGCGTTGTAACCCAAGGATGCCTCATCAGCGTTAAACCCAGGCGGGGCAATATCCAAAAAAACAATCCTTAAAATAAAACCTAACAAAAAAATTCCCAGCAAAATCCGCATACTTTAATTATAACGTAGTTAGTTCACCGCTACTATGTCAAAAGCCACCCTTCCGTCTAAGAAATTAATGCTTTTTAAAATTTGGGAGTTTGTAGGATAATTCTGAGGGCTGGTAATCAGTAAGGTACTCTTCATGACGGAAACCTTATCTTTGATTTCCCAGTCATTAATAAACTGATATTTATCAAACTTATCCACCCAGAACCAATCGGATTGTTGATATCTGATTAAATTAGGATCGCTTTGATACTTATGCGGATCATATCGCAGGTAAAAGAGTAAGAATTCGTGCGGCTCGCCGTAAATTTTACTAAACACAATCCTTTCATAATCATCTTGATGAGCCTTAACAAACTCTAAAGCCTCCTTGTATCCATATTGCCAGGACCAGGAATAGTCTTTCCGATAATCACCGGCATAATTTTGCCAAAATACTGAAGTACTACCAAGCAGTACCAGCACTACCAATATTGCCATAGGCTGGAAAATTTTTGCGGGTAAAAAATCCTTACTCCATTTTATTCCCATCACCGCGCTAAACAGTAGTGGTATAGCCAAAAAAATAGTTCTTAAAGAATGTGGGGCATCCCTAGTGATGGCTCCGGGGATTGGCGCAATCAACAACCAGCTTAATATAAACAGCTGCCATTTTTCTTTCATCTTTAGCATTTGCCAAATACCCAATAAAATAACTGGCAACATGACAAAGTAGAGTTGGCCGACTCCCGGGATGGAAAATTGATAATTTGATCCACCCCTGCTGAATAAAAAATTCGGGTTAAAATGAGACAGGTAGTTTTTGGAAGCTTCAATTATAAAAGAAGTAGCTTTGTTATACACAAATTGATTCAATACTTCTGGTAAGCGAGATGATCCGCGAAGTTGATTAATTTTAGTAATTGCTCCTTCATCCAAAATAGTTGTCCACCTGTACCTGGCTCCGGAATCAACAGTAAAAGCCTGAAAGAAAGCCATCGTAGTTAAACCAAACAAAATTATTAAAGTGATAAATGTTCCTTTAGTCTTTGAGGGTTTAAACAAAAAGATGGTCGAAAGTGTAATAAAAGGCAGGATCAATACCCTACTGCTGTTATAGGAAAAAGCTGATAACCCCAAAAGAATGGCGGATAATGGCAAGAAAACTTTAATTCTTTCAGATTTCAAAAATACGTAAAATGCAGCCATAGTTAAAAAAAGAGCCAGATTTGCCTCCAAAGCAACCCGGGAAAAAGTGACTAGCCAAGGCAAAATGCTACTTAGAAACATTCCCCAAAAGGAAAGATAAACACTTTTTGTTAGCTCCTTAAGTATCAAAAAAGTCAGCACCACCACCCCGATCCCGGCTATCACCGAAGGAAGTCTAACTGCCAGTTCATTCAAACCCAATAGGGCCACAAATGGCACATCCAGATAAATATAGAGAGGTAATTTATAATCACCAAATGCTCGAAAACTTAAAGGTAAAAATTGACCCCATTCATCTCTCCCTGTCTTCAGTATTGAATAAGCATTATAACCAATTGATACCTCATCCCAATTTAAAGAGGGAGGCAGGTTACTGATTTGGTAGAATCTTAAAAAAAGTGCTATCACCAGTATTAAACTAAATATTAAGAGGTTTTTTTTATCCATGAATCTTTATCTTAATTTAGGTTCTCCTAAAATCAGCCATCGCCAGATGAATGGGAAATGTATGGTAGAAAGTTTGGTCGAAGGACCTATCGGACAAGATTGGCTTTCGCATTTTAACTCGAAAATATTGTAAATATAAATTGTGTTAAAATACATACCTACCGCAATGATAATGACAAGAACCAACCTAGTCAGTTTTCCCAAATAATTTTTTTTAAAAATTGAATTTAGCAGAGCCGGCAGCAAAAGCAGTGAAAAAATTAATCTAAAATTAAAAGGTGTTATATTCGGACGGAAAGCATTAACCAACAACATCCTGTTTCCTAAAAGTAAGCCTGTTATTAAAAAAGTTGCAAAAAAATCAGCCTTTCTCACAAGAATTTGTAAACCCCAAGCCCCAAAAATTGCCAGTAATGGATATGAGGGATATCTATACCAAGGCAGCAGATCTGTCTCTCCTCCAGAAACCATTACTACGGCTATCCAAAAAACAAATGATAAACTGATAAATCTTTTCAAGCCTTCCTTTTGAGAAAACAAAAAAAAGGCTGATGACAGAAGCAGGAATATAAACCACCCATCCACCAGTTCAACGATATCATAGGAGGGGGAAACAAAAAACCAACCTAAATTTCCAAAACCTACCGGACGTAATGATTGAATAGCATTAATCCTCCAAAAAATTTCCTGATCAAAGTGAAGTCCGTAGGCAAAAAATAAAGCCACAAAGGGAAGAGTTGCCAAAAATAGATAAAGAGTACTTTTAAATTTATGCTTTATCAAAACAGTATAAATTGCTAAAAATATAATAAAAAAGCCTGTAGCTTTGGAAAGTCCTGCTATTCCCACCAAAATAGGTATTAAAACCAGAAATCTAAATTTTTGATCAATCTGATATTTAATTAGTAAGTAAATAATTACAAGGTATATTAAGGCAATGATATTTTCGGGAACTGCTAATCTTGATCCCAGAGCTAGAATTGGAGTAACTCCATAAATCAGCATTGCCAATATGGCAGTCCAATAACCGGAAATTAACCTGGTAAGGAGAAAGATCGTTATCGAGGTTAGTATTGAGGCAATCACCATAGGCGTTCTGATAAATGAGGTCGGTATCACCTGATCCCGATTAGCCCCATAAAAATGAGCAAAACTGCCAACCAGTAGAGAAAAAAGTGGTGGTTGCTCCAACCAAGGCTCAACCATATTAACATGAACTGTAGGCTCTCCACCTTTGTAGCTAATAGCTCCTTTATAGACTATTGCTCTTTCCGGAAAATCCAGAG
>Ga0209542_10010190_pt1 | contig 17029 bp, 14 predicted proteins | sample RifCSPhighO2_01_FD_184028 | JGI IMG/M metagenome (GOLD analysis project Ga0209542, IMG submission 184028) | Soil microbial communities from Rifle, Colorado - Rifle CSP2_plank highO2_0.1 (SPAdes) (version 2) | ecosystem: Environmental > Terrestrial > Deep subsurface > Rock core/Sediment ...
TTCGTGAACGGGACGAAAGAATCTTCCGGCGGATTTTTTCCCCAATCTAATTATTTTCGTATTCCCCGTCTCGCCGTGGTGAAGTACTTGACCGTGATATTTGTCGAGACGTCTAATGTAGAAACCGGAAAATAATGACGGGGGGGTGATGGCGGCTTTAATTTCGGTGGCCAATTCTTGGCTGACGACTTCGTCGTCGTCAACGAAGAGGACCCAGTCGTTTTTGGCTTTTGATAAGCCTGAATTTCTCGCCGCCGAAAAGTCAGTCAGCGGGACCTTCCGATCTGGAATCAGAATTACTTCGTCGGCAAAGGACACTGAGTCAAGTGTTCTTTTAATCTCTACCGGTTTCTTGTTGGTTAGAACAATCACTGACAATCCCATTTAAGGCCTATTGTACTAGTTTGGAGGCAGTGGCCACTACGAAGCATCTGCTTGATGATCCCCCGTCGGAGTCGAGCAGTTCAAGATTATATTTTAATTTGGTGAGAATTTTCCCCAAGGCATACATCTGAAGAATACCGTGAACTTCGATGAATAGAATGGGTTTGAATTTGAAAATGATCTTTTGACCGCCTTTGATAACCAACTCTTCGGCGCCCTCGACGTCGATTTTGATCACATTTGGAGGTGGCACGATTTTTCTAGCAACTAGGGTATCGGCACGATAAGTCTTGATTTTTGTTTTCTCAAAACCTTCATAGACGGATAGTTTTTCCGGAGGAGTGATGTTTCCCAGGTGACTGCCACTACTTCTGGTGTCTTCGACCTCGTCACTTACGATAAATTCAACGGTTCCGTTCTTATCGGACAGTGCCGCCCTGATAATCTTAATTCGTTTGGAGAGATCATGATTAAGACTCAGGTTTTTGGCGAACCTTTTTAGATTAAATCGGTTCGGCTCGAAGGCAACGACTCTCCCCTTCTCACCAACAAGTGCGGCAAAACCTAAGGAGTGATAACCGACGTGGGCGCCGACGTCCCAAACGACCTTGTTGGTCAGATCAAAATGTTTATTGAGCCAGTCGTAAATGAAGCCGTCGTAAATCCCCAAGACCATATCCTGCCAAAAGATTCCTTTTTTGATGGCTAGGAATAAACGATATCCGCGCAGTGGTCCACCCAAAACGGTAACCGTGCCTGGTTCCTCTCTGAAGTTGAGGACGTTATAAATTAAGCGTAATTGTTTTATTTCGTCTGCCAGAGTGAATTGGCCAAGTGAGTAATCAAGATTCGAAGTAACTTCCTGATAATGACTGAGAACGTAGTCTAGTTTTCTGGTGAGATCGGCGATGCTCCCCGGCTGGATTTGAAAACCGTTTTTCCCGTCGACAATCCTTTCAGCCATGCCGCCGATATTACTGACAATTAGCGGCAGGTGAACGGCCAAGCCTTCGGAGAGGACGAGACAAAAAGCTTCTTCATAAATCGAGGGGATTACCAGCAGATCGAGGTTTGATAGGACTTCGGGTAGCTTTTGATGGTCGAAGGCCGATCCTAGGGTGATCCGTTTATCGTTACCGATCATCCGTGTCAGTTTGTTTCCACCATACCCATCCTCTCCAAACAAGGTTAGGCTGACATTTTTGCGCTTTAATTTTCTGAAGGCGGAAATCAAAACTCTGACCCCTTTGGCCTCAATCAGAGCGCCAATATAACCAACCCGCAAGAGTTTTTGATCTATCTTTCTCGCCAATGGTCTCTCCACTTTGATACCACTATATTTGACGATAATTTTGTTTCCGTGAAGACGATATTTCTCGTGGATTTCTCTGACTCGGTTGGAGACGGCAATTAGAGTAGTATCGGTGTGGTTGATCACCATATTCCAAAATATTCGGTGAGAGATGGTTTTGAGATAACCATACAAGCGAAGCAGACTTTTTTGTTTTGTTTTTGCCAAGAGCACCGCTTTGATGGATTTTGGCTTCTCCCAAACACAAGAGGTGGAGCACTTTTCGACACTCCCCTGACAGAGAAGATAAGTCCCGGGACAGATGAACCAATAATCGTTGAGGTCGAGTAGATGAGGTATCCGCCGGAGGCGGCAGATAATCAAAAGCCACGGGGAGAGTTCGATAAGGTGATGAAAATGAACGATATCCGGTTTTTCTTTCTGTAAGACCTCAAGAAAAAATTTGACTAGTCGATATTCCTTGCTGAAGAGAGACCGAAGCAGTCTGATTTTGCTGGATAGTGGCGGTAGTCGCAGGGCATAAATTTTTAGTTTTTCGTCCCTCTTGCTGCTGGTCGTGATCGTTTCGGTTTTTGGATCACTGACTTGGGTGAGTATGATGGTCTTCTCTCCCACACTAGCTAGTTGCTGGCAAAGATCATAAATATGGATCTCGTTGCCACCGTTGAACTGTGGATAAATCCGGTTGGTAACGTGTAGCGTTTTCATTTGGGGTTATGATATAGCAAATGAACCCGAAAATCTTCTGTTTGGTTCTCAACTATCGGCATTTTTTGGATACTGAAAAGTGTGTTTCAAATTTGATGAAATCCGATGCGCCAATTGGAACCAAATATTTAATCATTGATAATTCGCCAGACAATTTATCGGTAAATTATTTTAGAAAAGTATTGCCGAAAATTAAGATCATCAGAAACGCTGGGAATTTCGGCTTTGCCAAGGGAAATAACGTCGGGATTCGATATGCCATGAAACAGAGCGCAAGCCATGTCTTGATCATCAATCCGGACGTAACGGTGGGGAGAAGATTCTTCAAGCCGCTTCTTTCCGGTCTTACTTCAGACAAGAAGGCGGTGATTGTCGCTCCGGCCATCCGTCATGAACAAAAAGGTGAAACATTTTTTGGTCTGCAAGGCAAGGTTGACTGGAAGACCGGCAAGGCGAGTCACTTGAATGTCCGCCGACTGTCAAAAAATAAGAGTGTGACAAAAGCTGAGTTTGTCACTTTTGCCTGCGCCCTGATCAAGACGGAGGTTTTCGGAAAGGTGGGATTGTTGGATGAGCGGTATTTTATGTATTTGGAAGACGTTGATTATTGTCTATCCGCAAGGCGAGCCGGTTTTAAGATTTTGCTTGATCAGGGAGTTGTAGTTGATCACCTCACATCGTCCTCGTTTAGAAAGCCAACCGATAAACTTCTGATTAGTTTTCGGAGCCAAATAACTTTTATAAACAAATGGTTAATATTTCCAAAGAACATTTTTCCGATAATCTACACGCTATTTTTCTACCCCTATCTCTATCTTCTCTGGACCTATCACGACTACAAAAGAAAATTCGTCTAGCTACAGGACGGACTGGCCAAAGTGACGAATTTCAGCGGCCAGTGGATCATAGGAATTGTTAATATCATCTACCCCGAATGGGAGAGCTTCAATGCGGTCATCAACGCGCCGAGATATTTGACGTAACTTAACCATTTCATCAATCAAGTCTTTTCCGAAGCCGGGGGAAACAACGCAAATATCAATGTCGCTATATGATTTGGCGTCGCCTTTAGCATACGATCCATACAAATAGGCCTCACTCACTTGAACTCCTGAGGTGGTCAGTTCACTAATAAATTTCTTGCTGATGGCAATGGCGTCGGTCATGGCAATAATCCTAAATACTTTTCAAATAACCCTTTCCCAACTTCCATCCAGGTTTTGGCGTATTCCAGCGTGGCTTTTTGATGAAGCCTTAATTTAAAAATGTCATATCTGGCGGCGATGTTAAACGTTGAGATTTCATCCAGCTCAAGTTTTTCTCGCTCAGACACTTCAATACCCGCCCGGGAGGCCAGCTTATAAAGATCGTGGATAAATAACGAAGGCTCGTGTTTGAGATGTTGATGCACACCCTTGATGATTTTTTCTACGGCTAAATGAAGAAAAAACAAAGAATGGGCGTTATTGCCACGTCTAAGTAAATCCTCGCCCAATTTCAGGTCCTCAATGGCGCTCAATTTCCACGCTTGAACAGCATCACCCTCTGTCATACAAACAGTATATCAGAACGGCGAAGATCAAATCCCCACCCCCTCCCCGTCAAGCTATTATAGGCCAAGATTTTTTTCGTATTTGCGGAAGCGGTAGAAGAAGACGGTGAGAAAAAGCGGAACGCTGATCATGGCACTAAGGGAGAGAGCGTAGGCGGCGCCGGTGATGCCGAAACGGGGAAGAAAGAAAATGAGGAAAATAAATTCCAAGAAGACGGTGAGAAAGGCAAAAATGGAGGTAGTGCCCGGATAGTTCATACTCTCAAGAATGGCGGTGGGCATTGGCGTCAGAGCGACAAAGAACAGCTGGACCGAAAGGATCTGAAGTAGGGGATAAACGTGGTTAACGAGGTCGGGGTTGCCCAGCCAAAGTGTCAGTAGGGGACGGCCGATGAAAAAGATGACGGCAACGCCAAAAAATGTTCCGGCCACGACTGCTCCCTGTAACCAGAGCATGAGTTTTTTCAGTTTGGGAAAGCTCTCTTTGGTGAGGAGACTGGTTGAGAGAGGAAAGAGAGAAAGGGTGAGCATGGAGATGCCGCCGGCGGCTTTGATAATTAGGGCTTGGGGAATCGAAAAATAAGTGACGGCTTTGATAGAGACATAAGCGGCGATGATGAGGTTGAGGCCGTTGGCTTCGAGGGAACTGGTGACCTTCCCGGCAAAACTCTTGAGACCAAAACCGATGATTTCACGGAATGAGGCAAGGGAGAACCGGGGGAAATTTAATTGCTTGAATTGACCTTTGGCATAAAAATACAAAATTGTGGCGGTGGTGGAGACGCCAAAAAGCTGGGTGATGAAGACGAGCAATAGGTCGGGCTTGATGAGGACGACGGCGGCAGTGACTAGGGTACTGGCGGTACCGGAAACAAAGGCGTTGAGACTAAAAATGTCGAAGCGGTGCCTGGCCTGAGGCAGGGTCAGGAGGTGAGTGTTAAGGTGGTTTACGAACATGGTCAAGGCCACGACAAACATAATCGGCAATTTATCTTTACCGATTATTGAATCGATGGCCGGAATTTTGAAAACATAAAAATAAAGAATACCGAGGCTGATAAAAAACAGAGCCAGACCAACGACGGCAAAAAAATAAAACGATGTCTGCCAGACCCTGACCTTCTTCTCGTCGCTGACATTGGGCAGGGCCAGATAGCGGATCACGGCCAGGCCGAGGCCGAAGTCCAGCGCAGAGAGAATGGGCATAATGGAAGTAATGATGGTGTAAAGACCAAAAGCTTGGACCCCCAGCGAACGGACCAGAATGGGAATACTGATTATGGCGGCGACGGAAAGATAGATGTAGCTTATGACATTTAGGGAGGTGTTCTTGATGAAGGTTCTTTTTATTCCCATAGGACTTTTCTATAGAGCTCATCGATGGCCTTGGCCGTCTTCGTACAATCATATCTGGCCTTGGCCCGAGTTCGCGATTTCTCGGCAAGGGTTCTCCTCAAAGACTCACTTTCGATTAACCGCTCCAGCTTTGATTGTAAATCATTTGCGTCGGTCGGTTTGACATAGATGGCCGCATCGCCACAAACTTCACCGATGGCGCCGGTTTTGGTGGTAACGATGGGCAAGCCACAAGCCATCGCCTCGACCAGAGCCATACCGTACTGCTCTTGCCAATGAGGTGTGGTTTTGCTTGGGAGGCAGAAAATATCGGCTCGTTGATACTCTTCGTGAATTTGGGAGTAGGAGACTCGACCATCCCCCACCATGGTCAGTTTTAAATTCGGATATTTTTGGGAAAGTCTCCGGTAGGCTTCAGTCAATTCCCCAATCCCCTTCTCCGGCACCGAACGACCGACGAATAGAATATTTGTCTCGCGAAGCGAGATCCGGCTTTGACGGAAGATTTGACGTGGTTTAAAGCGTTTCAAGTCCACGCCCATGGGAATGACGCTGATTTTCTTCTCGTCGACGCCTTCCTCAAGCAGAGCCTTCTTGGCTAGTTCGGTCACGGCCAAAAAGTGGTCAACTCCAGCATAGGCCTGCTGTTTGATCCTCCTCCTTCCCCAGATTCCTTCGTTATTAAATGGGATGACTTCCCAGACGGTACTAATGACTTTTTTGACATACCCCTTTTTCTTGGCGTTGATGGCTTGAATGGTGTAGTGGTAGTAAGTTTCGGCGACGTGGGCGATGTCAAAACCACGAAGAAGTTGTTCGAGTCCGAGCAGATAATGGGCATCAACCGAAAGTCGATTGAGGATTGGAAATTTGAAGGGAAAGTTGGGCAGATCGGTGAGAGAGTAGGTTTTGGTGAGGGGAATTTCAATGTCTTCCGAAATCGGGTGCATCGACGAGATCGCCCGCAGATCGTATTTGTCTCTGAGAGGATAATAATTCTGCAGTTCAAACGGATTCATAAACCCCCCCCTGACAATCGAAATTTTAGTCATTTTCTATTAGTTTACCCAATTCACCGACATAATAGTTCCATTTAAAAACGTCTGGCTGTTGGGGAATTGAGTTTTTTTCTTTAATCATTTTTATTATTCCGTCTGACAGGGATTTTGGCGTCCTATTTACAACCTCAACCTTGCCTCCAAAGTATTTCTTTAGTTCCTGGGTGCCACACTCATCTACGGTCACGAGATTTTCTCCCGAACATAATGCCTCGAGCGAAGTCAGACCGAACGGTTCTTGGTATGCGGAATTAATATATACCATTGCTGATAAATACAGTTCATTTAATTCTTTATCGGATACTTTTTCGAAAATGCACAACTTTACTCCCTTCTTTCTTGCTAATCCCCTAAGCTTATTTTTTTCGATCATCCGACCACTCCCAACCACAACAAACTGGGGCTTTTTGGGCATCATCCCGATTGCCTTAATAGTTAGTTCGTGACCCTTATAAGGCAATAGACTTCCGATCGAAAGACAAAAAGGCTTTCTCATGATATTTCCCCTTGTTTTTATTAACTTCGGTGTAAATCCAGGGTAAATTATTTTTGATTTCACTCCATATATTTTATCGATTTTATTTTTTGAAAACTTCGAATTAACTACAACGTACGAGGATTTTTTTGAGGAAAATTTGTCCAAAATGGCTATCGGAATTCTTATAATTGAAAACAACTTATCTTTAATGAGGGGTGCGTGTAAAAAATATGGTTCATAAAATTCCCGAGGGGGTTCGTGTAATATGTAAATGCTTTTTATTTTTAGGTAAAGAAGCACAAAAGGAGCTTTTAAATAAGTATCTGGATGAACAATGGCCGCATGATATCCCCCCTCGTTAATCTCTCTTGAGATTCTTCGATAATAGTCCGGTAGAGTTTTATATACGTAGAATAAATAATTCCAGACGTTCTTCAGGCTGTTATTTATATTGGAATTTTTTTTTGGGGGCGAAAAAATTTTAGTGCGGTACTTTCGGGAGATTAGTTTATTGGTTTCCTCAAGAACCCGCACCGCACCACCTGATGAGAGATTATGAATGATTGCGATCTTTTTCATTTTTTTTCATTATTGACAGAGGTCTATAAATTAATTATTGTGATTGTAGACTGATGTTTGTTATTGTGAGATGGTTTTCTAAGTGGACAGTTATTTTTTCTTTATTAGTTGTTTATTCGTTTTTCATTAATTATTCCGTTTTTGCGTCGAGCGTTGTTTACTTTGAAGATGATTTTAGCAGTTCGTCTCTAAATGTAAGTAAGTGGTATTCACAAAACGATGGGGGCGATATTCGGGTTGAGGATGGTTACCTGAAATTGACCTCGAATTCTTCAAAACACTTTCCAATTGTTAGAAACAAGGGTCTGTTTATTCCACCAAACGGAAGTTATTCTATCGAGATAAAATTTCGTTATCCTCAAATTACCCACTGGGGTACGGGAATCGTCTTGGGAAACACTGCTTATACATACGAAACAATCCTTGATGATACGGTTACCAACCAATTTACTATTTGGCAAAGTTTGAACGATAATTTATTGCTTCAAACCTACCATTGTTTGTCAAATGATAGTTGTGACGGTGTATATACCCAACTTAATGTTTATTCTCAATCGACTGCTGACCACACATATAAACTTGTGTTTTCGGATGATAATTTCAATTTGTTTTTTGACGGATCTGAGGTCGTGAATTCTGCGTTGCAAAACGCCGGTCGTAGATCTGAATACATTACTTTTGGAAATATGACTACTCTTCAAAATACTTTAAATTGGACAGATATTTGGATTGACTATGTGATGGTGACTGTGCCTGAACATATAAATCCGATAATTGTGGTTCCGGGGTTGGGGGGGAGTTGGGATTTTGGGGCGATATTGAAGGGAGAAACGGGAACTGATTGGAAGGTGCCGAGTTTTATCGACCTTTATGACAATTTGACGAACTCGCTGGTTAACGCGGGTTATGAGAAAGACAAGAACCTGTTTGTTTTTGGCTACGACTGGAGGAAGGGACTGAATGATCTTTCTGGCGATTTGAATAATTATGTAAATGGGCTGGTGAGTCAGGGGAAAATTGGGGCAACCGACAAAATTGATTTTATCGGCCATAGCTACGGGGGCTTGGTGGCCAGAACATACGGACAAAAAGTCGGTACCGATAAAATTGGCAAGATCATTACCGCTGGCAGTCCGCATCAGGGGACAATCGATGCCTACGGTCTCTGGGAAGGGGCGACAGTTTGGAAGAACGTTTGGTGGCAAAGGGCGGCGCTGGAGTTGATGATCAAATTGAACCAGAAAGCGGGAGAAAACCGGGTGGAAGTAGTGAGAAGACTGGCGCCGGGAACCAAAGACATTCTTCCAACTTTTGACTTTCTGAAGAAAAACGATATTTTGCTCTCTTCTGGTTCACTCTTGCAAAAGAATCTGACCTTGAATGATCTGAACAGTGATACGGCGACCATTGCCGGTGTATTGTGGGCCAACGGAGGGAATAGTAACCAAACTGACCGTTTTCTGAAGGTTGTCGATCGCGGCTGGTTAGAAAAAACTCAGGGACAATGGGAGGACGGGAAGCCGACAGCGTCTCCATTTGAAACGACGAATGATGGAGACGGGGCGGTATTGTCGCTTAGCGCGGTGGCTAGTTTCACCAATCAAAGTTTGATTGGGGCAAACCACGAAGAAATTATTGGAAAGACGGCCGGTATCGAGAAGATATTTGAGGAGCTGGGGCTGGACAAAACCAAGGTGGTGACCGGCGTCACGCCCGACTCTAGAAAAAGTGTTTTTATCGCCTCTCTGCGTTCGCCGGGGACACTGCATGTTTGCGACGAAACCGATGTTTGCGATGGAAACCTGGGAGTCTATTTGCCTGAGGAAAAATTGTTCTTTCTTCCGGGGTACGATGAACAGGCATTGACGACGACGGTCGAGGCAAACGGGGAGACGGGGAAGTACCAGCTTTTCGTCGGCGATATGGATGAAGATCAGACAAATTGGAGTGAGGAGCGGGGAAATTTAATTAGTCCAAATCAGGTAGACACATATCCGGGCGACACTCAAACCTCTAATCGTTCCTTTGATGAGGACTTGTCAATTCTCAACGGCTTGATTCCGAATTGGGATAAAAAGAATTTGATGGCGGTGGCTAGGTCAGAAGCCCAACCAAAAAGTAAAAGAATAGTGGCGATGCGACAAGCCAGAGAGTTGCTCTCAAGTTTAGCAATCAAGGCGTACAAAAATAATAAAATGGATCAGATTGAGGCCATAATTGATGTTTGGAAGGATCTCGACAATCTGGCCGAAACCGTAATCGGAGGCGATAACAGCACCAAGGCTGCCTTCCTAAACGTTAACATTCTTCAGGTGGAGGCATACAAAACATTGGCTGATAATTTGTTGAAAAATAGCTCCAGCTACTACGCGGGGACGTTCTACACTTTATTCACAGACCGCTTCTCTGAGGCGAAGGAACTGAAGACATCGAAACGAGATATTTCGTTGGACAAAACCCTTTCGTCCCGTTACCTGCTACTCACCGCCTTGGGGGTCAGATAGTCAAAAGGTACTGGTTTTTCTTCAGCCAAAGGATGCGTTCTTTGTAGTTTGGTTCTAGGCTTTTCACCAAATCCCAGAAAATTTTCCGGTGATTATGATGAACCAGATGGCAAACTTCGTGAATGACGACGTAGTCAACGACTTCGTGTGGGGCCATGATGAGCTTTCGGTTGAAGTTTAGATTATTTTTTCGGGAGCAGCTTCCCCAAATACTGGAAACCTGCTTGAGGACGATCCGATTGTAGGAAACTCCCAGTAGTTTCGTGAAGTGATTTACTTTCTGGGTGATGATGCGTTTGCCGTTGTCCAGATACCAACGGAGCATGGCTTCTTTGAGGTCTTTTCTTTGCTGGATTGGGGTGTGGTGACCGGGGACTTTGGCTTCGAAGCTACCATTCTGAAATGCCAACCGAGCGGTGGCAATTCCGGTGGAAGGAACAACGGTGAGTGAATATTCTTCGCCGAAGTAGAGATGTTTCTCGCCATCGACAAAGCGCTTCTTGGATTGCTGATGGACTCCCCCTAGCCGAGCAAGGGCTTTGGCAATCCAGTCGGCTTTTTCCCTGACCATGTCTTCAATTACGCCAAGAGAAACCCACTTTGGTACGCTAACTACGACTCCCCTATCGGCAGTGACGGAGATCGAGGAGGAGAAACGCCGACGCGTACTTCTGACGACTTTGTAATCAACCATTAAGCCTTAATAGATAATTTCTCCACCTTCACGTAAGGGGGTATTGCTTTGCTCATAGAGTCATAGTACCACTTAGAATCAGCTAAGATGTAGGTAATGATCCGTGTAATTCTATGGCTAAAGAAGAAGAAACAGGTCGCCAAACTTTTGTTGTGCCGGATCAAGGATTATTTCTACAAAAAGACCACTTACAGCTCAATGTTTGAGCAGATTGATGACTCCGTCGAGGAATTCAGGAAAATTCCCAAAAACGGAAATCTAACCTTCACTCTGATAGAAATGTCTGACTATATGGTCATTTTCCATGGCAAAAGTAAGAGAAAAGTGAGTGAAAGCGACTTGCGAGCCATGGAGCGAATTGCTTCCAAAGTCGACGACGACGCAAATGTTAACGCCAGTCTTGAGAACGACGATCCCCACCTCTTCAAAATCGTCACCTGGAAGTAATCACTCTCACCTACATCTGGTTTTATGAATAAGAGGTCATTGTGCGGTAAAATAACTGAGTGCCAACAGACTACCCAAGAATCATTGATAACGACCGCAACAAAATTCACGAAACATTTTCTTATGGCGTTATCTATGTGTACTCTATCCCTGACGAAAGTCATAGAGGACGCCTGAAGATAGGAAGTGCTACAGTGGCAACATCCAAACCAACTGCGGATGACATAGTCGCAGCCTCTCATGAACGCATCAAACAACAAACAAAAACTGCCGATATTAACTATAAGCTTGAGCACTCAGAACTAGCCATCTCGGACGAGGGGAACAAATACTTTTCCGATCACGAAGTTCATCAGATACTTATTCGATCGGGCTACGATAGAAAATCCGAAAATATAAATAACACTCATTCGGAGTGGTTTGAAATACCATTAGATATTGCAAAAAACGCCATCAAGGCCGCTAAAGAAGGTCGGCAAGCCCTAACAACTTTAGAAAGAATAAGTACCAAGGTACCCGAGTTTGTTTTTCGCCCCAATCAAAGTGACGCAATAGACAGAACTATCAAGGCCATTAAGCAAGGTAGGAAACAATTTCTCTGGAACGCCAAAATGCGATTTGGTAAAACATCAGCTGCCATGCAGGTAGCCAAAGAAAAACAGATGAAAAGAATACTCATTCTGACTCATCGACCGAGTGTGAGTAACGATTGGTACGACGACTTCAAAACAGTATTTTTTGATACCAAATATGAATACTCATCGAGAACAAAGGGTGAGCATATTTGTACTCTGGTAAAAACAGAAAAACCATTTGTCTATTTTGCATCTCTTCAAGATCTGCGCCTATCAAGACGAGTCGTACAAGACGAAGCATCAAAAACACTTGCTGTGGGCTTTGAAAAAAACGAAGAAATTTTTGATACTACGTGGGACATGTTAATCGTAGACGAAGCACATGAGGGCACTCAAAGTGATCTGGGTGAAACTACTATTTCAAAAATTTCAGCAAATTTTACTCTTAAACTATCTGGTACTCCTTTCAATATCATGCACAAATACGAGGAGAGTGATGTCTACACTTGGGACTATGTTATGGAACAAGAAGAGAAACTAACCTGGGATGAGCGCTTCCCGGGCAGACCAAATCCATACGCAGAACTCCCATCTCTTAGCATGTTCACATATGATATCGATAAATTTGCTAGCCATTTAGGGAATATTGGTGATGATTTTTCAGACGCTCTGGATGGGGCGTTTAAGTTTCATGAGTTTTTCCGTGTCACTAAAGATGATGATGGTAATGACAAAGCAGAGTTTGTTCATGAGGTAATGGTCAGAAAATTTTTAGATCTACTGGTAAATGACAAACTTGATACAAAATTTCCCTACGCAACCGAAGAATATCGCAATTACAACAAGCACACCTTATGGCTTTTACCCAATCGTGTCAAGGTTATCGAAGCCATGGAAAAACTACTCAAAGATCACCCCGTTTTTGGATCATGTTCGTTCGGGATTGTGAATATTTCTGGAAATAATATTAACGACGACGAAGATAAAGATGCAAAAGAAAAAGTAATGAGAGCGATTAAGAACAATGATTATTCCATTACTCTTACAGGTCAAAGGCTCACCACGGGCGCATCAGTTCCAGAATGGACAGCTGTATTTATGATGTCGGACACTAGCTCGGCTACTACCTACTTACAAACCGCTTTCCGCTGCCAGACACCAGCGAGAATAGGTGGCAAAATCAAAACCCATGGTTATATCTTTGATTTCGCCCCAGACAGGACATTACGTTTGATTTCCGAAGCAATCGAACTTAATCACAAGTCAGGCAAAATAAACACTCCGGACCAAAAAGAAGCGATGGCGAAGTTCCTAAACTTTTGCCCCATTTTAGCGGCAGAAGGTGGCAGTATGAGGCCTTACGATGTTGGTTCCATGCTTGGACAACTAAAGAAAGCAATAATTGACCGTGTTAGTAGAAATGGTTTTGATGATCCAAAACTCTACAATGACGAACTATTACAACTTAATGATGTAGATCTCGAGAAATTCAACGAACTAAAACAAATCGTTGGTTCTTCATCCAGCGAAAAGATAAACGAAATAGAAGTAAATAATTTGGGCATGACCGACTTACAGGTAGCGGCTGCTGAAGATGCTGAACAAAAGATTAAACAAAAAAAAGAATATACTCCAGAAGAAAAAGATGCGCTAGATAGGCTGAAAAAAGCCCGAGAGCAAAAGCAAAGCGCTATCAGTATCCTCCGCGCAGTGAGTATCCGCATGCCTATGATGGTCTACGGTGCCAATGTATCACTGCACACAGATATAGACTTACAAAAATTCATAGATCTTGTTGACGAAGAATCTTGGAAAGAGTTTATGCCGGCAGGACTAACTAAAGAAAAGTTTAAAGACTTTGTTAAATATTACGACGAAGAGGTCTTCCGCGGAGTCACCAAAAACATTCGTGCCAAAGCATTTGATTGTGATCAACTTCTTCCCACAGAGCGAATCGATGCCATTACCGAAATTTTCAAAACTTTCAAAAACCCCGACAAAGAGACAGTACTTACTCCATGGAATGTGGTCAATATGCACCTAAAAAAAGTCTTTGGTGGTCACGACTTTAGCGATAGCTTTAGAGATAAGCATGGAAAACCACAATGGGTTAGTAATGGGATTGATACAAACATCTGGACTCAAGATGATGCAAGATTTTTAGAAATAAATTCCAAGTCAGGTCTATACCCGTTATTGGCAACGTACAATCTATATTCCAGAAAACTTGTTAAGAGCAAAAAACCAGAAGATAAGATTTCAAATCATATCTGGAATGAAATACTAAAAAATAACATTTATGTTTTATGCAAAAGCCCTATGGCTAAAAGTATTACAATGAGAACTCTTGCGGGTTACAAGGGTGCAAAGATGAATGTTATCTACATTGAAGATTTAGTCAAAAAGCTCCAGAAAAAAGGCGAATATATAGATTATAATTTCCATAATGAGTTAAAGGAAAAATTTGACTTCAAAGACAACGATATGAAATTTATAGCTGTTGTAGGCAACCCCCCTTATCAAGTAACTACTAGTACTAACTTCGCCACACCCGTATACCATTTGTTCTTTGAAGCTGCCAAAGGTCTATCGCCTGATTACGTTAGTATGATTCACCCTGCAAGATTTCTATTTAACGCTGGTGCCACACCAAAAGAGTGGAACAAACAGATGCTGAATGATCTACATATATCTGTACCATTATATGAAGCAAATTCGCAAAAAATCTTTTCAGGTGTAGATATAAAAGGTGGTGTATGTATTACTTTTTGGGATAAAAAAGGGACAAATGGTGGCTTGGGTGGACACTTTTTTGCTTCTGAAGAAACACAAAGTATCTTGAAGAAAACCGACAAAAACAGTATCGACAAAATAATTTATCCGCAAACAAAGACGAGCAAGCCTATAGATAGGTTATTCCCAACTGAAATTAGAATACGCCCTAATTATTTCGAGAAGTTTCCCGATATCTTTACACGAAACAAAGATACTGATCATACTGTGAAAATCGTTGGTCTTGAAAAAGGTAATAAACGGACTGTGCGTTTTGTAAGCAGGGACATGCTAAATGATCTTAATCTAGAAAAATGGAAAATATTTTTACCAGAATCAAATGGCAGTGGTGCAATTGGCGGAGGGATAGGTACTCCACTTATAGGAGAACCTCATACGGGGTGTACAGGGTCGTTTATTCAAATTGGATCATTTGGTAATGAGTCTGAAGCAAATAATTGTATGAAATACATAAAAACTAAATTTTGTCGAATTATACTAAGCACACTAAAGGTAACTCAACACAATCCAAAAAATACTTGGAAAAATGTTCCATTACAAGACTTTACTAGTAAATCTGATATTGATTGGTCAAAGCCGATAGCCGATATTGATAAACAACTATACAAAAAGTATAAACTTGACGAAAAGGAAACCGAATTTATCGAAACCCACGTCAAACTAATGGCGTAATATATGGCAATGCCACCAAGCGACATCGACATAAAAGAGAGCAGTCTTCGTCGAAGTGGCAATCTGTTAGGTATACTTCTGACCGATCGGACCACAAAGAAGAATATCATCTGGGCTACCGACTCATACAAACAGAAGGGGCCGGGGTTCGGACTTAACGATCTCATAAGACCAGAATTGGTCACGAAAACCTACCACAAACTCATTCAGCCTCGGGCCTCCAAAAGTCTTAACGAACAGCGCCAAAGAACCAAGGAAAAAGCAGAAGTTTTTACCCCAAGGAAAATAATAAAAAAGATAAATAATGCCATAAACAATGGTCGAGTTGTAGACAAAACAAATTGGCAAGAATATGTTTGTGAACTAAAGCTAGAAATCACTTGTGGCGAGGCACCCTTTATTGCCACGCGCTACAATCCCACCTCTAGTAGCGGAAAACTCCTCAAATTAAAATATCGTGTCGGTTTTTTAGACAAAAAACTAAAAATCATCTCCAAATTTAGTGAGTCAATAGAAGATTGGCTCTATTGGGCAAAAGAGGCGTACAAATCGAGCTATGGGTATGAATGGCAAGGTGACAATATTCTCATTGCCAGAGAGAACCTCTTATATACACTCATAGAATATTATAAAGCCAAATTCAAAAGCCGACCACCACTTGAGATCCAAGAAGAATTTGCAAATATTATTAGCTGGAATATTTTTCAAATGGATGGTTTGAAGTATGTGATTCCCTTGAGTTGCCATCATGAGACACGAATTAAACAAGGGGAACTTACACTATTTTGGGAAACACCTGATACAGTCGAGGAATATGAGTGCGAGGGCTGTAAATATAACCGATCTGCAAAACATAATGGAAAGTATGTAAAAATTATGGATTGGGTTAAAAACAAACAGATGAATTTTGTCGATCTTTTGACCTAAGACTTGTTAGAATTCATCAGCAGTTTCACAAAAAACTAAAAATAGTAGCCATTCCTGGTCTCTCTGAAATTCATTAAGTTTAAGTGATCACATGTAACTGTATACTAATGAAGAATGGTTTTAAGAAGAAACTAAACTATGGATGCACCTCTGGGAGTGACATTTTTCAAAAAGGTCGAGCTTTACCAAAAGATATCGAGTCTTGATGGCCAGACAAGTAAAATGGTTGCAAAAGGTGGGCATAAACCTCTTTGGCCTCTGGAGAAGAAGGTTTTGAAGTGGGCTTATATGGGTCATAAATTTTTAGGCTCCCCCATCACGACTGATGATTTTTCGGTTGGGAACAAGGATAATAAACTCAAAGACTTTAAAATTAAACCAAACGAGATCGGAGATATTAGGTTGACAAGTCTCCTAGATAACTTTATCGCTCATGGTTTTGCCACAGAAATTTTAGAGGGACGGCTTTATACAGGTCACTCTCCAATATTGAACAGAAAGATCAAGAAATTTTATATGACCAACCACTTGAAAATAAAAAACTCATCGAACATCGCGACTGGCTATTGCCAATTATTGATGAATGGGCAAGTTTTGATAACATCATAATAATATATGATAATAAATTCTCTAAAAGTCTGGCTTAGCAATAATCCAACGTCTCATCATCCATCTGACGAAAAAAGGTTCTATACATTTGTTAAGTGTGTAGGTAGATATGGTAGAGGAAAAAACTATAGGAAAATAATGATCAAAACGTTAGCAGAGAAAGGTTTTGAAACTGATTTTATAATTCAAAGAACAGAATTGTTTGACATTCTAACTGACTTTAATAAAACAGAAATCTGAATAGAGCATAAATTACACAAAATAAAATATACTATGCTCACAAAATCTGATTTTGTAAAACATGAGGAGTGTCCCATCTGGCTCTGGCTGCATGGAGCAAGAGCGGGGCTACCGATATGAAGAACTGTCAAATGCTGTGCA
>Ga0209542_10010192_pt1 | contig 17028 bp, 18 predicted proteins | sample RifCSPhighO2_01_FD_184028 | JGI IMG/M metagenome (GOLD analysis project Ga0209542, IMG submission 184028) | Soil microbial communities from Rifle, Colorado - Rifle CSP2_plank highO2_0.1 (SPAdes) (version 2) | ecosystem: Environmental > Terrestrial > Deep subsurface > Rock core/Sediment ...
AAATTTTATGCTACACTTAAAGGAATGCGAATGGAGATACGGAAAGAAGAAAGAACAGTTGTGCAAAGAGCTTATAGTTTTACTGAAAAAGTATCGTTTTGTTAGAATTTCCTAGTCTAGAGCCTATACCGTTATCGATCCGCGCATCATCGAACCCTGCCGTATTTTGAAAGAACTTCACGAAAAGCATTCATTCGGTGGATTTTTGCAGAAGGACTCATAAAACTATTTCGTAGTTTCGATTTAATGATATAACTTGACTTCTCCTTTTGTATATTCTACAGTTAACCTTATGTTGGTGCGTGATATCATGACCACACCGGTCATCACCGTGACGGAGGATACCCCCATTAGTCGTGCTGCGGAGCTTCTTGAAAAACACCATCTCACGGGCATGCCGGTGGTTGAGGGAGAAAAGGTCATGGGGATCATCACCGAGGGAGACTTCATCCTCAAAAGTTTGAACATCCACCTGCCGTCTCTGGTCAAAATTTTGGGTGATGCGGCAGTGCGGACGCATACCAAAGGAGTAATTGGCAAAGAATACGAACGGTTGACTGAGGCAAAAGTGAAAGACATCATGACGAAGGATGTCATCACCATTGCCTCGGATCGGGATATTACCGAAGCTGCCAGGCTTTTTACGGAAAAAAAAGTAAATCCATTGCCTGTTATTGATGGGTTTTACAATCTGGTCGGTATCGTGAGTCGTGCGGATCTTTTACGTTTTGCTGTCGCGGCGCAAAACGGAGAAATAAGGGGTTGACTTTTATAATCTTTATAACTATTATAAAAATTATAACCATTATATCTCATGCATAAAAATCACTTAAAACATCATATGCGCCACGAACCGACTGCGGAAAAGAAAGAAATAGAAGAAGCAGCACAAGGCGCTCTCGCCACATTTCAACGGTTTTTCACAACACTGAAAGAAACCTATGTTCCCTCATGGAAGGGTTTTACGGTCATTATCGCCGCAGCTGTTGCTATTTTGATCGAAACTACTTTCTTAAGCATTTCGCGAAATCTCGCACAACAACAGGCCGCTCCCGCAAACCAAATCACCAATCAAGCTCAAGTCACCTACCAAGATCCTTCTGGAAACTCATACGGACCTTTGATGAGCAATAGTGTCGTGGTTGATGTGTTACCGCTTCCGAGTCCTTCTCCCGCGCCTATCGGTGATACCACTGCTCCGGAGCAGATTGTTTCCCTTGCGGTTGATGCCACGACCGATACGACCCTTTCTGTCTCGTGGCAAGCGCCGGGCGATGATGGAGCAGTCGGCACGGCAAGTTCATACGACCTTCGCGTGAGCGACAAGGAGATCAAAGGGAGCGATAAAGACTCATGGGACAAAGCAGTGCCCGCTCCCAACGAACCAACGCCATTACCCGCGGGCACACCGCAAACATACATATTCACCGGTCTTACCCCAAACACGACCTATTGGATTGCATTGATTGCATCCGATGAGGCAAATAATGTTTCTACGCTCTCAAATATTGTTTTTGCCACAACGACAACGATCGTGCCTCTTCCGACACCGACAATACCTCCACAACTCCTCACAGCAGTCAAAGTCAAGATCGTCGCGCAGTACCTCAAGGAAAATACTCCGGTTACCCTCGCGTTGAAGCACTACCTCAATGGAACGACTGTTTTACAAGTGAGCAGCATCACTGATAAAGATGGAAAAGCAGCTTTTACAATCAACAACGTCGTCAAAGACGTCTATGACGTTGCTATTTCAATACCGGGCTATTTGGTTCCGGTGATTGAAGACTACAATTTCATCCTGTATGACGAGCTCAAAATGGAGCTTGTCGTAGACGACGCAGCAGCGGGAAATCTACAGGAAGATGGTACGATTGACTCGCTTGATTATGCTGTCCTCTCAAGTAAATGGGGGACATCAGATGCGACGTCTGACTTAAACGGTGACGGCATTGTGAATTCTATAGATTTCAGTATTATGAATGCGAATTGGGGTAAAACAAACACCACACCGTAAGTCGTATGAACAGAAAGCTTTCCACAAAAGAAAATAATGCGGCGTTGACCATTGTCGTGGTTTTTGGCGCGACGATTATTGTCAGTATATATTGCATTGGACAAGTCGTGGCAAAATCGGAAAATGAAACGTATAGTCCTTCTCCGTATCCTTCCTACTCGATGCAGCGTTTTTCCGCCTTAGCGACTTCCACAGCAGAGCTTTCTTTTTCTCCCCGTGAAAGCACGTATAGTCGTGGACAGGAATGGCAGAGTTTTTTGTCGCTCAAAACAACGGGGAAGGTTGCTGGCGTTGATGCGGTTTTCACCTTCGATCCTGCACTCCTTCAGATTATAGAAGTAGATAAACAAGCAGAAATTTATACCATGACAAAGGCACAAATTGATAATAAAAAGGGAACAGTCAGTGTGTCATTTCTTGCTCGCCCGGGGACATTTTTCACCGGTGAGATAACGTTGGGCGCGGTCAGGGTAAAAGGGGAGCGTACGGGAGAGGGTGTTTTGGGTCTTGATTTTTCCCCAACCATGTCCAAAAGTAACGCGGCAGAATTTGGCACAGGAAAAGACCTTCTGACTGCTGTTATCAATGGGTACTACAAGATAAAATAAAAAATTAAAATTACAAAATTCTTTTTGATTGTTTGAATGAAAAATGTTAGTATTATACTTTTGGCAACGGGTATATTTTTTTTCTCTGCTGTTTCAATACAGGCAGCTTCTATCAGCGTTTCTCCCTCATCCGGTACCCAACAAATAGGGAGCACATTTTCTATAAGTATAATACTTAACACAGAAAGCGCAAACACCGATGGGGTTGATATTCATTATGCCAGGTTTAATCCTTTACTGCTTCAGGTCGTGGGATCTTCGATCTCGGCTGGTTCATTGTATGCCAATACAAACATAAACACGGTCAATAATACAAATGGTACCATTGATTTTTCCCAAAGCGCTGCAGGGGGTACGCATTTTAACGGACAAGGAGTACTAGCCACTATTCAATTTCAAGCAGTAGCTGCGGGATCTGCAACGATTACCTTTGATTTTACTCCCGCGGCGACGAATGATACCAATGTTGCATCAGGCGGAGTTGATGTTTTGACTTCTGCAACAGGTGGAAGTTACACACTTTCCTCCCCGCCCGCGCCCACTGCTACCCCAACTCCTACTCCCACACGCACACCCACACCTACACCGACGCGTACACCAACACCCACGAGTGCGGTGGGTTCACCAACTGCCACACCAACTCCGGTTCAATCGGGAGGAACACCCACGGCAACTCCGACCCCAACAGCGACACCCACACTTACACCTACTAGTGCTCCACAAGCCTCGTCAAATACATCCTCATCATCTTCCTCTTCAAGCTCAAGTTCTTCCTCCTCATCCTCAAGTAGTGGAGGGGGCGGAGGTGGATCAAGTTCAGGAGGAGGGGGTGGAGGATCAAGCTCCTCGTCTGCTCCTTCGCAGCAAAAGTATATTTTCACGCGCAATTTATATGTGGGCCTTCGCGGTCAAGATGTGACATATTTGCAGCAATTTTTAGTCGATCAAGGCTGTTATCCGCAACGCATCATCAGCGGTCTTTTTGGCGGATATACTCGGGCCGCCGTGATGTGTTTCCAGCGCAAATACGGCATTTCAGCAGTTGGATACATAGGTTCAGTCACGAGAGGGAAGATCAATGAAATAGGTTATTATATAACCGCATCAGCGCCAAGTGGGGGATCTTCAGGGACTCCTGCCGCAGGAAGTATTACCAGAAATCTCTATGTAGGGTTACGTGGGGCAGATGTGACCTTTTTACAGCAATTTCTCATTCGCCAAGGTTGTTATCCACAAGCCATTGTGAGCGGATTTTACGGAAATTTTACCGCTGCCGCAGTCAAATGTTTCCAGCGCAAATACGGCATTTCAGCAGTTGGATATATAGGTCCCGTCACGAGAGGGAAGATCAATGCATTGAAATGAAAATACCATTTTTAACCGTAATTCATTCTTATGTTCTCTCACATAACACATTCTTTATCTAGACCTTTTCGGAGGGTTGAATGATCACGATTATTTCTAAACTTGACTTTATGAAATATCGTACTAAAATATAAGTGTATGATAAAAAGAGACCTTTTTAAGAGTATGCGTACGCATTTGTCCCAAAAGGAAATCACGCTCATTATTGGTCCTCGCCAAGCAGGGAAAACTACGCTTATGAAAGCGTTGGAATGGGGTTTGAGGCAAAATGGCGAGAAAACATTGTTTTTAAGTTTAGACATAGAAACCGATAGCCGATTTTTCGCTTCTCAAGTGTCGTTGCTCCAAAAAATACAATTGGAGATAGGCGCTGCAAAAGGGTATGTTTTTATTGACGAAATTCAGCGCAAAGAAAACGCGGGGCTTTTCTTAAAAGGGATATATGATATGGATTTGCCGTATAAATTTATTGTTTCCGGTTCCGGCAGTCTAGAGTTAAAAGAAAAAATCCACGAATCACTTGCTGGTAGGAAACGTGTTTTTGAACTAGGCACAGTTTCTTTTGAGGAGTTTGTCCATTTCAAAAGTCAGTACAGATATGAAAATAAACTCCATGAATTTTTTGATCTACACCCAGCGCAGGCGCGCATATTTCTTGAAGAATATATTAATTTCGGTGGTTATCCGCGCGTCATCACGGCAGAAACGCGGTTTGAGAAGCAAAAAATAAATGCAGAGATTTTTCAAAGCTACATAGAAAAAGATATTTCATATCTTTTGAATGTTCAGAAGACGGAAAACTTTACCGCTCTTGTGCGGCTCATTGCGTCTCAAATAGGCAACTTAGTGAATTATTCTGAATTGTCTGCAACGCTTGGACTATCGCATGAGACCGTAAAGCACTATCTATGGTATTTGGAAAAAACGTTTGTGCTCAAAAAGGTAACGCCTTTTTTCAGTAATATCCGCAAAGAACTGACAAAATCGCCATCATATTATTTTTGCGATAGTGGCATGCGAAATTACATAGCCGGAACGATGGGGAACTCTCTTGAAGGAAGCGATGCCGGTTTTGTCTTTCAAAATTTTGTTTTTGGACTTTTGCAAAAGCATCTACCTGTAGGTCTACAAACAATCAACTTTTGGCGCACCAAAGACGGCGCAGAGGTTGATTTTGTGGTGAGTTTGGGAGATCGTTTGCTTCCCATAGAGGTGAAATTTCAAGAGATGAAAAAACCCGCAGTCAGCCGTTCGTTTAGAAGTTTTTTGAACGCGTACAAGCCAATAAGCGCAGTTATCGTGAACTTGTCTTTGGAGCAAAAAACCCGTGAACAAGACGCTGTTGTTTCTTTTCTGCCTTTTTGGAAAGTCAGTAAGGCAATGGAGGAGTTTTACTTCGAAAATGCTTGAATTGCGCGGACGAGTTTGTCTGGAGTAAGGTCGGATTTGATGAGACATGCCACCGCGCCTCGCGCAATTGCCTCCTCAATGACTGATTCGTGCGCAAGATTGGTCAAGACAACAACAGGAGTTTCAATGTGCGAGAGTTCTTCTTTGATCCGCGATAAAAGGCCAAGACCATCAAGTCGGGGCATCATAATATCGAGAATAATGAGATGAAAACTGTTTGACTTAATTTTTTCATATCCCTCCTCGCCATCTTTTGCCGTCGTCACTTCAAAGCCTGCTTCCGTACAGATTGTTTCATAAAGGTCCCTGATAAAAAGATCATCGTCGGCAATGAGAATTTTTTTAGTCATAATGACAATTGTATTATAGTTTTAGTTAATGATCCACCAGTTAAATTTTATATCATTTTTTACCGGATTTTCTATAGCTATCGTGAAGTACCCTTTACATGAAGTATTTTCCTCAATGCACGGCTTTTTTTGTGCGACAAAAAGGCTTTTTCCATACGTTGGCGATGTTGGCGTGATGTAGACGAGAGATCCCTCGGTAATTCTTGATGAATAGAGCACAACTTCGCTTGATTTTGCTGGTATGATAGCAACACCTGCGGTTTCGCTTGCGGTTTGAATTGCCGGTGCATACAAACCATTTTCTTCGAAGTTTTCACTACTGGTCAAGAGGTTTGCCGATGAGGTGGCGGTAAGATGCTTGGAAACGGCGATACCCTGCTTGAAATATCCCTCTCCATCTGCAGTGAGTCTTGCTACTTCATCGTTTCGGCTGTTTAAAATTTTGAAATTTCCCACATCCTTTCCTCCATCAGACGCGGCGAGCTTGACATTAAAATCATTTCCCTGCGGTTCAACAATATCTGTTTTAATTTTTTGAGCAGTTATAGTACCATTTGTTGTTATATTGCCGTCTTTGCTGATAAGAACAGCTCCTTCAAAAAAATTCATCTGTTCAAGCGCATTGAACTTGAGCTCACTTGCCAGAGAAAGAAGAGAATTGTCCGAAAAAAAGAAGCTACCTACCACCAGAGAATGCGCAATTGAGGCGTCGTAGAGGTTTGCTTGTCCCAAAACAGTTAGACTGTCTAGTGAATTGTTACTCACATTTTCTGCCACGACTGATTCGGCTGGGGCGATTTCCTCATCAGAGTATTGGGCATAAAAAGGTTCTTCATATAGTTTCGCGAGGGTAGATTGAATTTCATTGAGTTTATTGCTAAAATCAAGAGAATCTTCCTCAATTTTTTTGATATTACCAGCCTCAATAGTTGATGCAGTCAGGGTACCTGATATTGTGGCGGTTTGGGCAGATAAGTCTTGTGTTTGAGTAGTTTGTGCGGTGAGGGTGTCTGTATAGAGAGCACTTGCTGTGGCAGTCTGGACACTGATTTCTTCAGCTTGGAGTGTGCCGCTCAAGGACGCGTTGCCCTCCGCATCTATAGTAGCTACTGGCTGTTCTGTCAGCCCTTTTATAATAAGTTGTGCAAGTTGGGGTGGATTTTGGGAAGAATTTTCATCAGGTGAAAGATCAATTGTTATATTGCTTTCTTGGGGCATAATGGTTTCAATAGCGGCTTCTTTTGTATAAAGTTTTTCCACCTGCGCAAGCGGTGAGACAATTTTTTCTTCAGTTGACCGACTAATATTATTTTGTAGCTCTGCAACGCGTGATTGAAGTGTCGTAATGAGTTGCTGCTGCTCTTGTATTGCCTTGACGATCAGTGCGCTCATGTGTCCATATGACATGCTCAAATTGCCGGCTACTCCATATACCAGCTCTGGAATTTTTTCGCGCACTTCCTGCGCGATAAAACCAATATCAGGCATGTTGCTCTCCCTCCACAAGTAGCGCACTGGGCGAAGTGTCAAAAGATCAGAAAGACCATAGGGTAAATCATTGATGTCTTTCTTTTTGGTGCTATCTGAAGCGTCAGTGAAAACTCCAGCCGCAGTTAGTTTTGCGCCGTTATCATCCTCAAGGCTGTTTCCCGTCCCAGTATTTTCGATAAAAAGAAGGACGCTGTTTGAACCTTTGATATGAATTTTTCCACTCGTTGGCGTAGCAGTGCCAAAACCAATATTTCCTCCCAACATCCATGAATTTCCCTCGGGCGAGAGTTTATTCGTGTAGGCGGTTGTTACCTGCGGGACAGTACCGGTAGTTGATCCGGTGTCGCTGTCGTAATTGTACGATGTGCCCGACACATTCTGGTAAAGATTCTGTGCTGCGAGGCTTGTTCCTTTATAGACGCGATAACTTGTGGCACCACTTACGCTATCCCAACCCAAGCTGCAGCGAGTTCGGGATGAACCATTAATACTACAGGATACTTCGGCAGAGGGTCTTGTTGTTCCCACTCCGTCATACGCGACAATCTTGAAATAATAGGTGCCTGCAGTCAGTGAACCGCCTGATCCTGTTTGTACGGTGATATTTGTGGGCGAAGCCATTTCACTCACAAAATATGAAGTCGGTGAGAGCGTGAGTTCCTCCTGTGGTGTGCGTGTCCCTATACCAAAATTTCCTGTTGCGATAAAAGAGTTCTCATCTTTTGCCCCGGCCAGTTTCACCTGTGCAGATTGGGTTGCGGTTGCACCTAGTAATACATTATCTGCGAGTGAGGCGGGAGAAAGATTTGTGCCGTTTCTTTGCAGATACCCCAGAATTCCTGACGGGCCACCGATCATTTCTCTCACATACAGCTTATTCCAGCGTAGAAAGGGAGAGCCAAGGTCATACACAGAATCCTCATGCGGTCCCACTCCGCCTGCGACTTCGAGGGGAAATGATGATGGTTGTGCCGTTCCCACACCGAGATTTCCGGCGGTCACAATGGTATTTCCTCCGGGATCGGGAGAAAGATTGATATTACCAGCACTTCCCTCATCAGTTGAGAACGTCAGGGCTTCACCACGTATTTCAAAATTTCCAGAGGTACTCCATATCTTTGGGTTACTGTGCGTAATTATCAAATTGCCATATTGATTGATAATTGGGATAGTATTTATAGTAGCTCCTCCCGTTGCCTCAATAATATTACCTTCATACGATGCAACAGGGTATCCTTGTACTTTAGTGCTTTCTGACGCGTATTCTACAGTACCAATTTGTTGGCGAGGAATCATTTCGGTATCTTTTCCGACAGTTATTCCAAGATACAGACGTGAATTATACAGAAAAATTTCGTGTGGTATTTCTCCCCCACATTCTTTGCCTATTGTTTTTGTAAATATGCCACTTTGTTCTGGTTTTATGGTACATTCACCGCTTTTATATACTTCTCTTCCTCCAATTGGTTGATCGTACAGAGTAAACGCGATTTTTGTACGTGTTTTTATGGTATTTCCTAAAGAATTAGTGAGTTTGCCTTGGAAAAGGATTGTCCTACCAGAGCTTGTTCTATCAGCGGTATTGATTATTTGCTTTGGCGCAAAATAATAGAACAAAAAAAAACCGGAAGCCACAATGAGTCCGAGGACAAAAAAAGATATCACTGCGGCACGATTAAAAAAGTTCAAAAAGCCATTTCTTCTTACGCTGATAACAGGTTGAAAGTCTTTTTTTTCTTGTGTGAGTATTTGCCCGTTCGTATTATTATATGTATGAATTTTGTATGTATCTTGAGCATTATGAATCAGAAAAATGAGTCTTTTTTCATCAGTGATATAGCCTTTCCTTTTGGCCCACAGGATAAATCGTTCGATTGATGCGAGCTTGGCGATGATATTTTGAGGAGGAAGCCCTGATTTCTCCAATTTTTCAATGTAGAGATTGATTTTTTGATCGTTTAAAAGGTCTTGTATCATACGCAGTATGCTATAAATTCTTCAATATCCTGTATGTATGTATGATGAAGATTTCGTTTTTCCAAAGAATCTTTTTTAAGTATTTCGACAATGTGCTTAATATCGCGTTCCCGGGGCTTCAATGGAACGTTGTGTATCCCTTTGGAAGGGTCGTGAATGAGTAGTTCCCGGGAAACACAAAACAAACAGAATTTTCGCATAGTGGAAAGCCGCCTATTGAGCGTTTTGGCAGGACATGTGGACTGAATAAGGTATTTTTTATATGCTTCAAGATCTTCATGCGTCAAGAGTTCAATAGATGTCTTTTTTGTATGGAAAAAAAACCAACCCAGGAAATGTCGTGCGTCTGAACGGTAATTTTTCAGCGTTATTTGAGTGAGAGACTGTTTTTTTATTCCCGAATTAAGGTAGAGGCTAAACAAAGCCACAATTCTTTCTTGATTATACGGGGTCTTCACCATTTAATCATCATAAAACAAATGAAACACACTTGTCAAGAAGTATTTTAATAGTAGTATGATATAGTTAAGAGATATGGTATTTATAATCTTATAATATTATTTCAACATATTTATTATAATTACCGAAACATAATTTACTCTCTAAATGATTGTAAATTGTGCATATTATCCTCTAGTAATGGTACTTATAGTTATTTAGTCATGCGTACTTTTCCCAAGAGCTCATTGCCGGTGAAAAAAACCAAGAAAAAAGTCAGTTTGGAATAAAATGGAGAATATTTTATTAATTATAACGTTCGTATATTTATTATTAATCGCATTGATATGATAATACTTTCATAATCCCTTGATATCAACAGGCCGTTATATTAATATAAGGAAGAACAATTTTTTTTTAGCAGTCAATCTTTCTATTTGATAGAATGATGTTTTGAGGAGTTTTTAGTATTGACAAATTTTTTCCCGTCTGTTAGAGTGATTGCAATTGTTCATATGCAGATCAAGGAAAGACGAACGAAAATTTTACTACTTCTTTTTCTCATGTCTTCTTCTTATTTTGATTTTATAGAAATAGATCAAAGACTTCAACATGTTTTTGATCTTGCATTTAATCAAAAAACACGCGGCACTCTTTCGGGTCTTTTAAAAAATCTTCTCGTGGAAAAAAAGGAAATTAATCTCTCAAAACAAGAAACCTCAAACCAAAAAGAAGTAGCCAATTATCTTGATGCTGGAAAGACCTACTACCGCCTCACTGAAAAAGGATATACGTCGCTCTGTCTTGAATTTCCGTTTTTTCGGTATGTAAAAGATCAGTGGGACGGCGCGTGGCGAATTATATCCTATGAAATTCCTGAAGTTAAAAGGGAGCTTCGGGATAAACTCCGCCGCGAGATGAGGGGGTGGGGTTTAGGTCCGTGGCATCGGTCATTTTGGATAACACCTCACCCAATTATTGGGACCCTTCGTGATCGAGTGTTTGGCAAACAAGAAGAAAAATACGTACAAGCATTTGAATCAACCCATGTTTTTGGCAATTTGGGAGAGCTAGTCGAAAAAGTATGGCAAAAATCAAAATTGGAAAAGAAATATAGAGAACTCTTTAAAAAATGGCATGATATTCTTACTACAGAGAAAAGAAATGAATATAAAATGCAGGAAGTCCTTTCTCATTATGTTGATATTTTGCGCGAAGATCCGGGTCTGCCACAGGTTATTGTGGGGCGAAGGTGGATCGGGTTTGAAGCCATCAGTATTTTCAAACAAATCAAAAATATCCTCCTGAAATAGTCATATTGACAGGTCTGTCATTGACATTACATCTCTCTCTTTGCTACCCTTAAATTTTATATGGAGTTTTTTGAAGATTTTATCACAACTCGTTTTTCTTTCGTGTCAAAAATTAAGATTGAGCTCCTGTTGTTATCTTTTGCAGCGCTTTTTATAATCGTTTCCGCAGTCTTTTTTTTGAGCGTGAATAACGTGAATAATCAGAAAGAGATCGTTATAGATGAGGATGTGAGCGAAAACGCGCAGGAAAAAAAGCACAATACTCTGTTTATAGATATTGGAGGAGCTGTGGAAAAATCCGGGATGCATGAGTTCTCCACAGGTTCTCGCTTGAAAGACGCCCTTGTGAAAGCGGGTGGGTTATCGCTCAATGCCGATCGTGATTTTTTCAGTAAAAATTTCAATCTTGCACGAATTTTGCAAGATGAGGAAAAAATATACATTCCGACTTTGGATGAAGTCAGTCAGGGATACGTTGACCGTAAAGCAACTCTAGTGGACACAACAAATGGACGAAATGAAGGAAATAATGGTAAAAAAATCAGTATTAATACTGCCTCCCAAAAACAATTGGAGACTCTTCCTGCTGTTGGGGAGGTTACCGCGTCAAAGATTGTTGCTAAGAGACCCTATGGATCTCTAGAGGAACTTTTGGAGAAGAAGATCGTGAGCGAAAGCACGTTTGAGAAAATAAAAGAGCTTATTGAACTATGATTTCTCCTTCTTTTTTTACGTCCGTAATCAATGGATATTTGGCCGAACCGTATAGTTCTTTGTTAAACGGGATGCTTTTTGGGATACAATCGAAAATGCAGCAGGAATTGTATTTGGAGCTCAAAACTGTTGGTTTATTACATATGATCGTTCTTTCTGGTACAAATATTACCATTCTTTCTTCCATGATTAGCGCCTTAACAAAGCAATTTAGCAAAAAATTATCTATTCTGATTACGGCGCTAACCATCATTTTATTCGTATTATTTGTTCGTCCCCAAGCTCCAATAGTCAGAGCAGCATGCATGAGCATCCTCACGATGGTAGCAATTGTTATAGGAAGAAAAAGAACACCACTCTATATTCTTTTTTTCACGTTTGTTTTACAATTTATTTTTTTCCCCCAATGGGTGAGTAAACTTTCTTTCCAACTCTCCTATGCGGCAACGCTGGGCATTATTTTGTTTGCGAAAAAAGAAATAATTCGACCGCATAGTCTGCATGGGAAAATCAGTCAGGCGATCCGTCAAGATCTTCGTATTTCACTTTCCGCGCAAGTCTTTACTGCGCCTTTGATTTTTTTCCATTTCAAAGAAATTTCTCTCATTGCCCCAGTTTCAAACCTCCTTGTTTCTTTTATGGTTGCTCCAATTATGTTTATTGGGCTTCTTACAGTTATTTTTGGTAAGATAAGTTATGTGCTTGGCGTTGTACCGAGTTACCTCGCGTATGGTATGCTCAAGTATATGATGATTGTTATCGAGCTACTTTCTCGTCTGCCTTTTGCATTTATACACGTATGAGCATTTTAAAAAAAATTTCTCTTGCAGGATATTTGGCTTTTTCTATTTCATCCATTTTAATAGTTGGGACGGTTTTAAAAGACATTTTTGACGATCGTACAAAGATCGTGTTTTGCGATGTCGGACAAGGAGATGGTGCATATATACGAACCCGAGAAAAAACCGATATACTCGTTGACGCAGGACCGGACAAAAAAATTCTTTACTGTTTGGGCAAACACATGCCATTTTTTGACCGTACCATAGAAGTAGCCTTTCTTTCGCACCCGCAAAAAGATCACTATGGAGGCTATTCGTATATCCTTGATCGATACAATATCAATACCTTTATCTTGGGTCCTTTTGATAGTGCAAATAAAACATTTTCAGTTCTCAAAAAGAAACTTGGTGAAAAAAACGTCTCGACGAAAATTCTCTATCAAAATGCACGTGTGCAAAACTCATCACGCGGTGAGGAAGATTGGCTCATCACGATGATCTATCCTGATCGCAAGACTATTACATCAATCCATGATGGACGTATTCCTGTTTCCTTGAGCGATCTTATCCCCGCAAGGTCAGGGAGTGATCCAAATGAATTCTCGCTCGTTTTTATGTTTTCGCAGAAAAATATACATACGCTTTTTACTGGTGATGCATCGCCTTCGTTATTAAAATATATTGAAAAGACGATCCGAATTGATTATCCACAGGGAATGACGTTTTTGAAGGTGCCCCATCATGGCTCGCGAAACGGACTTACCCAAGATTTTTTGACTCTGGCAGACCCAACGGTTTCTGTGATAAGTGCAGGAAAAGGTAATCCTTATGGTCATCCTTCAAAAGAAGTCCTTTATTTTTTCAAAGCCCTAAAAAAGAAATATATACGAACGGATGAAAATGGAGATGTGGTCATATATGTAAAAGGCGGAAGATGGAATGTAGATTAAAAGTGATTTCAAAACCTCAATTCGAGCAGATTCCGTCTCGCAGCAGCCCCAAAAAGTTCAGGCAATCCCACTTTTGTGGGGCTCCCCGCTGCTCGCCACCTGCATTTTTTTGGAGGTTTTGAGATGAGTTCCAGTCACGACAATGATGCTTGCACTGACGATGAGAAAACCAGCGATGATTTTAAACGGAAAAGCATAGAGAATGATGTTGTCAACCTTTTCAGAACCGAAAGTTCCATGTCTCAACGTTGTTTTAATTGAGTATTTTCCGAGTAAAAATCCGGGCAACACAAACGTGACTTCAGCACAATCATCACGGGGGCAATATTGTGTTTCAAGTTGCTCTGCCTGAATTGTTTTTTGACTGTAGCTCAAGATATAACTTGGATTTATCTGAAAGGTTCTTTTACCAATGTTTTTACCCACAATTTCTACAATACCTTGGGGCAGTATGAAGTTTTTACCTTCATTTTTGACGATGATGCGACCAATGAGCTTGTTTAAACTATCTGTAAACAAGATCTTCCGCTCTCCAAAGGGAAAGGAAACCACCTGTTTTATTGACGTTTCGCTTTCCCACTCATTGTTGATTGCCCCGTCGGTGACGGTTATAAGGATGGGAGATGCAATATCAAGAGCATGGGTGAGTGTTATTCCCTGATCTTTAGATGTGGCAGCTTGTGCGGAGAAAATAATTTCCCACAGGTAGTCTTTTTGCTCCAGGGTTTCGCTATTTATGATAAATTTTACCTTTTTTTCCTCTCCATTTCCCAAAAAAAACGGTTGCGTGTCAGACGTAACGGCATTTTTTGCTATCACATCGGTTTGGTTAGATGTCGCGGTTATTGATATGATTGCTGGATCGGCGCGATTTGCAATCGTGTATATAAGGCTGGTTGTTTTTCCCGTTTGAAGGAGGATATGTGTAGTGGCAGGTGAAATTTCTATATGTGCGCCAGATGCTCTTACGGCTCTCGTGAACGTGAGGAGGATCGCCATGGCGATAAGTGGTATGATTTTTTTCATAATTGTGCCTCTCCCATAATATGTATAGTTGCACTGTAGTTGGTTTCAGGTTGGGTTTTGGGGACGATTAGTTTTTCGCGGATGGTCATTTTTTTGGGATCTTCAGCAAAACTTCCATGAGCCACCGTGACTCGTTTTCCCCCTCGTGATGCGACCGGAAATATTCTGAAGAACGATCGGTCAACAAAATCTTCCTCCGCTTCTCCATATATGCTGTAGCCCAATCCGACGGTATTTTCGCTCCATTTTTGGGCTTTCAAAACCGTGCATGGTTTTTCCGCACTGTCACAGATTGTTGAAGGGATAGAATAAGAGCCGTCGAAATTTGAAACAAGATCCTCTTGAAGAACTGATAGTTTATACGTCCTTCCCGGTTCCCAGGAAAGTGTCATGGGTATTTCTTGGCTTGAAGATTGCCCTGATTGAGGAAGAAAAACTGATGCGGTTTTGGCGGAAGAAAATGAAAAAGGTGAGGAAGCAGAGCTATAGGGAGAGAAAAAAACAAAGCCGTTTGTCTCAAATTCTGTCCGAGAAGCCTTCCCAAGAACTGTTTCAATGTCAGTTGTAGTTTCCATGAGGGTATCTTTTTCAAATGATACGTCTTGGAGTTGGAGCGTATAGTTGGGCGATTCAAGCTTTGCCGCATAGACATATAACGAAGAGTGAAAAAATACTACAGCGATTATACAGAGAATAGCTATTTTTTTTAAAATTAAAAATTGAAACATTCTTTAAAAATTGAAAATTTAACATTAAAAATTATTTCCTTCTTTGTGTGAGGTCTTTTTCATATTCTTTTGCCAGAAAATACCCAAATGGTGAAAACAAAGCAAGAGAGAACACCGGAAGGAGGTCTTTGAGCGTTTGTCCGGGAGGCAACTTCAGGATATAGACAATAATAAGTGTCAATGCTGTTGCCAGCGACGCAGTAGGCTCAAGAAGGAGCGAAACAGCAAACATAAGGAGATAATTGAGAAAAAAAAGGGGAGAGGTAAGCCCTCCAGTTGACTCAACGATATTTAAAATAATGATCGTGAAAATAAGTGAATCAAACAGTCGGTGTTTGAAAAATTCATGGTTCAAAATCGCTTTAATAAAAACGTAGACCATCAAAACAATGCCGGTTAAAAATAAACCATACATATAAAATGGAGCGCGGATAAATACCACCGCAGCGATAACGACAATCACCAGTGAAACCGTATGGATCACGTGTAGTTTTTTGTTCATGTTGGACTTTAATTTATTATAGCACTCTTAGCGCTAGGCTTTTTTTAAATATGATATACTTCTTCTATATATGGACAAAAGAAGGAATATTTTGGCAGGAGTGCGGGATGAGATCAAAAAAGTGACATTCCCAAGCAAAAAGACCACGATACGGCTCACGGCCGCAGTTTTTGTAATCTCCTTGATTGTTGCGATGTATCTGGGTATAATAGACTTCTTGCTGACTAAAATACTCAATATCCTTATCAGCAGGAAATAATAGTATATGGATACAGTAACTACCCCACCGGAAGGAGCACAAACAGTTCAAAAAAACCCACAAGATGGGGCAAAATGGTATGTGGTGCATACACAATCAGGTTTTGAGGCAAAGGCCAGAGAATCTCTTCTGCAGCGCATCAAAACGCTCAATTTCGAAGATAAGATATTTGATATTGTGATACCGCTTCGGGATATCGTGGTGATCAAAAAAGGCAAAAAAAAGACCATCAAAGAAAAAGTATTTCCCGGGTATTTACTCATCAAGATGATTTTCAATGATGATTCGTGGCTTGTCGTGCGCACGACACAGGGAATTACCGGATTTGTCGGTGCGGGAAGCAAGCCCACATCCATCTCGGAAAAAGAAGTTGCGGCAATTAAGAAGTTTGTCGAGCAAGAAGAGCCAAAGTTTAAAGCGAAGTTTTCACTCGGCGAGGCAGTAAAAGTGAACGATGGCCCATTTGCCGATTTCATTGGAAGTATTGAGTCTATTGATGAATCAAGGGGCAAACTGAAGGTATTGGTTTCTATTTTTGGGCGTGAGACGCCGGTTGAACTGGATTTTCTACAAGTATCGAAACTTTAAAATCAAAAACTTTTATGGCAAAAAAAGTAAAAACAATTATCAAACTCAATCTGCCTGCAGGTACGGCAACGCCCGCCCCTCCGGTCGGTCCTGCTTTGGGTCAACACGGCGTGCCGATCATGGATTTTATCAAAGAATACAATGCGGCAACGGCTAAACTCAAGGGCCAGATCATTCCCGCGGTCATTACGGTCTATGAAGATCGCTCATTTACCTTTATCACGAAGCTTCCACCGGTTGCTGAAATGATCAAAAAAAAGCTCAATGTGGTAAAAGGATCAGGTAATGCTGGAAAAGAGCAGGCTGGAGTGCTGACCAAAAAACAAGCAGAGGAAATCGCGGGAGAAAAAATGAAAGATTTAAATGCTGATTCGGTCGAGGCAGCGGCGAAAATGGTTAAAGGCACGGCACGATCGATGGGGATAAAGGTTGAAAGTTAATAAACTTTAGACTAACTGTATGGGAAAAATACGCACGAAACTAATCGGACTTGAAGAGGTAGAGCATTAC
>Ga0209542_10010193_pt1 | contig 17026 bp, 15 predicted proteins | sample RifCSPhighO2_01_FD_184028 | JGI IMG/M metagenome (GOLD analysis project Ga0209542, IMG submission 184028) | Soil microbial communities from Rifle, Colorado - Rifle CSP2_plank highO2_0.1 (SPAdes) (version 2) | ecosystem: Environmental > Terrestrial > Deep subsurface > Rock core/Sediment ...
GCTTTGAGATAATTCTGCACCTCATAAATATCGCGATTCGGAGCGTCAACTTTGGTTGGAACATATATTTTAATATTACCGTATAAAAAACAATCGCGCAAGTATCACGCAGATAATCGCGCAAGGATTTTGAGGAAACAGGGTGTCACTGTTTTGTCAATCTTACCTTCGATTAAGTTTTACCTCCCCACCTCCATCATCCTCGCCTTGGTCTTCGGCCCCACCAGGCCATCCGAGACCAAGCCATTGTCCGCTTGCCACTTCCTGATTACCGCGATGGTCTTCGGCCCCAAGATGCCGTCCAACTTAAGTCCCAGGTTGAGCGTGTCATTCAAGAATCTCTGCAGTTCTTTTACGGCTTCGCCTCTTGAGCCATTTCTCAAAGTCATAGTTCCGAGATTGTATGAAGAGGTCGCTTGCCCCACCGTGGCGGGGGAGGTCGGAGTCCCGACTGAAACGTCTGGAGAAGGAGTGAGAGTCGCTTGCCCCGCCGAAATTACTTCCGACGGGCAAGCCAAGCCAGTAGTCGGGCTGAAGCGGTAGCCCGGCAGACAGCCGTAGACCATCAGAGAAGTAATAGAGGGTAGGCCGGTTTCATCATTGGGAGATACCGGAGCGGAATTAGTTACTAATGGCGTAGACGCTGGTGGAACTGATATAGGGGTAATAGGTGTTGGAGTGGGAGGTGGCAGGGTGGTGGGGGGAGTAGTATCCGGAGGAGGCGGGGACGGAGCGTCAGTTGTAGCCGAAACGCTCTCCGACTGCTCCGAGAGATTGCCCACGGCATCATAGGCAGACACGGTGTATGTATAGGAGGTGCCAGAGGCCAGGCCGGTTGAGGAATAAGAAGTACCGGAGGTGGTGGCGATCTGTACCCCGTTTCTATAGACTCTATAGCCCGTGACTGCTGTGTTATCTGTTGAGGCTGTCCAGGACAGATTGATTTGGGATGTTGAGGCGGCTGTGGCGGACAATCCCCCTGGCACTGTTGGCGCAGAGGTGTCTGCGGCAGGAGGTGGAGGGGTGCCGCTCCAGCCAGGGTCAGTATTATAAATTTTAAAATCGTCAATATAAAAATTAGTAGTCTCGGTATATCCGGAGTTGGCCGCGCCCATCAGATATCCATCAGTAAAATAAGGTGGATTCAGAAGAGGAAAGAAATCTCTATTAGCAACGCTAACTTTAAGAACATTATTGACCCAAAGCTCAATTAAACCATTGCCGATATTATCCGCCGAGGCCAATTTTCCGTGCCATTGAATCCTGTTCCATTGACCCTTTTTCAAAGCGCCGCTGGCGGTTTCCGAGACCCACGGATACCATCGTGAATCCAACGGTTGGCCGGAATTGAGAAAATTTACCGTATCGTTATCTTTCCATTGATTCCATTCAATAAACAGGTTACTGTCTCCTGTAGTTCCATCCGCGGTAAAGCTTGCGCCGAATTTGGGGTCATTGTCGTTGTAATCCGTGCCCCAGACGCGCAAAAATTTATTATTGGTTGGGGTTTTGCCGGGGCCGCAGGCGCTTTGCGAACGATGATAAAACGGCGCGCCGCTACCATCGCCCTCTGCGCCATCAGGCACTCGAAAATAATACTCGATCCAAACTTCCGGAAGATTATTCAGGGTAAACGGCTGTTGCGCCGTGGAATCCTCGCAATCGGCCTTACCGGTAAACTGAAAACGCAGGCTGTGACTGCCACTCTGGGCAGTATCTGTGGAAACGCTAATTCCGCCGCCACCGGTCCAGCCATAGCCCCCGGCCGAGCCGGCTTTGGCGCCTGTATCGAAATTATCAGAAAAAACCGGCGAAGCCGCACTAACAATAGTTACAGGTGTGAGAACAGAAATGATGACCAAAACCATGCATAGAGAAACACTAATCAAAAAAGAATCCAAACACAGTATTTTATATTTATTTGCCATCTTGACTGACCGGCCCGCCGTTAATATCCCAGGCGCCGCCGGCTGATGCACGGCCAGCCACCAAAAAATTTGGATTTTCCACATCCGGATTAGTAGTTGAGCCGCCCAAGACGAACACGGGCAAATATCCGGCCGGTTGGTTGGGACCGGCGTGCGTCGCCCGCTCGGAGACGACCGTGGCTTCCGCTTCTCCTAGTTGGGACTGGCGGAGCTCGGAGGCGGTTAGCGCCAGAGCTAAAGTAGTGGCCAGAGCCAGCACCGCCAGCAAATCGTATAAAAAATCTTTGGATTTAAGCATGAAAATTGAATATATCTATAATCTAAATTAATTAGTAAAATTATTGGAATTATATCATAGAAACAGTTAATTTTGTGCTTCTGACTTATCTTGTTTCCAGTAGCCCCCCATTTTCTCTTTAGTCAAAAGTCCCACCAAGCCATCTGGGACTAGACCGTTTTCTTTTTGAAATAGTTTGACGGTGGCAGAGGTCTTTGGACCCAAGATGCCGTCTTGGGCCAGACTAGAGCCGAGAACTAAGTTAAGGAATTTTTGTAATTCTCTTACCGGGTCTCCCCGGGAGCCGGTTTTCAGAATGGTCTTGTTAGCAGTGAGCAACGAGAGATTGGGCATAGGCAGGGAAGGATTGGTAATAGTAAAGATAGGGGGAGAAGAAATAATTGCAGCCGAGCAGGATGAACCGGTAAATCGGCTGAAGTTATCTCCCGGCAAACAACCCAAGTCCGGGCTTTGCGCCGTTAGAGTTCTTGAGTTTGAGGGAGTAGAGGACGCAATTGCTACCGCTCCCGCCGGAGCCGCCGGAGCGCTGGCCGCAGTCACACTAAAGGTTATGGTGTAGTCGGTGGTATTGGGATTATTACCATCCGTACATCGCACATAATAATTGTAAGAGTTGCCACTGGATACGGAAATCGGTTCGGAATGACTAGTGTTCCCAGTAGTGTCAAAAGTTCCGGACATGGAAGCATAAGCCGTACCGGAGGTGGTGTCATATTTGCAAGTAGCTGCTTCATCAGTAGTCAGAGTTAAGTTTGTAGAAGTAGTGCTTGAAGCTAACGCTCCCGATGGCGTCCCACTAGAACGGACTGGGGGAGTGGAGTCCGCAACTACATCCACGGAGAAGCTGATGATGGTGTCGGAGGTATTGGCATTGCCGGCAGAATCCGTACAGCGGACATAATAGGTGTAAGTATTGCCGTCCGATAAACCGCTGACCGAAGAAGAGTGAGAGGTGCTACCGGTAGTAGTAAAAGTGGTATCCATAGAGGCGTAAGCGGTATCGGCTGTAGTGTCATACTTGCAAGTGGCTGTTTCATTAGTAGTGAGAGTTAAATTTGTAGAAGTTGTGCCGGAAGAGAGAGCGCCGGAAGGAGCGGCAGCGGAACGGACAGGCTCGGTGGTATCTATGGTAAAGTCGCTGACATCCAAGGGGGTGCTAGCGTTGCTCACCGCATCGGTGACAGTAATGGTGCAGTTCGTATAGGTGCCTTCGGCGAGAGCGCTGAAGGTAATTGTGTTGTTGCTACTAGTAGCGCTCGTGGTAGCGCTGGTGCAAGAACCACCGTAGGTGATAGTTCCCGCTTCGTTGGAAGAAAAAGTATAGCTTGGGGTAGTGTCTGATGCTGGAGTAGTTACGGCAGTCACTTCGACCAAAGTAGGACCGGTGTTGTCGATGGTGACATTTATTGCAGTAGAAGTAGTAGAATTACTTGCCGCATCTCTCGCCACAGCGATAATGGTGTGCGCTCCGTCAGCAACCGCAGTAGTATCCCAATTGAGAGTGTAGGGCGAGGATGTATCTTCCGCTCCGATGTTGTTGGTGGTGTCGTATTTAAACTGGACGCCCACGATTCCCACATTGTCGGAGGCGGTGGCGGTAAGGGTAACTGCAGACCCGGTGATGGTGGCGCCGGTTGAGGGTACGGTTATAGCTACAGTTGGAGCGGTGGTTTCGGTTAGAGGGTCCAGGAACCAAAGCGCCGTATGTTCGGAGTTTAGGAAAAATTCCATCAGTTCGTCCGCGACCTTGTCTACGCCGTCGCAGTCGGGGTGAATAAGGTCGTCGTCGAAGTCACCGGTAACCCAAGTCAGACCATCCGAGCGAGCATTGGTCCCGTCAGCCCAGAGATACGGCCCCCAAGCCACCCAAGGAGCTGTGCCATCAGAATAATTTAGGTCACCGGCAAGGGCATCTACTACCACGCCAGCGTTGCGCATTTGGTCAATCTGGGCTTGTATTACCCACTTGACGGCGAAGCCGTCATCATAGGCGTAAGGCTCCGGATGGGAACCGGTTATCGTATACCCGCCCCAGATACGGCTGGATAAGAATACTTGTTTTATATTCGGGTAACGTATTTTCAAAGCTCGCAAAATTTCTCCCAAATCTGTTTCGTAATCATAAACTTGCGCGGTTACAGAAGGCAGGAAATCGTTAGAGGCAATGACAGTAGTTTTCACCCAGGCTATCTGTACTTGTTCTTCGGTAAGACTCTCCGCAGTCAGATTAGTCTCAATATAGTCGTAACCCGTGTCCGTAGAAGAATCCCAGTATGAGGTGCCGTAAGCGTTTTGAGCTCCGTTCACGATAGAGAGAGTATCGTGATTGACACTAGCGTGTGCCGCGGCTTGGCCCATAAATGCCTGCGCCATGCATACATCCCCTTGGCCGGTTCTGGTGCCGTAGAATTCCATTCTGGTGTTGGACACCCCGAGGGAAACCATTACTATCTTGCCGTTTATCGCGTCGGGGTTGCCGGCAGTATCAAGCGGTTCAATTTCTGACTCAAGGGTTTCGCCCTCGGTATCATGTTCGCTTGGCATAGTGTTGGAAGCGTTTTCATACAGCCCGCCTTCAAATCCCTCATAGGTTTCTTCTCCCATATCTATGAGAGGAATCCTGGTATATGTTCCGGGGGTGGTTGCGGAAGCCTCGCTGGTGTAAGCGGAATTACTGTGAGTACTGAACGCCCTTACTCGGTAGTAATAAGTCGTAGAAGCGCTTAGGTTGGTGGAAAGATAAGAAGTAGTATTGGCGGCAACACTAGCAATGGTAGAGAACGGGCCGCCGGAGACGGTAGCGCGCTGAATATTAAATCCTGTTTCATCGCTAGAGTTGTCGGTCCAAGCGAGAGTAATCTGCTTGGTGGATGTGGGCGGTAATTCCATAGTGGCTGTAAGACTAGTCGGGTCATTCGGCGGAGTGCCGGAAACCGCGAAAGATATTATGTAGTCAGTAATATTTTCGTTGGCGGTGCCGTCCACGCAACGCACATAGTAGTTGTAAGTTGTGGCGTCCGTAAGTCCCGATAGTGGCTCGGAATGGGAAGTTCCGCCGGTGGTATCAAAAGTGCCGGACATATTGTCATATAATATACCCATCCCCGTATCATATTTGCAGGTCGCGGACTCGTCGGTGGTGAGAGTTAGGTTGGACGTAGTAGTACCTTGGGCAAGGAATCCCGTAGGTGCGCCGTCGGAGCGGACAGGAGCATTGGCATCATCGGTGTAGGTAGGCACGGATGAAACATAAAGATAAGCTCCGGACATTCTGACAGCAGGTTCCAGGGCGGAGACTCCCCCGATTTCCATTTCGTCTATCCCGGCCTGTGTCCAAGCAGACTCGGTGGCTGGGTCTGTCTCTAAAAGGTGAAAGATGCCGACGTTCGTCCCACCCAAGTTTATCTGGTTTGCGGAGGTATCACTACTAAAACCATCGGAGGCAACCTTGATATAGAAACCTGTTCTACTGTTGATATACTCTCTAACGTACACATGGGCCTTGATGGCATTGATGGTTGCCCCTACGCCCATGGTAGAGGACGATTCCAAGCCGAACATCGCCGATTGGTTGGAAGTTGAACTCTGGATATAGTCGGTAATAGAGTGGGGGATTTCATCTACCACCGCGTAGGTAGAGCCGGTGCCGGCAGTCCATTCTATATACCCAAGCACTCCGTCGGAATTCGGCTTGCCCACGAAAATTTGATGGTCGCCGACATAAGCCGAATCACTTATGGCGATATCGTCATAAAAAAAGTCCACTGTGTTGCCGTTATAATTTACCTCCTTGCCGAATATAGCCAGAGCGTGGTTGGTGGTTAGAAGATTCATCGTACCAGACATTGTCTCCAGAAGAGTCGGCCCCCCGGTGCCATTGCCGGAAGTCGGGTCGTTGAAAATTTTTACTTGCCAGGCAGCATCAGTGCCTGTGGCAAAGTCCACATCAAACCGATACCATGTATCTGCGTCTAAAGCTACAACACTTGTAGCATCAGCAGTTTCTGCGGAGTCATAAACGACAACTTGTCCCGAAGAATTTATTCGCAGGGAGCCCTTGTTTGCAGCTGTTGAATCCTCGGTGCCAAAGAACATCTCGTCCCCGCTTGCTGGCTTGGTCGCATAGCGAAAATAAAATGTCGTATATATCCTGCTTTTGTCAAAGCTTGCCTTCGCTCCCGTCGTCGCGAATGCTCCTATTCGCGCGGCACTTACGGCCGTAGTTGTCGGATTGACTTTCAAGGCGGCCCCGCCTGAACGAGATGTGGCAGCCGGGGCGGAAATTGACCCGGCTAAGCTCGAGACCTCTCCGTTTGTGCTTGCGTCGCCGGTGTTGAATCCCACTATATTTACCAATGCCGCTTGGGCGGGATTGGCGGACAAAAATAAAGAGAATATTATTTCCAGTAATAGTATGACCGGTCTGTTGTTAGAATTTACCTTCATTGCTGTTATTTTAGTATATTTTACACTTTTTCATTTTCGGCGCAAATTGCTATAATGAATTCGCAATTAGAATTATTGACGGCAAAAAACTATGACCTTTTTTGACAAAATTAAGCAGAAAATCTGGCACTTCGCTTACAAATATTTTCTGGTGGTTCAGGAGGACCTGCTTAAGCGGGGGATTATCCATCACAACGACAAACGACAGCCCTATCACTTGGGCTGGCTCGCGTCCGACAAAACCCTGGAGGACTTGAAGAAACATCTGCATGCCAAGTGGGGTTTCGGCAATCACTTCGTGGCTTGGACGGACAAAGGCCAGGTGCTCTCCTGGCGCAAGCTCGCCGACTTCGCCGACCAGTATCACTTGCGGGTATTCAAGGATGGCGAAATTCGCGGGCATTACGAATTGACACCAGAAGCTCACCCTCTGGCCCACCTGGAAGGCAAGGGCGAAGTTGATAAGCGGGGGGATTTCTTAAAATTTCTGGGAGATTTCGTTGTTCCGAAGAGAAACCCCATGCGTCTCAAACCGGACCCCAATGCCTACAATCCGGATTCGGAAGTGACGATTAATTCGTAAGCCCAGCCAGTCTTTAATTTTTTCTCACTCCTCGCGCATTCAACGCCTTGTCGTTCAAAAAAATCAAAGACTGGCTGGGCTTACATCCGAATCGAAAAGTACCTTATAAGGGCGTACGCAGGCTGACGAGCCGGAGTCTTAGGCTAAAAATTCAGCAGAATTTTTTACCGGCCCTTAGAAGGTACTTTTCGATTCGGGCATTACCAAGTCCCAGAGCTTGCCGGCGATGTTGTTTGGGCGGCCATTGAGGGGATAATGGTGGAGGTCAATAAAGGGCAGACTGTTACATTCTATAATCCCCGAGTGCTGTTCCTCGCGCCAAGACTTGCCAATGTCTTCCATAATGAAGTCCACGCCGACGAGCGAGTCATCCAGAAATTTTCCCACGCGCTCCAGCATCTCCACATTGTCCGGATGAACTATGTCCGTGACTTCAGTCGTAGTGCCGCCGATGCCGCGGCTGGTTTTTTGAGAGAAGGTAATAACGCGCCCTTTCGGCGGAATATCGTCCATGCTTATTTTCTCCCGTCCCAGCTCTACCAAGGCGTCGGGGTCGATGATTATTTTGTGAAATATCGGGCCTTGCCGCTCCGGCCGTTCGTTTTCTTTCTCCAACAGTTCTCGCACGGTATGTACGCCGTCGCCGGTCACCTCCGGCTGGTCGCGCCGGACTACCCCGACCAGCTTGCCACCCACCAACGTGCCGCGGAAAAGTAAACCTCTTAGTTCTTCTTCCACAACGACGAGCGGCGAGAGTTTCTTGGCTTTTTTGAATCCGTAGATAAGTTTCTCTTTGGTGTCAATATGAATCAGGGTATGCCGGCTTCGCGAGCCCAAGTTTGGCTTGGTAATCACCGGTTTCTGTATGCTATTAAAAATTTCTAAGGCCCTTTTCTGGGTAAAAGCCACGCCACCCCGGGCGACCGGCAAGTCTTCTTGCATGAATTTCTTTTTCATCACACCTTTGTTGTCCATCCATTTGAGAGCGGCGGATTCTTTATAGCCCGGCCGCGGCAGACCGTCAAAAATTATCGTACGCCCCGCCTTGCCCGTGCCAAGACGGGGCAAGTATTCCGCGATGAACGCGTCCCGGATCGGCCCCAGGTGAAATTCACGCACCCGGATGCCGCGTCTCTCGGCTTCTTCCCAGAAGCACCTAGTCCGCCAGGAATCTTTTTCGTCGGGTTTGTCGGTAAAATATCCCAGGCGGAGAGCGGTCATCAGTTTGAAAAAGGGGATGGAAATTTTGCGGGAAATGGCTTCCGCAGTGCTGTGGAAAATCATTTCCATAAAATCAAAAAAGGGCTGGTCTATCCATCCCAAGACCACAGACAAATATGCAATAGAATGTATCTCTTGCGCCGGCTCGCAGTCTTTGCAGTATCGCATATATTCATTATAGCAAAAATAAAAAACTCTTTTTTTAATGCGCCACGGTAAAAGCGATTACTCTCCTCGCTCCCGCCTCCTTCAAAACTTTTTTAGCCTCATGGAGAGTGGCGCCAGTGGTAGTGACATCGTCTATAAGTATTATATTTCTTTTTGTTATTTTTTCTCCATTGCTGACGGCGAAAGAGCCGATAATATTCCGCAATCGCGCTTGGCGGTCTTTGATGTCCGCTTGGTGAGGAGTCTCTTTGGGTTTTAGGAGAACATTTTTTTCCAGAGTAAAATTCGCACTCGCATCATCTATGCTATAGCGTAGATTGTTTTCCACATCCAGTCTGATGAGCTCTTCGCAAATAAGTTCCGCCTGGTTGAAGCCCCGCTGTCTTAGCCGCCTCCGCGAGAGAGGGATGGGCACCAAAAAGGGCTCGCGGAAGTTTTCCATTGTTTTAAGTTCCGAGAGTTCTTCCAAGATGGTCGGATACAAATTCTCGGCGAAGACCCGCGCCAGATTTTTGTGCCTTTTGTATTTAAGCAATTTTATGGACTTGCGGATTGGGGGATGGCGGTAATCGTAAAGCGGAAAGACCCACTCCGCGCTTTCTCGTTCTGTCCGCGGGAAAGCGCCAAGGCACTTTTCGCACAAATCCACTCCGCGCTCTCCGCAGGCCAGGCAGAACTTTGGGAAGATGGTATCCAAGACGGCATTCCAGATGGTATTTAGAGGCTTCATTGTGTTATAATAATAACACATATAATAATGGACAATCCGTTTAAAAAAATATTTTCCAGCATAAGCCACCTCTCCGGCAACTCCGGCGACAACGCTCTCGGCATTGATATCGGTTCTTCCGCCATCAAGGTAGTGGAAATAAAAAAGAAGAAGGGCCGAGCGGTCTTAGAAACTTACGGTTCCATATCCTTGGCCGCCCTCTCCTCTACGGAAGCGGGACAAGTGACCAATCTGCCGGCGGAGAAGATAGTGGCGGCGCTCCAAGAAGTTCTTAAGCAATCCGGAGTTTCCACTTCCGCCGCCGGTTTGGCTATCCCCGTGCAGTCCAGCCTGATTTTCACCTTAGAACTGCCGGCCTCCATCAAGGAGGGAGAAATGGGCGGCATTATCGCCACCGAAGCCCGCAAGTATATACCGGTGCCGATTACCGAAGTTTCTCTGGACTGGTTTATTCTGCCGCAGAAGGAGCTTTCTTTCAAAGAAGCCAATGACCCGGATTTGCCCGCCGGGCCGGAAGAAAAGCTAAGAGTGTTGGTCATCGCCACCCAGAACGAAACGGTTTCCAGATATCGGGCCATCGCCTCGGAGTGCGCTCTCGCTGTCCAATTTTTTGAAATTGAAATCTTCGCCTCAGCGCGCTCCAATTTTGAGCACGAGCTTTCCCTGACTCTGCTCGCGGACTTCGGGGCCTCCCGGACTAAGCTGGCGTTGGTGGAGTTCGGCGTGGTGCAGAGCTATCACACCATTGACCGCGGCGGGGCAGACATATCTTCTTCCATCGCCACGTCTCTCTCCATTAGCTTTAGCGAGGCGGAGAAGATGAAAAAGGAGTTCGGACTTTTAGGCGGCGCGGCCGACAAAAATCTGGCGGAGATAATAAAAACGCACACGGATTACATTTTTGCCGAAATCAATAATGTTCTGCTTAGTTATGAGAAAAAGCACAATCGCGCCCCGAACAAAGTGATATTAACCGGCGGTGGCGCGCTCCTCAAGGGTCTCAAAGAAACAGCCTTGAGCAACTTCCAGGTGGAAGTGGTTATCGGCCAACCCTTCAGCAAGGTCCAAGCGCCGGCCTTTTTGGACAAAGTGCTCTCGGTCACCGGCCCAGAATTCGCAGTCGCCCTGGGCCTTGCCTTGCGCCAACTGCAATAGCAACTCGCAAGAACCGTTCTTACGAGTGTTTATTTCGAGCTCGTGATATAATCATAGAAATGGAATTAAAAAGAGTTCCCGATTCTTCCCATACTGAACTGCTTCATCCAGGCAGAGATGCCGCCTTTTCGGAATTTATGTCATTCATTAAAGTAGAAGACCCAGAGCTAAAAGAAAAATTTATTCAAGTTTTAAGAGAACTTTTTGTTGCCACTCCTCATATGTGGGCACCGGGCTCCTGCTACAGCACACAGGAGTTTGAGAGAATAATAAAAAGAATACAAGCGCAAGGCGCACTTGCGGAAGTAACTTTAACCCCGATGCACTGGTCTAGCACTCATTTTTTCTTGACCGCTAGATTAAAAGACAGCGAAAAAACTCTAATCGTTGATCCATTTGGGGTGCCCACCGTCTCGGAACATGAATATATGAAGAACATGAGATTAATAACTCCATTTTTTGGTGAAATACAATTAGCCCCTCCCAAGCATCAGAGAATATATTCTGACGCGGAGCCACTCGGAGAGCGTGGGTATCGCACTTTTCATCCCTAGAAACTCGCAAGAACCGTTCTTGCGGTGTTTGCTCTCGTTGTTATATAATCAATACATGCTAAGAGAAGCCGCTTTCGTGCCGGGCGAGTACTACCATATTTATAACCGCGGCATAGATAAGAGAATAATTTTCAAATCCGCTTATGACTATCGGCGTTTTATTATGTTGCTCTATGTGGCTAATTCCGAAAAACCAATCCGATTGGATGATTTGATTAATACTCTTCACAAAAAATACGAAGAAATTCTTAATTTGCCAAAAAGCAACCCCCTTGTGTCTATCGGAGCATGGTGTCTAATGCCGAATCATTTTCACATTATTATCAGAGAGGAAATTGAAAATGGCGTAACTAAATTTATGAGAAAACTAGGCGTGGGGTATTCAATGTATTTTAATATTAAATATCAAAGGACTGGCAGTTTATTTGGCGGAGTGTTTAAATCAAAAAATATTTCAGATGACAGATACCTAAAACATCTTTTTGGATATATATCTTTGAACCCCCTGGATTTGGAATTTCCGGAATGGGAAGGATTAATAGACAAGCAAAACCCAAAAGTTTGGACAGACTTTTTGAAAAAATATCAGTATTCAAGTTATTTTGATTACATCGGCGTTAATAGGGTAGAGAAAAATATTTTAAATAAGGAGGCTTTCCCAGAATACTTTTCTTCCACTGAAGAATTTGAAGACTTTGTCGAGAGTTATCTTTCTTTTAATTCTACTCTCTAGCAAAACTCGCAAGAACCGTTCTTGCGAGTGTCGGTTTGAGCAAAGTTATTAACATTGCGCTTCTTTTTAGGCTTCTTTTGTAATATAATAAAGGGGAATAATGGAGCAAAACTTCCAAACATCATTTATACCTAAAAAGCCGATGGTGGAGAGCAAGGCGGTCCGGGTCCAACCGGTTGGCTTTCTTTTGATTTTTTCAATTTTTCTGTTTTTCACCATGGTTATCGCCGCGGGCGGGCTTTATTTTTATAAAACAGTGCAGGTCAAGAATGTCGCTCGGATGGAAAATGATCTTTCTTTAGCCCGCAATCGCTTTGAGCCGGATACCATCGTCCGCCTGGAGAAAACGGACAAACGCCTCCGCGCCGCCGAGAAGGTGCTCTTGGGGCACATAGCTGTTAGCCCTATTTTTGAATCCTTGGGCGAACTTACAATGCAGACCGTCCGTTATACCAAATTCGGCTACACTCTGGGTAATGAACAGAACCCGCGGATGGCGGTCAAAATGAGCGGCGTGGCTGTGGGCTACCGGTCGGTTGCCCTGCAATCCGACCTTTTTGCCAAGAACAAATATATTATTGACCCAGTATTCTCCAATTTATCTTTGGACAACAGCGGCAATGTGCTTTTTGACCTGGAATTTTTTGTTGACCCGGCGTTGGTAAATTACGAGCAGTCTCTGCAAATAGAATCAATAGAATCATGAGATTATTCTTCCCTTTAATTTTAATAAGTATCGCCGTCGCCGGATTTTTGACCCTGGTCAAGCCCTTCTACGACGGCATTGCCGCCATCCGGGCGCAGGCGACCGCTTATGACCAGGCACTCACCAACTCCAAAGCCTTGGAGAATGAAAGAGACAAGCTGGTCCGGAAATACAATTCTTTTGATCCGGTGGATTTGGAAAATCTGGCCAAACTCCTGCCGGACAACGTGGACAACATCCGCCTGATTTTGGAAATAGAAAAAATAGCCGCTCCTTACGGTATGGCCTTAAAGAATGTCAAATACGAAGCGGCCAAGGCCGCCTCCACGGCTTCCGGCGAGAGCCCGCGCATCGGCCAGATAGAAGGCGCGGCGACTGTCGTGGCGGCGTCCCCGGGAGATTACGGCACCTGGAATTTGGAATTTTCGGTTACCGGCGCTTATGATGATTTTCTTAGTTTTGTCCAAGACCTGGAAAAGAATTTGAGAATCGTGGATATAACTTCCATTGACTTCTCGTCCGGAGCGGGCGGCAGTGGAGGACAGGACGAAGTTTATACCTACAGTTTTAAAATCCGGACTTATTGGCTTAAAAACTAATCAAATTAATGTCGCCTAAAATTAAAAATACAATAATCATCGCAGTTGCAGGGGTAGTCTTGATAGCGGCCTACTTTCTTTTCCTTCGTCCCGGGCCGGAAGAGGCCAGTCTGGAACCAGTCGGCAATCCGCTCCTCCCAGCCGGAGCCCCTCTCTCTTCAGGCACTTTGAATTCCGGCGATTTTCTCTCCCTCTTGCTTAATGTTAAGAATATCAAACTGGACGATGCTATTTTCAATAAGCCCGCCTTCCTATCTTTGTCCGATTCCAGCATAACTCTGATTCCGGACGGCACCGAAGGCCGCCCCAACCCCTTCGCGCCGTTCGGGGCAGCAGTTGAACCCGGGGCGGAAGATTAGCCTATGAGCTTTTTAGAAGAATTAGTTAAAAAGGGAACTATCCAGGAGAATCAGATAGCTCTCATTAAAAATCTGGCCAAGGAACGTTTCGGGGGCGACCTAGACGCGGCTCTTTTAGAGTCCGGCGTTTCCGAAGAAAATATTCTAGTCGCCAAAAGCGAGTATCTCAAATTGCCCTGGCGGAAAGTAAATATCAAAGGCATCTCCTTTGATGTCTTAAAATATATTCCCGAAGATTCCGCCCTTTACTACCACTTCGCACCCTTTGCGTTGGAAGACGGGGTGCTTTTGGTCGGCATCACCGACCCGGAGAATATCCAGGCGATGGACGCTCTGCAATTTATTTCTGCCAAACTCTCTCTGCCCTTCAAAATTTTTCTCATCGGGGAGACGGATTACAAAGAAATTATGAATATGTACAAAGGCATCTCCACTCAAGTGGAAGAAGCTCTGGAAGAAATTGACCAATCCAAAGACACAGAAACCAAAAAGAACCGAGAAAATTTGAACAAAGAAATGGGGCGTGCCGGGCCGGGTGAAGAAAAAATCGTGGAAGACGCTCCGGTGATAAAAATAGTGGCGGTTATCCTAAAAAACGCCATTGAAGGCGGCGCCTCGGATATTCATATTGAACATACCGGCGAAAAAGTGAAAGTGCGCTACCGCATTGATGGCGTTCTGCATACTAGCATCGTCCTACCCACTTCCATTTACAGCGGCATTGTCGCCCGGGTCAAAATACTGGCCAAACTGCGCCTGGATGAAAAAAGAAAGCCCCAGGACGGATCTTTTTCCACCACCTCCGACAACCGTAAGATTGACTTCCGCGTTTCCACCATGCCCTCTTATTACGGAGAGAAAGTTGTTTTGCGGATACTGGATTCGGAGAAAGGGGTCAAGCCTCTGGACCAGCTGGGCTTGTCGGAGAGAAATTTGACGACGATGCGCGAAGCTCTCAAAAAACCCTATGGCATAATCCTCATCACCGGTCCGACCGGAAGCGGCAAATCCACCACGTTGTATTCCATGATGAACGAGCTGGATAAAGAGGGCTCCAACATTGTTTCCTTGGAGGACCCGATAGAGTACCACATGCCCGATATCAACCAATCCCAGATGATGCCGGAGATAGGCTACACCTTCGCTTCCGGCTTGCGCTCCATTCTCCGTCAAGACCCGGACATAATAATGGTCGGCGAAATCCGGGACAAAGAAACGGCGCAACTTGCCATCCAAGCCGCCTTGACCGGCCACCTGGTTCTCTCTACCCTCCACACCAACAATGCCATCGGCGCTATCCCCCGGCTGATTGACATGGGCGTGGACCCCTACCTCATCGCGCCGACTCTCATCCTCTCGGTGGCCCAGCGCCTGGCGCGGCTGACTTGGCCCGCCTCCCGCAAATTGGTGCCGATGGATGAAAGCATCAAAATGCAGATAGAAGAACAGCTGAAGGACCTGCCGGCGGAATTTAAAAAAGACATAAAAATCAAAAACGAGATGTACGAAACTGTGCCTTCTTCGGACTGTCCGTCCGGCACTCGAGGGCGCATCGCGGTTTTTGAAATGTTCAAAGTGGACAAAGAGATGGAGGGGGTTATTCTCAAAAATCCGGTGGATGCCGAGATTTACCGGGTGGCCCGCAGTAAAGGCATGCTGATGATGCGGGAAGACGCGATGCTTAAATCCATAGAAGGCGTTATTCCCTTTCAAGAAGTTTATAACTTTGGCAATGAAAGCGAATAATTGGTATAATTAAATATCCATATGTCAGGCGAAAAGCAGAAAATTCTAATGGTGGACGACGACAAATTCATTCTGGACATGTACGCGCTCAAGTTCAGCCAGAATAATTTTGAAGTTCACGTCGCGGGGAACGGCGAGGAAGCTCTGGAGAGGCTCCGTGCGGGGCTCTCGCCCCAAGTGATATTGATGGACCTGATTATGCCGGACATGGACGGTTTTGAAATGTTGGAGAAGATAAATGCCGACAAATTGTCGCCGAATTCCATCAAGATTGTTCTCTCCAACCGAACGGAGCAGGCGGACATTGACAAATCCCGGAGCCTGGGTGCCGCTGGCTACATCGTCAAGGCCAACTTCACGCCGGTGGAAGTCATTGAGAAAGTCAAAGAAATTTTAAAAGCCGAATCCCAGGAAAAAATTAAGGCCGTAAATAAATGATGGATTACAAAAAAGAATTTGAAGAGTTGGTCTTGACCGTGATTCGGGAGAGCGGTTCCGATTTGCATCTGGGCGCTGGGCGAGTGCCCGCCGTTCGAGTGAATGGTGAGCTCATCTTTTTATTAAAGCATCCGGCTCTGACCCAGGAAGACTTGTTGGGCGTCTTAACCGCGATTCTTTCCAAAGAAGCGCTTGCTAAATTCCTCAAAACCAAAGAAGTTGATTTTTCTTATGATTTCCGTGGCGAGGCGCGCCTGCGGGGCAACGCCTTCTTCCAAAAAGGCCTTATCTCCGCGGCCTTTCGGCTGGTGCCTAAAGTCCGGAATATAGCGGAGCTCCATCTACCTCCGATTTTGGGAGAATTGGCCAAAAGAAGGCAGGGATTTTTCCTGGTGGTGGGGCCGGTGGGTCAGGGTAAATCCACTACCTTGGCCGCTATGATTGACCTCATTAACAACGAACAAACCCGCAACATAGTGACTATTGAGGACCCGATTGAGCATGTCTATACGCCCAACAAATCCATCGTCAGCCAGCGAGAGGTAGGCATAGACACGGCAGATTTTCACACCGCGCTCAAGTCCGCTTTCCGAGAAGATGTCAACGTGATTATGGTAGGAGAGATGCGCGAGCCGGAGACTATCTCCACCGCGGTCACCGCGGCGGAAACCGGGCATTTGGTTCTCTCCACTCTCCACACCAACAACGCCTCCCAAACCATAGACCGCATAATTGATTCTTTCCCCGGCCATCAGCAGGACCAGATAAGGGTCCAGCTGGCTTCCAGTCTCCTCGGAATATTTTCCCAACGGCTAATACCCCGAATTGCTGGCGGGCTTATTCCGGCTTACGAACTTCTCCTCAACAACAAAGCCGTTGCTCATTTAATCCGGGAAAAAAGAACGCACGAAATAGACGTGGTGATTGAAACCGGCTCCGAATCGGGCATGGTGGACCTCAATCATTCCCTGATGGAACTTACCCGGGTGGGAGAAATTACCGTGGAAAATGCCAACATTTACTCGCTTAACCCCAAGGGCCTGGAGAGGTTAATGTGAAGCCATGTTATTCAAATACAAATCCGTAGACGATAAAGGCAAAGAGAAAGTAGGGGAGATTGACGCCCCCAATCAGGATATGGCTATTTCCGGTCTCCAGCGCCGGGGCTTCATTGTCATTTCCATCAAGGAAGCCGGCGCGGCCAAATCCATCCTGCAGATTTCTCTTTTTAGCAGGGTGCCGATGAAGGACATCGTCATTCTCTCTCGGCAAATCGCCACCCTCTTTGAAGCGCAGGTTTCCGCCCTGAAGGCATTTACCATGCTGGCGTTGAGCGCTGGTAATAAACTCCTGGCCAAAAAT
>Ga0209542_10010196_pt1 | contig 17026 bp, 20 predicted proteins | sample RifCSPhighO2_01_FD_184028 | JGI IMG/M metagenome (GOLD analysis project Ga0209542, IMG submission 184028) | Soil microbial communities from Rifle, Colorado - Rifle CSP2_plank highO2_0.1 (SPAdes) (version 2) | ecosystem: Environmental > Terrestrial > Deep subsurface > Rock core/Sediment ...
CTAAAAGAGAAAGACGAATCCTGCCGTCAGCAAGCAAAGAACCATACCTATTCTTCTCGTGCAATTCGCTCGCAACAGAACTATTCTCAGTCGTCACGACATCACGCGAAAGAAGACACTGAATGATTTGCATATTCTATCTGTAGGGATGGGCTTTTAAAAAGGTTTCGAGAAGTTCAGTTGTGCTTACTTCTTTCCAAAAACGCGGTCTTGAACTTCATCACGGAAACGCTGCATCCCACAGTACCACCGAAGGACAATGCCTCCTGATTCCTCAAACCAAGCATAATTCTGAGCATCCCCTTGTTTTCTCACTAAAACGTAACCTATCCTGGACGTCTGAAAATAACGCATCAACGGATTAATCTGCCTTTGCATTTGGCTATTCAGCCCGTTCAAATTACCCATCTTCACTTCAAAAAGCACCGGAAGATCGCGCACGAGCGCAATACAATCATAATCAGTAACTGTCTGATACACATCCCTAATACACACCGCACCGTTTTTATGAACAAATCGCAACCTGCCCGCACTTGCCCCGTCAGGAATAGGCTGATATTCGTACCTATCCGGATCAGAATCACACTCCACTTCCACCGCTCTTTGAACAATCAACTCACCAAGATTGCCTATTTTGGACTTAAACGAGTTTTTATCATTACCAAAAATAGCGAATAACTCATCATGCAAAACATAATCTTTCCAATCGGGCAATCTTTTTCCAACCGCAAGGACAAGATCCTCAAGATCGGTCGTCTGCACTAAATCAAACCTTGCAATCGGTTTTGATGCCATATTGCTCTTTTTTTGAATTGGCAAAAAAGGACTAGCAGGAACAGGTGATGCTTGAACATCAATACGCCCCGCTTCCCCTACAACCTGACTAAGATAGAACTTATGTGCAGAATAAACCATACTCACGCGAGAAATAGGAACCAACAATTCACCTACTAAGACTTGCATAATCACATCTGAACTGACGTCTTTAAGGAGCGTGTCTGCTACGGCCCCCATCGCATAGTAGCTCTTGCGTCCAGCATCGTACTGCTTTAATGCTTGGCTTAGAACCCAAATTCCATTAGCGCGAACCACATCATCCATTGTTATCACTGTAAAGTCATCACTTTTAAAGCTTTCGTTCGTTCACCGAGGGAATATTTATAAACACTCAGACGAGCAATATCGCCATGCAACTGACCTTTTTAGGCACATCCTGCATGATGCCGACCAAAGAGCGCAACCCAAGCGCTATGTACCTAGAGTTCAAAGGAGAAGGCATACTGTTCGACTGCGCAGAAGGCACACAAAGACAAATGAGAATATGCGGAATATCGCTCGCAAAAGTGCACAAAATCCTCATCAGCCACTGGCACGGAGACCACATATTGGGCCTTCCGGGACTGCTCTTGACTATCGCTAGCCTTGACTTGAATCAAGGCGTTGACATCTTTGGCCCACGAGGAAGCAAAAAAGCATTCCAATCACTATTCGGAGGAATAGAATTCGAATCGAAATTCAACATCAAAATACACGAAGTGCACGAAGGAATGTTCTTTGAGAATGAAGACTACGCGCTTGAAAGCATGCCGATGAAACACCCAGTGCCTTGCGTTGGATACAACTTCATAGAGAAAGATAGACGACGAATAAAAGTCGATTACGTCAAGAAATTAGGCATGCCTGAGGGACCGCTGCTCGGCAAACTCCAACGAGGAGAAAGCGTAGAGTTCAAAGGCAAAAAAGTCACGCCTGAAGAAGCGACAACATTAATCAAAGGAAGAAAGCTCACATTCATCACGGATACCCTGATGAATCAAAACTGCGCGACACTCGCGGCCAACGCGGACCTATTGGTAATCGATAGCACGTACACGAGCAAACTCAAAGACAAAGCAGAAGAACACGGACATTTGACCGCGCTAGAAGGAGCGCAAGTAGCGTCACAAGCAGGAGTCAAAAAACTTGTTTTAACACACTTTAGCGCGCGCTATAAAAACACACTTGAACTCGAAGAAGACGCACGAACAGCGTTCGATAATGTAGTATCAGCGTATGATTTCATGAGAATAACGCTTTAGATGGCATCGCGCAAAATCTCTGCAAGCTCTTCAAGATTCTTAAGGTTCTGCGCCGCCGCCTGCGTAACTTCATCCATCATCTTAACCCTCGGAGCATAGTCTCCTGAAATACGCTTGAACATCTCCTGCGCTCTAGGCAGTTTTTTGCGCTCTGCCACAAGCGCGCGAACATCTGCTATCTGAACAGCATACGCATCATGCACTCTTTGAGCCTCAACAAGAATGCCATCAAGACTCTGTTTTGCCGTTGAAATAAGCTTTCCCACCGATTCCTCAACTATATGAATCCGGTACGAAAAACGCTTTCCTAACGCCGTCCAAGTCGGCTGGCGATTCTTAACCCTGACCAAAACATCCTCATTGGGCGCAGCCGCGCCCTTGAACTGAACAAGGTCCACTTTGCCATTTCCATCCTTTGTCAAATTGAAAGCAAAAGAAGTGTACGGAGGCTCAACTATCACAGGCACGTTCGGCTCAACTGAATTAAGAATATGAATAAACTGCGCCGCAAGATACAAATCCTTCGCGTCCAGTTCGCCGAACGCATCGACTACCGCCTCTGCATGATTACGATAGCCCTCAACCAAAGAGAATCCCAAATCCATTAGCTGCTCATCAGTTCTACCACGCCCAACCCATTTGTTGCCATGATGCCTCTCAAGATACGCGCGCCTTGCCAACTTAGGATCCATACCATGGCGCTCGAGAAACTCCCTAACCTCATTATCAAGCTCAAAATAGTTGTCTCTATCATGTCTTACCAACACGGATAGAAAATCGTGCAACCCGCGTTCATCCATCTTTGAAGCTGCAGCGCGAATAGTACGGAAAAGAGATTCGTAATGCTTCACCTTGCCAGTCTCATCAAGACCCTTCTCGATAAAACGCTCACCGTAAAGCTTGACTATTATGAACGGCACCCAATCAGGCTTTACCAGCTTCTGATCAGAACTAATAAACATCATATCACCCACATACGCTCCGAACTTCTCTTTGCTACACACGTAGTTCAACCAAGAAGGAGGAGAGTAGACAAACTTAACCTGCCTTGGACCCTCGTTCGTGGTCAAAGTCACTTCATGCTTTGGCTGGTGCTCCCAGTAATCAAAAATATCATACTGCTTACCCATAGGGTCGTGCACGAGCCGGCACTCAAGCCTGCCTTCGTTGACAACACTTAGTTCCTGCCTAATCTGAAGAGTCATATCGACAAATCTCCAAAACACCCTTTATAAAGGTTTTGCACTAAAGACTCATAAAGCGACCGGTTATATTCTCTTACCACCGCAAGCAATTGGTCCTTTGCGGATATCGCTCTTGACGTTTGAAATGAACTCAAGAAAGCGAGTCCAATCGAAGACTGCCACGCTATCTGATAACGCCTTGCCCTCGAACTTGCGAACCCAAATTTATCGTCAAGATAATACCACGAACTCGGAAGAAATGGATCCCTATCTTCACGGAACAAATCAGTGATTAATTCTATCCCGTCCTCACAAACAACTTCACTCATCAAGTGAAGGGAAAACTGCCACTATAAGAAAGAAACTGATAAAAAAATTCTTATCTTACTTACGCGCCGCGAGCTTGATATCTTCCGCTTTCAGAGTTTTCCTGCCTGCGTGAAGCGCGAACTGGTAAGCGGACTGCGCGAGTCTCTTACCGTATTCTTCAAGCAAAGTCTTAAGCTCGGTTTTAGCGTCATCAGAGACACGCTCAGCTCCTGCCTGCTTCATCAACTGCTCCATCGCTGCGAGCGGAATCAATCGTTTTGAACTTGCCATAACAAACCACCCCACTGGACAGGAACCGCCGATAGTATTTAAAGATTTGCCCGCTTAACGGTTTAAACAGAGCCAGAATGATAAAAGAAGAAAGAAAAAACCTTGTTTAGCAAAAATGGGAAATCCAAAAGGAGCGAATGCCGAGCGAGAACTCATCCACCTCTTCTGGAAGACAAAAGAGTGGACCGCGTGCAGAGTAGCAGGATCGGGCAGCATGAACTACCCATCCCCAGATATAGTCGCGTGCAAAGAAGGACTAGTCTTTGCAATAGAATGCAAAGCCACCAAAGAGAATAATCAGTATCTTGAGAAGAGAGAGGTTGATGAACTAATTGAATACGCACGACTCGCAGGAGCAAGGCCGATCATAGCGGTACGCTTCAACTTCAAACAATGGAGGTTCCTCAACCCTGCGGATTTGGACCTTAAAACCGCATCAGTTGGGATAAACCAAGAACTCGCAGAGCTAAGAGGGATAACGTTCGAAGAGCTGACAGGCACGAAACATTTATAAACCGATATACGGCAAAATCAATGGGATGAAAATCACACCAAAACTCATCGATGATGTGGTAATAGAAGTCGCAGGCCAAGACATCCTACCCCTTGTGAAGGCTTTGCGCAACAAAACAAACGTTTCTGAATTCAAGCTCGCGACTGTCATAAAAAAAGAAATCAACGTCACGAGAAACATGCTCTATAGGCTGTATGATAATAATCTGGTTAGTTTCACACGCAAAAAAGACAAAAAGAAAGGATGGTACATCTACTACTGGACTTTCAATCTTAGACGAGTAAGAGACCTTGTCAAAGACATCAAAAAACAAAAATTCGAAAAACTAGGGGAAAGATTGGAACGCGAGCGAACAGTCCAATTCTACATCTGCCCAAACAAATGCATGAGGCTTGATTTTGAACAAGCGCACGACTACCAATTCAAATGCCCCGAATGCGGAATCCTTTTAGGCATAGAAGACAACACGCAAAAAATCAAAGACCTTGAATTTGAACTGGTAAATATCGAGAAAGAACTCAAGATGCTTCTTGAAGAGCCAAAAACTGCGCCTGCCGCTAAAATAAAAGCAAAACCAAAGGCGAAACCCAAGAAAAAAGCAGTAAAGTCAAAGAAGAGACATTAGATCTATACCGTTCTCAGTCACTCTTTTTTGAAACTCGATAAAATCATGCGATGCAGGATTTTTACCTGTAATCTGAAGAATGCTGCCAACACCCACCACGTGCCTATTCTCCAGCAAAGATGATTCGCTTGGGTTCACCAAAGCACCGCCAGGAACGAACGCGTCAGGCTCTGCTAGCACAAGGTCGGAAAAACCAGTATCTTCCACCAATACATCTGCAAATGCTGTTCTAGCTTCGCTTGACGATTGCTTGAGAATCACGCGCGCTTTGCGCGATCTTAGAATGCCAGGTAAAAGAGAACACAAAACAGATTTAGGATTCACGACCTCGACAATTCCCCCTTTCGGAATTAGTTTTTGAAGATGAAATGATATCGCATAGCCTGCTTTTGAATCATAAACTGCCGGCTGCTCAGGGTAAACCGCGAACGCGGAAGAAAACAACCTCATCGCTTCTTGAGCTTATGCAAGAGCTTCTGCTCATCTTTGACCAAATGGCCAACCATTCGCTCAACGTGACCCTCAATGCGCTCAACACGACGCTCCATAAGCACAAGCACCCTCATACAGTAAACAATACCAAACAATACCGCAACTATCACCGAAAGAACAATCCGAATAAGCATCTCTTCTGCCATACAACACCTCTTTTCAAAACAATATAATAGAAGAGGGTATAAAAAGGTTTTGGAGAGGACTACTCTGCAACATACTGCTTAACCCTACGCGCAGCAGCATATAAGCAAAATCGTTCTGTTTGGAAAAAAAGCAATGCACCCCAAATACTAAAACACGCCATTGGAAGAATCCAGTTTTTGTTCAAATCTCCCTCATATATTTTCCCAAAATAGCTAGTACTCTTGCCCGTGACAACCAACAAACAACCAAGCGATATTATCACACCAGCATATGCGGCAGTTGCTATAACCGGCCACTTTCCTCTCTTACCCGTTCCTTCGCAGAAAAAACCCGCAGCATATGATCGCGCCTTAGTACGCTCACTCTCATCAACTATAACCCCCTCAATAATACCATCCAGAAATTGTTCGGGATTATACGCCGCGCTCATATTTTGATATAACCCTCTTAAGGGAAATGCCAAAACCCTATTCAATGACGAACCATCTCCATAATACCTTTTTTCAAAAGATGTTTTGACGCGTTCCTGCAAATCATCCATTAGTATCACCCAAATATGATTTGAGACGGTGCGTTGCAATATGCGAACACAACTTCATTGACTGAGTACCTAACAAAATACATCCAATACCAAAATTGAGCATTAGCAAAGCTAATTTAGCATCAATATCAATATTTCCCTCGTATATCCGTTCGAAGGCACGCGCACCCCAGTTTTTACTCACCCAATACCCGCTCCATGAAATAACCACTCCTGAATACGCTAGATTTAACAGTATTGCCCGCTTTGAACCTTTGAGCCGGTTATCATGAAAAAACTCAGCCGCGTATGACCGCGCCCGACCACGCTCAGACTTATCAGCCAACACTCCTTCAATAATTTCATCTAAAAAACGTTCCGGATCATATGCCGCCTTAGCATCTTGATAGAAGAGTTGTAAAGAAAAACTGAAAAAGCCAATTATTTTTGAGCGCTCGGTTTGAATCATATCTTTTTTACAATACCGCTCTTCAAACGCGCTTCTGACACGCTCCTGTAAATCGTCAGACATACAAAATCAGTTCTTGTCCCAGAAGGATTTGAAGATGTTATCAAAACCCTTAGTGAAAGATTCAGAACTTACCCATACACCAAAATCGTAATTAGGATGCGCCTGAACATCGTCAAGAACCATAAAGGTAATCTGCCTGCCATCGATTGAACAGAACCTTGCAGGAACGCTGTCAGCGTGTTTTAGTTGAGCCACACCCGCAAGAGTCTTGGTCGCTGAACTGTTGTTCTTTGAAGGAGCAATTATCTTAACGGAAACACCGCGCTCTTTTGCTTTCGCAAAAGCCAACCTTAAATCTTCAACTTTTCTTGAAAGACCTGCTTCAGTAGTCATGATAAGAACGGATTTTTGCGCGTTCTTAATACCGGCAACCAAATGGCTGCTCAAATTTCCACGGCCTTTCACAACACCGGTCATTTCGACTGGATCAATCATTTTTATACCTTGAGTATAAAGCGCGCTAAGCTCTCCTAAAAGATCACTTTTCCGAAGACCCTCAATAACATTTGACTGCCTGTCGGCATCTTCTTTTATGGACTTTTTCACGCGCTCAATAACTTCAGACGGAGGAACAGCAATGTATTTTATCGGCTTTCCAAGCTTCATTACAACAAAGCCCTTTCGTTCAAGGCTTTCAAGAACATCATAACTTCTGCTTCTTGGAACATTCGCAATATCAGAAAGTTCACCTGCAGTCGCAACACCACGAGAGAGAAGAGCGGTCCAAAGATTCGCTTCATAACTGTTCAATCCGAAATCTTTTAGTTTGTTTAAAAAGTCCTTTGGAACAATCATTAGCATTCCCTCCAAATATTGTGATAGTTGTTACTCCTCAGTGAGAATAAGTCATATATAAAGGTTTCCTTTTAACAAGAGTATTTACATTAAAGGTGTGACCCCTTGATTTCGTGTGGAAGTACGATTGTATGAACTGTAGTGTTTGATGTTTTTTAGTTGTTAATTATTATAAATATAGATAATAATAGTTGTTATTAGTTATTGTAGTTTTTATTTATTTTAAATATTAAAAATAATTGTTTTTGGTTTTTTATGTTTTTCTATTATTATCTATATAGAAACTTAATATATTATTATATTATTATCTCTAAAAATCTGATAAATAAAAAAAGAAAAAAGTAAAACAAAAAATATTTTTCCTACAAAAACAAAGGTAAACAATAATAACTTCATTTATTTGATGATTGATTTGACATAACACAAAAGATAAGATCACATCATTATATTATCATCAAAAACAATCAAACACACAACACAAACACAGATGTTCCAGTGGAAATGATGGGGTGAGGCATGACAAAAACTTTAAATACAAACACACTACTGATTTCCACATGAAAGAAAAGGGGTTGGTAGATTTCTTCGAAAATTATCTACAAAAACAACCATTATTCAAAGATAAACTAATATTGCAGTCAAACTACACTCCCGAAAACATCGCACATAGAGATGAACAAATTCAACTGCTCGCTAATATTTTAGCGCCGGTACTACGCGGAGAAAAACCAAGCAACGTTTTCATCTACGGAAAAACAGGAACAGGCAAAACCTTAACGGCAAGATACACAACAAATCAATTATCATCAATAGCAAAACAAAAAGACAGACCACTTAAAGTCATATATCTTAACTGCAAACTCAAAAAACTCGCAGATACCGAATACCGGCTCATCGCGCAGCTACTTCGCGAATACGGCAGAGACATTCCCCCAACAGGATTACCAACAGATGAAGTATACCAAATATTCTTCACAATAATAGAGAAAGAAAAACATAATTTGATACTAATACTAGATGAAGTGGACCAACTTATAGGAAAAGCAGGCGATGAATTACTTTACAATTTAACAAGAATAAACTCAGAACTCAAAAACGCGCAGATAACAATAATAGGAATATCAAACGATTTGGTGTTCACAGACACACTCGACCCAAGAGTAAAAAGCAGCCTTTCAGAAGAAGAGATAGTTTTTCCTCCGTATAACGCCATACACATACAAAACATATTATCACAGCGCGCCCAGCTAGCATTCCGTCCAGGAACACTTGAAGAAGGACTAATCGAAAAATGCGCAGGATTTGCAGCACGCGAGCACGGCGATGCCAGACGAGCGCTAGAACTGCTAAGAGTCGCAGGCGAACTCGCCGAAAGAGAAGGAGAAGCTAAAGTAGCTATAGCACACCTTGACAAAGCAGAAGATAAAATTGAACGAGACAGGGTAGTAGACTTAGTCGCAAACCAACCAAAGCAATACCAAGCAACACTTCTTGCAATATTAAACAGCTGTCAAGGCACTAAAGGAGTCATAACAGGTGAAATTTACAGTCTTTACGAGAAATACTGCACTGAAACAGGACTTCGACCGCTCACACAGCGCAGAATAAGTGATGTCATAGCTGAACTTGACATGCTTGGCATAATCAACGCGAAAGTCATAAGCAAAGGACGATACGGCAGAACACGAGAGATAACGGTCGGCGTCAATGACGCGATACTTCAAAAAATAAAAAACATCTTGTTGGAGGAACTAGGACTTTGGAACAACTCCTCATAAAAAAGAAAGAAATAGTAAGCGCGTTCCTCAAACACAACATCCTAGTAAACAGAGAACTGCTTGAACGGCTAAACCAGCCACACATAGTAGATGAATGGCATCAAGCAATAACACAAGGCAAAAATCCCAAAGAACTAATAGAAAAAAAACAAGAAACAACCGGAGTCAGAATAATATGGGAATACGATGACAAACCAAAAAAAAGAACAGTCCAAGATTTTGTAGACTATTTCAACGCAAGATACAGACAGATACAAAAACTTCTAACAAGCAGACAAGATTTGCAAAACCTAACCAGCATCAGCCGCCTCCGATCAAAAAAAGACTCTGAAAAAATAAGCATAATAGGAATAATCCAAGACAAAGGAACAACAAAAAACGAACACATAATGCTCACCCTAGAAGACACTACAGGCACAATCAAAGTGCTCGTTCGCAAAAGCGCGCAAGATTTAATGAACACGGCAAAAGACCTTGTCTTCGATGAAGTAATAGGGGTCAGCGGCTCTGTAGGAGACAACATAATTTTCGCAGACAGCATAGTAATTCCCGACATACCAATACAACAGATGAAATCATCACCTGATGAAGTATACGCATGTGTACTTTCCTGCGTGCACGTTGGTTCAGGAGGATTTGAGCACGAAAAGTTCAACAACTTCATACAATGGACCCAAGGAGAATTCGGAACGCCCGAACAAAGAGCGGTCGCGTCCAAACTAAAATACATGTTCATATGCGGCGACATAGTCGATGGAGTTGGAATATACCCCAGCCAAGAAAAAGAACTCTCCATACCTGACATCAGAGAACAATACAAAGAATGCGCGAGACTATTATCACAAGTTCCTAAACATATAACGATGATAATCTGCCCTGGAAACCATGACGTAGGGCGCATTTCAGAACCTCAGCCAAAGTTCTTAAAAGAATACGCTTCACCAATGTATGACATTCCGAACGCAATACTAGTATGCAACCCCTGTCTTGTAAATATCCACGCAAGCGACAACTTTCCCGGATTTGACGTATTGATGTATCATGGATACAGTTTTGATGATTACAGCGAATGCGTTCCAAGCATCAAGCACAGCGGAACACACATTTCTGATAGAGCAGCGCTAGTAATGAGATTCCTTTTGCAAAGAAGGCATCTTGCACCGCAGCACAGTAGTACGCTCTATATCCCAGACCCACGCTACGATCCGCTAGTCATCGAACGTGTGCCTGACCTTTTTTTCGCAGGACACATCCACAAGGCAGGAACACTCAACCATAGAAGCTGCACGCTCATCGCAGGAAGCTGCTTTCAAGCAAAAACAGACTTCCAAGAAAAAGTAGGGCACGACCCAGAACCAGGAGTCGTTCCATGCATCAACCTAAAAACAAGAAACGTCGCATTCATGAGGTTCTAAAATGGTCGCCGCAAGCCCCGCAATGCAGCAATATTTCGACAAACTACTTGAGCACGTAAACACGCTCTACGCAATTGCAAACAAAGCCCGCGAAAAAAGAGTCGATCCAGAACCAAAATGCGAAATCAGCCTTGCTGCCAACATGGCAGAGCGAGTCGTCGGATTAATATCAGTCATCGCGCCGCAAATAGCAAACTCGGGAGTCACAGAACGCATCATCGAGCTTGAAAAACAATACGGCTCACTAGATTGGAGAGTCGCGCTTAAAATCGCAGAAGAAGTCGCAAGCCAAAAATTCTGCACATTCAAAGACAAAAAAGAAGCCATGGAAGTAGGCATTCGCACAGGATTCGCATACGTCACAGTAGGAGTCGTCAGTTCGCCGCTTGACGGCATAGTCAACATCGAACTCAAAAAAAGAATGGACAATAGAGGAGAATACGTCTGCGTAAACTTCGCAGGACCAATTCGAAACGCAGGAGGAACTGCCGCTGCGGTCAGCGTCATAATCACAGACTACGTGCGCAAAAGCATGGGATACGATGTTTATGACTGCCAGCCAAACGAGATAAAACGAGCAACAACAGAACTCATAGATTATCACGAGCGAGTCACCAACCTACAATACGTCCCTTCCGAAGGAGAACTAGACTTCATGATGAAAAACCTGCCAGTCGAAGTCTCGGGAGACGCGAGCGAAACAATAGAAGTATCAAACTACAAAGACATCCCAAGAATTCCAACAAACAACATCCGTTCAGGATATTGCCTTGTATTATCAAGCTGCATCCCACTCAAAGCTCCAAAAATATGGAAACAACTAAGCGCATGGGGCAAAGACTTCGGACTTGACACTTGGACATGGATGGAAGAATTTCTTGCCATCCAAAAAAAGGCAAAAGCAGGAAAATCAAGCACAGAAAGCAAAAGCACAGCAAAAATCAGCCCGGACTACACATATATAGCAGATCTTGTCGCAGGACGACCAGTTCTAGGCTATCCACTCAAAGCAGGAGGATTCAGATTACGCTACGGAAGAAGCCGCATTTCAGGATTCTCCGCGCAAAGCATACACCCTGCCACGATGTACATACTAAACCAGTACATCGCAACAGGAACACAGCTCAAAACAGAACGCCCGGGAAAAGCCGCAAGCATGACGAGCTGCGATCTTGTAGAAGGACCGATTGTGCGCTTGCTAGATGGAAGCGTCATTCAGATATCAACATTAGAAGATGCCCGAAAGTTCCACACAAAAGTCAAGGAAATACTCTTCCTTGGAGATACGCTCATTTGTTATGGCGATTTCTTCAACCGCGCGCACCCATTAATTCCCGCAGGATACTGCCCTGAATGGTGGATACAAGAAGTTGAAAAGGCACTCAATGGAAATACTGATGCGATAATCAACGCGGGAATTCGCGCTGAACGTTTTAATTTGCTATCAAAAGAACCACTTCGAACTATACCAACCGCGCTCGAAGCTATCACTATAGCAAAAGCAACAGGCACGCCGCTGCATCCCGCGTATACCTATTATTGGAGCCTTATAACAATCGAACAACTCGCAGAACTTTTAGACTGGTTCGATCAAGCCAAAGTCCACACGGATGAAACTGGAATCAACAAACTAGTCCTTCCAAAACACAACGCAAAAAGAACAGTAGAACTAATCGGAGCCCCCCACGCATTCATCAACAACGAATTCGTAGTATTCGATAAAGAACACGCGTTAATCTTGTCAACAATATTCAAACTTCTGGACGAAAAACCAAGCACGCTCAAATCAAAAATAACTCTCGAAAAAAGCATACTCGACATTCTTAATGCAATCTCACCAGTAATTCTTCGCGACAAAGCAGGAACATTCATCGGAACACGAATGGGAAGGCCGGAGAAGGCAAAACAAAGAGAACTCACAGGTTCGCCACACGCGCTATTTCCAGTCGGCGATGAAGGCGGACGACTGCGAAGTTTCCAAAGCGCATTCCAAGCAGGAAAAGTAACAGCAAAATTCCCGTTTTTCCATTGCTCAACGTGCAACGTCCAGACAATATGTCCATCTTGCGAAGTTTGCAGGAATCCAACCGAGCAGCGCTGGAAGTGCAAAATGTGCGGAATGCAAAAAGAGAAAAATTGCGCGCAACACGGCGAGAATGAATCGTCCGATGAGCGAGCAATACCAATCAAACATTATTTTGACACCATTCTCAAAAATTTAGGGCTTCGCCAATATCCCGAACTCATCAAAGGAGTGCGAGGAACAAGCAACGCAGAACACATGCCCGAACATCTAGGCAAAGGAATACTTCGCGCGAGATATGACATACACGTCTACAAAGACGGCACGACCCGCTATGACATGACCCAATTGCCGCTAACCCATTTCAAACCAAGCGAAGTAGGCGCGTCAGTCACTAAATTGCGCGAGCTTGGCTACATTCTAGACATCCACGGTCGCGAACTTGAAAATGACGAGCAAATACTCGAAATCAAACCGCAAGACATCATACTGCCCAACTGCGACACGAGCCCCGAATCAGGCGCGGACAAAGTCCTCACCAGCATCTGCCATTTCATAGACGATTGTCTAGAACACCTCTATGGGCTCCCGCGATATTATAATATCAAGAACGCAAACGACCTGATAGGACACCTCACAATAGTCCTTGCTCCACACACCAGCGCAGGAATAGTTGGACGCATAATAGGATTCACCCACACACAAGGCCTATTTGCCCATCCACTGCTTCACGCATCAACACGACGAGACTGCGATGGAGACGAAGCATGCGTAATACTCATGATGGACGCATTCTTGAATTTTAGCAAAAGATACCTGCCAGAAAACCGAGGTTCGACAATGGACACTCCATTGGTTTTGACCAGCATCCTCACACCAAGCGAAGTAGACGACATGGCATTCGATGTAGACATACCCTGGAAATATCCTCTTGAATTGTACGAAGCAGCTTTGCAGTACAAACCACCATGGGATGTGAAAATATTGCAGATAAAAAAACATCTAGGCAAACCCGAACAATACGAAGGAATGGGATTCACGCACGATTTGACAAACATCAACTATACAGTCAAATGCAGCGCGTACAAAACACTACCAAGCATGCAAGAAAAACTTGCAGGGCAAATGGACATCGCTGAAAAGCTTCGAAGCGTGAATCCGACTGAAGTCGCCCGCCTTGTCATAGAGAAACATTTTCTTAAAGATACGAAGGGAAATCTAAGGAAGTTCAGCACGCAAGAATTCAGATGTGTGGTTTGCAACGAAAAATTCAGACGGCCCCCGCTCGCAGGCAAATGCAACAAATGCAACGGTAAAATCTTATTCACGATAAGCGAGGGTTCGGTCATAAAATACCTTGAACCAACCATATCCCTTGCGAACAAGTACAACGTATCGCCATACCTCAAACAAACAATCGAATTATTGAAAGTTCGAGTCGAAGCGGTCTTCGGAAAAGATCCCGAGAAACAAACAGGACTTGGAGCGTGGTTTGGGTGAGAATTCAGTCAATTTGTGAAGATTTATATGTGGTCATATCGAAAATAGCGATATGGTTCAACAAGTCATAGAAACTGCAGCGGAAATCGCGATGGAAGCAGCCGCAGGAGCAATCGATGCGCGCGCATCATGGAAAAAGACACTAATCTGGTTTGCAGGTTTTATCGTTCTCGTACTTGTTTTTCTGTACGCGCTCTATTATTTCCTTTGATCGCGCTCATTCAATAAAAATAACCTGCGCGTGAGGAACTCCTTGAACGGCGTTTATGTCATCCTTTTCGATAACACCTTCTGCGACCGCAAGATTGCACGCTTCTTTTCCAACAAGGTTCACACCATTGGAATTGCGCATCAAGTCTCCAAGCTCGACTTTTGACATCTCTTCGCCGTTATAGAATTCACCTGACAAGTCAAGCTGACGGTGTTCCTCAGAAAATATCTTGCCTACTAGTTCTTTATCACACACCGAGATTATAGTTCGTGCATCCTTTTTATGGACTTTGACTATCAGACTCATATCTTGCTCTTCACCGGATGCTTCGCGCCACACGCACTGCATTTCAAGAAACTAAAATCCCCTTCCTGCTTTATTTCAGTATCGGGCTTGCCACAATCAGGGCACAAAACAAACTCAAGAGCGTACTGACGAATCTTATCATTAATACGCGACGCAGGAACTTTGGAACCCAAAAAGAGCAAACCAGAACGGTTCACATCACCTGGCGTTGCAAGCTCCTTAAGAACATATTTCAGAAGATGTTCCATTGGCCTTCTTAGCACTCCTGCTATTTGCGTGAAATTTGTGATAAGAGTCTTATTACCTTCCAAATGACCTCTTGCCTTTGGAATCTCAAAACGCTCTTTCTCAAAAACACTCTGCGGAAGACGCTCACGCGCCCTTTTCAACAACGCTTCATATTCCATAGACGATATTTCCCTCGAAAGCTATATAAATCTTTGCCCGAGCAAAGGTATATAAAGCAACAATACGATAACTACCTTAAAAGATGGTGCTCGAATCTCTTACAGACCCAGTGCACGCTGAAAGACACCCGTTAGCAGTCTTCGCGCTAGGCGCAGGCTACGGAACACTCGCAATCTTCCTCTCCCTTTGGATATTCGAAGAACAAAGCAGCATGGTATTCGTATTTCTAACAGCATCAGCTGCAATACCTTTACTTTACCACACTCTTCATTTCGAAGAGAAAAAAGACCTCATAATACAACCAAAAGGAATACTACACGATCACAGCGCGGCAATCTTGTTTTATCTAATGCTATTTTTGGGAATGGCGGTCGCTTTTAGCTTCTGGTACACGGCATTTCCTGCGGACACGAGCAGCAACCTATTTCGAGTACAGTCACAAACAATTTCCAATCTCAACCAGCACGTGACCGGCAAAATCACGCAAACCGCGCTGCTCAGCAAAATATTCCTAAACAACGTCAAAGTCACGATATTTTGCATACTATTCAGCTTCCTTTACGGTTCAGGAGCAATATTCATACTAACCTGGAATGCGAGCGTCATAGGCGCAGCTGTCGGAAACTTCATACGAAGCCACATGGCGCAATTCGCAGGAGCGGTCGGACTGCACAAAGTAGGAGCATATTTTTACGTTGGCAGCCTTAGCATCCTTCGCTACGCGATACACGGAGTTCCTGAAATTCTAGCATATATCATCGCAGCACTGGCAGGCGGCATACTTTCAACCGCGATTGTCAGACACGATTTTGGAACAAACCAATTCGAAAACATACTATTGGACGTAAGCGATTTAGTGCTGCTATCAGTTCTTGTACTGTTTATCGCGGCATTGTTGGAAGTGTTTGTGACACCGGCGCTGTTTTGAGTGTACAATAGAGCAATTTTTAATAGCTCGTTATTAAGCTCTGGTTCTATGAATGAGCCAACCGCTGATTTTTTGAAAAATGCATCCACTCGCAAAGCATTTCATGACGTAATTTCCATAGTTCTCAGCAATATTGATGCCGAAGAAGAAATATATTTGATTGGCGGAACAGTCTATCGGACGCTCGCACAGGAGTGGTATGGAATTGTCCCTCCAGACTGCGATTTTGATTTTCTTATCTCAAAGCCACTCGCGCGTTTAATCGTACCTAATACTTATGTTGTTAAAACTAATAAGCACGGAAATCCAAAACTTGTATCGAACAAAATCAGCATAGACTTTGTGCCCTTAAATACAGTCCACTCCATTAAAACCAGAGAACTTGAACCTACCCTCGAGAACTATCTCACAGGAGTTCCACTCACAGTTCAATCCATTGCATATGATGTGAAGAACAAACGAATAATTGGCAATATAGGACTTCGCGCACTTCAGGAAAGATCGGTAAAAATCAATAATCCTGCCGAGTTTGCCTACTATTGTGAGATGAAAAACAAAAAACCGCAGGACATCATTCGTGAAAAGGCAGAGAGTTTATCTTTTTCACCAGACTATGAAGGGTTATTATTCTAGAATTTTAAGCCTTCCAGGCCTTATCTCGAAAACTTCGCCCACAAACTTTGAGAAAGTTTGATCAAAGCGCTTCTCAGCTCGATTCGAGAAGCAATTTCATAAATCCCTTCTTCGAAGGGATGTTTATGACTCTTCTCTCATCTTGCAGATGTCGCGCGACTTACTCCAAAATTTTAAGCCTTCCAGGCCTAATCTCAAAAACTTCACCCATAGCGAGCATATGGATGATGGTTTCTTCTCCGCCGGCGCCCAGTTTTGTGACAACCTCATTGTAATCCGCGCCATCGCCCGCGTCAAGAGCGCGAACAACATCAAGAGGGCCAGTTGTCGATGTTGA
>Ga0209542_10010197_pt1 | contig 17026 bp, 15 predicted proteins | sample RifCSPhighO2_01_FD_184028 | JGI IMG/M metagenome (GOLD analysis project Ga0209542, IMG submission 184028) | Soil microbial communities from Rifle, Colorado - Rifle CSP2_plank highO2_0.1 (SPAdes) (version 2) | ecosystem: Environmental > Terrestrial > Deep subsurface > Rock core/Sediment ...
ATCTTAAAATATTTAAAGGAAAAGCTTGGAATTGAAATACTCTCCTTCGTCGAACAGGTGGGTACCATTCGAGCGAATAAGCGAATAGATGAAATAACCATGGCTGATATTGAAGCAAATATTGTAAGATGTCCTGATCAAGAAATTGCGGAAGAGATGATAAAGCTAATAGAAAAGGTAAAAAGTGAAGGGGATTCGGTGGGCGGAGTTATTAAAGGAATCATCCGCCATGTACCGGCAGGACTCGGGGAGCCGGTATTCGATAAGCTCTCGGCTGATCTGGGGAAAGCCATGTTAAGCATTAACGCTGTAAAAGGCTTTGAAATTGGGAGCGGCTTTGAAGGTACAAAAATGCGGGGCAGTCAGCATAACGACGAATTTTATTTGGCTGATGATGGAAAAGTGAGAACTAAAACTAATAACGCTGGCGGCACTTTGGGCGGAATATCAAATGGGGAAGATATTTATTTTAGAGTCGCTTTTAAGCCCGTTTCTACTATTGCCAAAAAGCAAAAAACTGTCAATTTGAAGCATCAGGAAGTAGAACTTGAGGCCACAGGCAGGCACGACCCGTGCGTTTTGCCCAGAGCCGTGCCCATTGTGGACGCAATGTCAGCTTTAGTAATTATGGACCATTATTTAAGGAACAAAGCACAGAACAGTTAATACATCGAATCCACGAATTTGACGAATCTGCGAATGACAACGAATTAAAGAATGATGAAAAAAATAATAAAAATTGGGGTTTCAGGAGACAGGGGATCGTTTTCAGAAATGGCTGGCCAATCCTACATCAAAAAGCGCAAAATTAAAGCGAATTTGGCTTATCTGATTGACATGGAAAGGGTTTTGCGCGCTTTGGATAACCGTAAAATTAATTTCGGTATTTTTCCGGTCGCTAATAGTTTGGGCGGTTTGGTTAGAGAAGCCTTTGAAGCTATGGGCAAGCATAACTTCAAGCTGATTGATGAGCTGCAATTAAAAGTCGAGCATTATTTGCTGGTTCTGCCAAAAAATAAGCAATCTAAAATCAATAAAATTTACAGCTACTCCCAGGCCTTCATTCAATGCCAAAACTACTTAAAAAAGCATTTTCCAAAAGCGAGGCAGGTTTATTGGCATGATACGGCAAAAGCGGCCAGAGATTTAAAAAACGGAAAATTTGGCCCAAACGCTGCGGTAATAGCTCCTAAAACAGCGGCCAAAATTTATGGCCTGCAAATTTACCGCTCTAAAATTCAGGATTCAAAAGACAATTTAACGACATTTATTATTGTGAAAAGAAATTCAGAATCCGAATAATCCTAATTCTATCCGAATGCCGCAAAATAGCATATTCGGATAATTTGGATTCCAATTCGGAACATATTGTATGACTTTTGGAATTATCGGCTTTGGCAGATTCGGCAAATTATGGGCAAATGAATTGTCCAAGTTTGGCAATGTTTTGGTTTACGATAAAAATATATCGAATCAACGAATTAGACGAATCTGCAAATCAACAACGAATAAATCAAATCAGAAAATTAACCCAACAAGCTTATCACAAGTTTGTAAGGCTGATGTTTTATTTTTACTCGTTCCGATTTCGGAAATTAAAAACTGCTGTAAACGAATTAAACCCCATCTTCCTTTGGAAACTTTAGTAGTTGACTGCTGTTCAGTGAAAGCGTTTCCGGCAAAAACTATGAAAGAAATTTTACCCAAAAACCAATCAATTATTGCAACTCATCCGCTTTTCGGGCCTGATTCTGTAAGACGCACAGGAAGTCTAAAAAAGCACAAGGTTGCCTTTTGCGGCATAAGATGCTCAAACGAACAAAGCCGGAGTCTGCAAAAACTATTTAAAAAAATGGGCCTTGCGGTGATTGAATGCACGCCAAAAGAGCATGACAAGCAGATGGCGAGGTCTCAATGTTTAGTGCATTTTATCGGCAGGGCAATTGACGGTTTAGGTTTAAAACATCAAAAACTTGCCACGCCGGATTACGAAACCCTGCTTAATATGCACGACCATGTCGTACATGACACCTGGCAGTTGTTCCGGGATATGCAAAAATTTAATGCCTTTGCAGGGCCAATTAGAAGACAGTTTATAAAGGGCATAGGAAAATTAGAAGAAAAAATCGATGCCACATAAAGCAATAAAAAATCATTCTCAAATTCTTAAGAATTTGAGAATGATTATAAAGCACGCTGATAAAAAAATTGCCGAACAGATCGGCAAAAGATTTCAGGCGGCAAAAAAAATAGCCAAAATAAAAAAACGAAACAGCCTTCCCGTCACTGATGCCTCAAGGGAACGCGAACTTCTCGTTTATTATCAAAAACTCGCGGCATATTACAAAATTGACAGGCAGCTCCTTTTAAAAATATTTAAAGCGCTGATTCAGTTTTCCAAGTCAATCCAAAAAAATGCAAAAAAACCATAAGCTAAACCTAAACAAGCTGAAACCCTCTGCTACCGTACACCTGCATTCCTTGTCCTTAGCTTTAAAACAACAAGGCGAGAAAGTTTATAGCCTTGCCGCAGGCGAACCGTTAATGCCCATAAGAAGCCTTAACCCAAAAATGGCAAAGGTTAATTTCGGCTATCCGCCGGTTTTGGGTTTGGAAGAATTGAGGAAAAAAGCGAGCTCGTGGGTAAACCAGAATTATGAATGTAATTATGGGTTTAATGAAACTACGGTTGTACCTGGTGCCAAAATGGGTATTTTTTTGCTTTTACGCGCAATATTAAAACCCGGAGACCAAGCCGCGGTAATTGCCCCTTACTGGGTTTCTTACCCGCCAATGATAGAGCTTTGTTATGGCAAGCCTGTGATTTTAAAAACAAAACCAAATAACGCTTGGAAAATTTCAGCAAATGATATTGCTAAAATCAATTCGAGCAAGTGCAAAGTTTTAATTCTCAATAACGCGTCCAACCCTTGCGGAACGGTTTATTCCAAGGACGAATTAGCGTTGATTTTATCAGCAGCTCAAAAAAGAGGGCTTTTTGTAATCAGCGACGAAGTGTATAGCGGGCTCGTTTACGACAAAAGCAAATTTTATTCCTGCGGATTATTCCGAAAATATAAAAAAAACCTGGCAGTTGTGCAAAGCTGTTCGAAAAATTTCGCCATGCCGGGAATTCGCACGGGTTTCGTGTTTGCGCCCAGGGAAATAATCAGGGCCATAAATCCAATTAACAGCCAAACTACCAGCGGTGTTTCCCAATTAAGCCAGAACGCGGCCCTCCAGGTTTTAAAAAAATCTGGATCTATTACGCCAAAAGTGAACATGGAAATGAAGTTAAGGCGAAATTTAATGCATGACCTGCTTGAAAAATACTGGGACAAAAAAATTGATAAGCCAAAGTCCGCGTTATATTTTTTTCTGCCGGTTTCTGATCTAACAAAGAAATATAGGGACGATGTTTTGTTTTGTTCCGACTTGCTTAAAAAATCCCGTGTGATTATTGTGCCGGGCAGAGCTTTTGGGCAAAAAGGCTATGTACGATTGTCTTTTGGCAGCGATGCTACGACAATAAAAAATACAATGAAATTATTAGCCAAGTTTTGCGGAAGAATCTAACTTTTATTAGTCTATAGCGCCTTTTCCTTAAAGGGCGCTTTCTGTTATAATAGAGGGTATAATTATGTCATTTTTGTCAAAATTTTTCGGCGGGGAATCATCGGCCCTATCTAAATATCAATCTGAACTTGACGAAGTCAATGGTTTTGGAAGTGAGATTGAGAAGTTATCAGAAACTGATATTAAAAAGGGAATTGAAGATTTTAGATCGCAGATTGCCGAATCAAAAGGCAAGGATGACATAAAAAATAGGTTAAAAAACATCAGGCCAAAAGTTTTTGCACTTGTGCGGGAAGCTTCAACCAGAACCATCCTGCAAACCCATTTTGACATGCAGATTGTGGGCGGCTTGGCTTTGGCAGACAACCGGATCGCGGAAATGAAAACCGGGGAAGGCAAAACACTCACTGCAACCTTGCCTTTGGTTTTGTATGCTTTAGCCGGTAAAGGGGCGCATCTCGTCACAGTAAACGATTATTTGGCAAGGTGGCAGGCAAGCTTAATGGGGCCGATTTACCACTATTTGGGGCTTTCCGTGGCTTCCATTCAGCATGAAGCATCTTTTATCTATGACCCTACTTACCAGCCTGAACAGGACGAAATAACCAGACTGGAAGGCGAAACCGAAGGCTTGGTTATGGATGTTAAGCATATGCGGCCGATTTCACGGAAAGAAGCTTACGCGGCTGACATTACTTACGGCACTAACAATGAGTTCGGGTTCGATTATTTAAGGGACAACATGGCCCAACATTCGGGCCAACTTTCGCAGAGGGATTTATTTTTCGCGATCATTGACGAAGTTGACTCAATTTTAATCGATGAAGCCAGGACTCCGCTCATCATCAGTTCACCCGACTCTGATCCGACAGACAAGTACGTGCAGTTTGCCAAAATTGTCGAGCAATTGGAAGAAAACACTCATTACACTGTGGATGAAAAACACAAAGCAGCGAACTTGACTGATGCCGGCATTTCTAAAATCGAGGAAATTTTAAAAGTGCCTAACATTTACGATACGAGTAAAGGCGTTACTACCATCCACCATATTGAACAGGCGCTGCGCTCCAAAACTTTGTATAAAAAAGATAGGGATTATGTGGTGAGAGAAGGGGAAATCATCATAGTCGACGAATTTACCGGCAGGCTGATGTTTGGAAGGAGATATTCGGAGGGCCTCCACCAGGCCATAGAAGCCAAAGAAGGCGTAAAAATCCAGCAGGAAAGCAAAACCTTAGCCACCATCACTTTCCAAAATCTTTTTAGGCTTTATAGTTTCCTTTCCGGCATGACCGGCACGGCTAAAACCGAAGAAGAGGAATTCTTTAAAATTTACCGTTTGCAGGTGGAGGTTATTCCAACAAACAAGCCCATGGTAAGGGCAGACAGCCCGGATGCGGTTTACAAAACCGAAAAAGCCAAGTTTGAGGCAATAGCTAAAGAAGTAAAACAAAGGCATGCCACGGGCCAGCCTATGCTAATTGGCACGGTTTCCATTGCCAAGAACGAAATTTTAGCCGAAGTTTTAAAAGCAGAGGGTTTAAAATTTGAATTGTTAAACGCTAAGAACCATGAACGGGAAGCGCACATAATCGCCCAGGCCGGGCGCCTTGGCGCCATTACCCTGGCAACCAATATTGCTGGCCGCGGCGTGGACATTCTTTTAGGCGGCAACCCTATTGACCATGAAGAAGCAAAGGCAGTGAGGGAGGCAGGGGGTTTACATATTTTAGGCACAGAAAGGCATGAATCAAGAAGAATTGACAACCAATTAAGGGGACGCGCCGGCAGGCAAGGCGACCCCGGAAGTTCGCAGTTTTTTGTGTCCATGGAAGATGATTTAATGCGCCTTTTTGGCGGCGAACGCATGAAGTCATTAATGAACACTCTTGGCATCCCCGACGACCAGCCGATTGAGGCTAAAATGGTGTCCCGTTCCATAGAATCAGCGCAAAAGAAAATTGAGGGCTTAAATTTTGACACGAGAAAGCACGTTTTGGAATTTGACGATGTTTTAAACCATCAGCGCGTTACCATTTACCGCAGGCGCAGGAACTATGTCATAGGCACACAGGCTGCAACCGATTTTGGTTTAAAATTTGAAATTTTGGAGTTATTAAAAAAGGAGTTGGCGGAGCTGGTAGCGTTTAATTTTTCCGCTGAAACAATTGAAGGGCAAGAGCCTAAGTCATCAGTCGACGAAATTCTAAAAGCTGCCAATACCATGTTCCCGGTGTCGGGTGAAATGAAAGCAAGATTGGAAGAGGCCTCAAAAAATGCCGCTGATGTAGAGTTCGCGATTGTTGATGAACTTTATAAGGAAGTGGAAAAAATCTGGGAACAAAAAGAAAGCGAAATGGGTAAAGAAATGTTTGAAGCGGGGTTACGGTATGTGGCTTTGCAGGCTTTAGACAGCCTTTGGATGGAGCATTTAGATACTATGGATCATTTGCGGGACAGTGTGCGGCTTAGAGGCTATGGCCAACGCGATCCGCTGGTAGAGTATAAAAAAGAAGGCTTTGGAATGTTCCAAAGGCTGGTAAAAGAAATTGACAGGCAAATTGTTTACACAGTATTTAAAATTTCAGTAAAAGCACAGCCAGTACAGCAAGAAACGAGGCAAATGAATTTAGTGACGAATTTGTCGGATGGGTCAGCTCCCAACTCTGCGTCTGCCGGCGCAAAAATAGGCCGCAACGATCCTTGCCCTTGCGGCAGCGGCAAAAAATGGAAGAAGTGTGGGATGATTAATAGTCCGGAGCATCAAGCTAACATAGCCAAAAAATAGCTATGCCTTTTTCAAATATACCAGAAACAGTAAATAATAAGGAGCTTAGAACCTCCGACCTTAGAAAAAGAATAGAGGATAGTTCGTATAGTTATTGGTCCTCAATCACGGCTGTGGTCGGCATCCTTTTAGCTGTCCCTTTTATTTCGATTGATGGGAGCGAAGATATTTTACTTAAAGGAGTTATTATTGTTTACTCATTAATACTTATAGATACGATATTCAAAATTTTTGACTTAAATGTAGAATTAAGAAATATGCACCAAAGAAAACTTGATTTTGATTTAGGACGTTTAACAATCTCAAACGAAGATCTTGAAAAGGAGATACAGGAGCATAAACAAGGAAGGATAAGAGCGGAAACTGATGCAATAAAAAACCTAAAGACATCTTTCGTCCTCATGCTTTTTATGATATTTATCAAATTATTTACTTAAAAAATTTATGTACCTAATATGAAATTAGATTATATAATTGTGCTGAATCCCGATAAAAAAATCCATGGACAATTTCCAAATTTTAAAGATGGGAAATATTTAGGTGGGGCCACTAGAATGGCAGCTGCAATAACTATAGCTAAAGAAAATCAATTTTCGGAAATAATATTAGTAGGAGGATACAACGAAGATAATGGGAAAGATAAATCAACCTTTTTTCAAAAGTCTCAAAAAGTTGAGGACATGAAAGATTATTTAAATGAAAATAAAATCAAAAATTCTATAGTGACTATAAACTCGCTGCCTTGTACGAAACACAATTTAATAGCTGTATTCAATAAGTATCAAAAAAAATTTGAAAACAAAAAAGTGGGTATTTTAACTAACAAATATCATCTTTCTCGAGCACTACAATTCTGGGTGAAATTAAAAGAAGAACCGGATTTTAACAAGCTTTCAATCCCATATCCTATTTTACTTGCCGCAGAAAGCTCAGCAGAAGAAGATGAGAAATACATTAGAAAACATGAATATATCAATCGTTTAGAAGAGGAATTGAGAGGGATTAACGACATACTATTGAAAACAATCAAGGATTATGGGGATAAATGCATTCGTGGAGATTTGCCGAAGTTTAAAAGAATTGTGAAAAAATTCCCGAGTATTTTACTGACCAGAGAAGAAATGACCAGAAAAGAAATAACAAAAATTTTAAAGTAAAAGTAATGCCAACCGACTATTTAAAAAAAGAACCATCAAAAACCGAAAAAATGCTCTATGACTTGGCTATGGCCCAGCACCAAATGGAAAAAGGCTTATGGTCTACTTCAACCGTGGTCATGGCTTTAGCTATGCTGACCAAAACTAAGCCCGAAGAATTAGCCGAGTTTATGGCCAATGGCGACGAGAAAATAAAAGAGTATAGTGAGAAAGTCAACGAGATTTTAAAAAAGCTCCAGGCAGAAACAAATCCGCAGGGCAAAGGTTCGTAAAATAAACCCACCGTATAGTCTTAGAAAACGGCTAAAATAGCAATAATAGCCGTTTTTTGGTATCATAAAAATGATATGGAAAAGCAACGACCCAAGATTGGAATTGGAGTTTACATACTTAATGACAAAAGCCAGGTTTTGATGATGCTTAGGAAAAACACCGTCAGTCCAGGTACATGGTGCCCGCCTGGAGGACACTTAGAGATGGCCGAGGAATTCATCGACTGTGTTAAACGAGAAGCAAAAGAAGAGGTAGGTCTGACTATAGAAAAAGCCGAACTTTGGGCTGTGAATAATAACATCACAAACAAAGATTTGCATTATGTAAATTTGGATTTTTTGGTTACTAAATGGAGCGGCGAACCTAAAAATTTAGAACCAGAAAAATGCGCAAAAATCGAGTGGTTTGATTTAGACAAATTGCCAAAGCCCTTAATGCTGCCAACGCAAAATTTTTTTAAAAACAACCCCAAATGTCTTTGTGGATCGGGTAAAAATTATTCAGACTGCCATGGCAAAACCTAATTAACCAAGAAAACCTTTTGTACTACTGTACTAGTACGCTAACGCAAAAGGATTCATAAGATTATGCTTAAGTTTATAACCAGCAACAAAGCAAAGTTTAATGAGGTTAAAGCACTCCTTAAGCCAATCAAAATCAGCCAGCAAAACATCGATCTCGAGGAAATCCAGGACATTGACCCCCATAAAATCATAAGGCATAAATTAAAGGAGGCGTTCAAACACCACAAGGGGCCGTTTATCATTGAAGATGGATCTGCAGTAATGGAAGCGTTTGGGGGAAAACTACCGGGCCCATTTATAAAATGGTTTAACGATTACATGGGGCCTAAAGGTATTTCACAAATTGCAAAAAAGATAGGTAAGCGAAAAGCATCAGCATCAATTATTGTCGCTTTCGCTAAAAACTTAAAATCTATAACTTTTTTCGAAGCTAAAATAAATGGCAACATCGTTAACCCGAAAGGTTCGTATGGCTTTGGATACGATCCGATATTTATGCCAAAAGGATCTAAAAAAACACTGGGCGAGTTAAAAGAAAAAGGTGATTTTAGTAAAAGCCCGAGAGGAATTGCGATAAACAAATTAAAAGCCTTTTTGCTTGAGAATCAAAAGCAATGAAACATGTAAGACTTCCGCATTACATAAAACCGGAAAAATATAAGCTCTTGGTCAAGCCTGATTTGGAGGATTTTACTTTTGAAGGCAGTGAGACGATATCATTAGTCATCAAAAAATCCATAAATGATATCATCCTCCACGCAAAAGAACTGGATATTTTTAATGTCGAATTCCGAATGTCGAATTCCGAATTTAAGACAAATAAAATTAAATACAATATCAAATCGGAAACTGCTACTTTTATCTTTCCTCGTAAACTGCCTAAAGGCAAAGGGGAGCTGTCGCTGAAATTTAAGGGCATTTTGAACGATAAAATGCGCGGGTTTTACAGGAGCCGCTACATCCATCAGAATAAAGAAAAACACATTGCCACCACGCAGTTTGAAGCCACGGATGCCAGAAGGGCGTTCCCATGCTTTGACGAACCGGCGCAAAAAGCGATTTTTGACGTGACCATTATGGTACCGCCCGGCCTTACAGCTATATCAAATACGATTGAAACAAACATCCAAGAACACGCGGGCGGCTATAAAGCAGTTCAGTTTAGCCCCACACCAAAAATGTCCACCTATTTATTGGCCTTTATTGTGGGCGATTTCGAATCTATTGAAAGCAAAACCAAAGACGGAACTCAAGTCAGAGTATTTGTTACCCCGGGCAAAAAACACCAGGCAAAATTTGCTCTGAACTGCGCCGTAAAAACTTTGGAATTTTACAACCGGTACTTTGACATTCCATATCCCTTGCCGATATTGGATTTAATTGCTATCCCGGATTTTTCGCATGGGGCCATGGAAAACTGGGGGGCTGTGACTTACCGCGAATCCGCCCTCTTGGTTGACGACGAGCATTCCTCGGCTTCCAATAAGCAGTGGGTGGCTTTAGTCATCGCTCATGAGCTGGCACACCAATGGTTTGGGAATTTAGTAACTATGAGCTGGTGGACGGATTTGTGGCTAAATGAAGGCTTTGCCTCATACATTGAATATTTGGCTGTTGATAATTTATTTCCAAATTGGGACATTTGGACCCAATTTGCTTTTAACGATTTGGGCATTGCCTTAAAATTAGACGCGCTGAAAAACACCCATCCGATTGAAGTTGAGGTTGGGCACCCGGATGAAATCGGCGAAATTTTTGACGAGGTGAGCTATTCCAAAGGCGCGAGTATAATAAGGATGCTCGCGACTTACTTGGGAGAAAAAGATTTTAGGGACGGCCTAAGGCATTACTTAAAAAAATTCAGCTATAAAAACGCTAAAACCGAAGATTTATGGACAGCGCTTGAAAAAATAAGCAAAAAGCCTGTAAAAAAATTTATGCAAAATTGGACTGGCAAAGCCGGGTATCCGATTGTGAAGGTAATCGATCAGCCAAGAGGGTATAAGTTAACGCAGTCACGATTTTTTTCTAGCCCAATTTCCAAAAAACAAAGCAATGATAAAACAACATGGCAAATACCACTTAAAATTTCAAATTTTAAATTTCAAATTTCTTCCCATTTACTGACATCAAAAACAGCTACAATATCCAAACAATCATCGGGATGGGTAAAACTGAATTCTGGAGAAACATGTTTTGCCAGAATCGATTACCCATCGCAAATATTAGACAAGCTTCATCAACCAATCAAAACCAAGCGATTATCTGCTTTAGACCGCTTGGGCATTATCCGCGACGCGTTCGCTTTGGCCGAAAGCGGGGATTTGCCCACTACCCGGTCCCTGGAATTATGCAAATCATTTACAAATGAAAACAATTACACTGTCTGGGTGGAAATAATTAGCGGTTTAAACAGCATGGACAATCTGCTTTTTGGACAAAAATGCCGGACTGATTTTAAAAAATTCGCTTGCTCCATATTAAAAAACATTATTAAAGATGTAGGCTGGAAGACCGAAAAAAATGAGCCTCACACACGCGGACTTTTAAGGAGCCTGGTTTTGCACACAGCTGGAAATTTTGGCGAAAAATCAACTAGTGATCATGCGCGTCATTTATTTGACCAGTGGATGTATAAAAATACTAGCATTAAGGCGGATTTAAGAGGCGTGGTTTATAATCTCGCGGCAGAAAATTCTGGCCCAAGGGAATACCGGTTTTTAGTAAAAAAATATCAAGGCGAAAGCTTGCACGAGGAAAAAAACCGTATAGGCAGGGCTTTAGGGCAATTTAAAGGACGGGCACTTGCAAAAAAAACTCTCGAATTTGCGCTTTCGCGCAATGTTCGCTACCAGGACACAGCAGGAATTTTTATGTCTGTCTGGAGCAACCCTGAAAGCAGGAGCGTCGCGTGGAATTTAACAAAAAAACGCTGGAAAACTCTTTTGGAAAGGTATCCTTCCTCTGGCCATATGCTGACGAGGTTTATAAAGCCTATATCCTGCTTTGCTTCAAAAAAAAGTGGGGATGAAGTAAAAAGTTTTTTTAAAAAACACAAAGTCCCAGGCGCAAAAAGAGCCGTGAGCCAGGCTTTGGAAAAAATTTATTCCAATGATGCCTGGCTCAAAAGGGATTTGAAAAAGATTGATAATTGGCTAAAAGATAATGTATAAATTGACCTACTTATTCTAATTTGCCTAATTAACCTAAACAATTCCCAATATCAAATTTCCAATTTCCAATAAATGTCCAAAATACAAATTTTAAAATTCGGAATACATCTTTTTCTCGCCCTGCTTGCTGTTATGTTGCCGTTGTATAGCTTAAGTGCCCAGGAACAAACCTTGGAAATGAAAAGTGAAGCGCAACTAAACCAAACGGACAGCGATAACGACGGCTTGTCTGACTTTGACGAAATAAACATTTACCGCACAAACCTCCAAAGCAGCGACACTGATAACGATGGTTTTACAGACGGCGAGGAAATAAAATATAATTACGACCCGAATAAAAATTTTGACGACAAACTGCTTAAAATTATCGGCATAAGCTTAAAAGACCAGAGCCTCACTTATTCCTTAGGCCCATACGAAATCAAAACCATTAAAATTTCATCCGGCCTGCCAAGAACTCCGACTCCTAAAGGCGAGTTCACGATAATAAAAAAACCTTCTTTTATCACATATCGCGGCAGGGATTATTTTTATCCAAACACCCGCTGGAATATGCTGTTTAAACAGGGGTCGTGGGGAGGTTTTTATATCCATGGGGCTTATTGGCACAATAATTTCGGCAAGCCCATGAGCCACGGCTGTGTGAATGTCTCCTACGCGGACATGGAACCGCTTTATAATTGGGCAGATGAAGGAACGAGAGTAATCATAGAATGAAAAAAATGAAAAAACGACTAAATGAGCAAAAATTAGATTGCACATATTTTTGTCAATTTTGTCATTTATTTAACTCTTGTCATTATACTTGCCTTGCCAAAATCATTAGAATCGATATAATGTATCAATGCGACCTAAACTAAAAGCTTTTCTTTCCTTAATCGGAATTTTTTTACTAGCCGCTTCTGCCTTTTGGATCGTTTATCCGAAGGGCTCAAAAATCAATCTTTCGCCGCTTAAAATAAACTTTAAGCGGGTATTTAAAGTTAATTTAGGCCTTGATTTGCAGGGCGGCTCTCAACTCACTTACCAGGCGGATTTTAAAGATATTCCGCAAAACGACAGAGCGGAAAGCCTAAACGGCATACGGGACGTAATTGAAAGGCGTGTAAATAGTTTCGGGGTAAGCGAGCCTCTAGTTGCGGTTTCGGGCAGCGATAAAATTGTAATTGAGCTTCCCGGCATAAAAGACGTTAACGAAGCGATAAAACAAATCGGCGAAACCCCACAGCTGGAATTTCGTACCTCAACCGGGGAGGAGCTCACAGCCCAGCCGGATGAAAGCGGAAACGTAACAATCGACCCGCTGGCTAACTGGAAAGCCACCGGCCTTTCCGGTAAGCAGCTAAAAAGAGCTACGGTAGATTTTCAGCAAGGCCAAGGCCTTAATGAAGTTGTAGTGCGTTTAGAATTTGACGACGAAGGCAAAGAGCTGTTTGCTAAAATTACTTCGGAAAATATTGGCAAGCCGGTCGCTATAATTTTAGACGGACAAATTTTAAGCGCGCCTATAGTCCAAAACGCCATTACCGACGGCACTGCTATTATCAGCGGGAATTTCAGCACAGAAGACGCTAAAATATTAGCTAGAAGGCTAAACAGCGGTGCTTTGCCAGTGCCCGTCAAATTAATTTCCCAACAAAACGTCGGCGCGACTTTAGGCAAGGAATCGGTCCAGAAATCCCTCGTTGCGGGGATAATTGGCATGGTTTTAATTGTTTTATTCATGCTTGGTTTCTACCGCTTCCCGGGCTTTTTGGCTTCAATCGCCCTAGTTATATACGCCTTATTAGCTTTTGCGATTTTTAAAATCGGCATTTCTTTTTCCGCGGTGGTTTTAGTCGGGGTATTTTTCTTTTTAGGCTTGACCGTAAACGCGCGTTTCGGAATTTTAGCGCTTTTAAGCTATTTGGTTTTAATGCTAATCGGCGGGCTTCAGCCCGTAACCCTAACCCTTGCGGGCATTGCTGGCTTTATTTTATCTATTGGAATGGCTGTTGACGCGAATATTTTAATTTTTGAAAGACTTAAAGAAGAAATTAGAGCCGGTAAGGCTATTGAGAAAGCCGTGGAGGACGGTTTTGAGCGCGCGTGGCTATCTATCCGCGATTCCAATATGTCGAGCCTTATCACCTGCGCCATTTTATATTTTTACGGAACGCCATCCATAAAAGGTTTCGCGGTGACCTTGGCAATCGGTATTTTAATTTCCATGTTCACAGCCATTAGCGCCACAAAGACGCTTTTAAAAACCTTTGTCGGTAATAATATTTTAACGCACCCGTGGCTGTTCGGAGTAGCCTCTACGAAATACGAAAATAACGAAATACTAAAAAGATGAACCTATATTTCTATGCTTCCATATATTGATTTCGTATTTCGTCAATTTAGTATTTAGTAGAATTTATATGTTTAACACGCTTAAATATTACAAATTATGGCTTGCGATTTCCGGACTAATTTTATTATTCGGCGTTATTTCACTTTTTACGTTTGGCCTTAAATTAGGGATTGATTTTACCGGCGGCAGCATGATTGAAATTAAATTCAAACAGCCTTATGACCAAAATTTAGTGAGGCAGGCTTTCGATGAAAAGGGCCTCCAAGGCTCCCAATTTCAAGCCAGTGAAAATTTTTCGTTAATTGTAAGAACCAGGCCTTTGGAAAAAGCTGAATATGACTCGATTATCGAGTCAGTCAAATCAAAGGCAGGGGATTTAGAAGAAAGCCAATTTGAATCAATAGGTCCTGTGGTAGGCAAGGAATTAAAAGCTAAAGCAATTTATCAATTAATATTCGTCTCCTTGGGAATTCTTTTTTACATTGGTTATGCCTTTAGGAAAGTAGCAAAGCCCATCACTTCTTGGAAATTTGGCCTTGCGGCTGTAATTGCCCTTTTTCACGACTTGCTCTTCGTTATCGGCGTATTTTCGATTTTGGGGAAATTCAAGGGCATAGAAATCGATAGTATGTTTATTACTGCGGTCTTAACGGTTTTAGGCTTTTCAGTACATGACACAATTGTGGTGTTTGACCGCATTAGGGAAAACTTAAAAGTCAAAGCAGGCAACACCTTAGATTTTATTATCAACCACAGCATCGCCCAGACCATTGTCAGGTCATTAAATACCAGTCTTACGGTTTTGTTTGTGCTTTTAGCCCTGCTGTTATTCGGAGGAGAATCCATTAAATACTTCATTTTAGCTTTATTTGTGGGCATTATTGTCGGTACTTATTCATCAATTTTTATAGCCAGTCCCATGTTGATGCTGATGCAGAAAAAGAGAAACAATTGAAGTTAAACCCAAGAAGGAATTTCAGAAGTATTAGAGAAACAAATAAAATTATTTTATAAGCATAAAAACCCTTATAATTATAAGGGTTTTATTTATAGAGCAAATTTGACTTTAAAAATATTTTGTGCTATAGTATATAAAATAACAATAATTATAATTATAACCATAACTTAGCCAAAAAAGAGAATCAAAGGTTATAGTTATTGTGATTGTGATAGTTATAGTTTTTTAAATCTATGGGTATTTTAGATACAATAATTCAAACCAAGCATTCCGAAGCCCTAAGGACTTTCAACCCCGAAATCATTGTTGACGAAATTCTTACAGCCTTAAAAGAGCGGGAAAAGGAAATCCTAATTAAGCGCTACGGGCTTAAGGGCAGTGAGATTAAGACTCTTGCCGCTATTGGCAGTGAGCATAATTTGACGCGCGAACGGGTGAGGCAAATTGAAAAAGATTTAATTAAGCAAATCCGCAAAAACAGCCGCTTACATCAAGGGCTCACCCAGGTGAGGGAAATGCTGATTAACACCTTAAGCGAGCACGGCAAAGTGATGGCAGAAGAAACTTTGCTTAAATCCATGGGGATTAAAAGCGAAGCTGAACGAAATTCCATAATTTTTATTTTGCATCTGATAGAGGAAATTGAAGCTTATTTGCATGAAAATTACAAAAAGTGCTGGTCCAGCGTGGTTTTTAACAAAGACTTACTGCACGGCTTTACTAAGGAAGCCCATGGGCTTTTGGAGTCTGTCGGCAAACCTATTGAGGAAAAAGAATTTATTGAACGCTTTAAAAATTCCGAATTCTTCAGAAACAACCAGCAGGAATTAAATGAAAAAACCATCGTAAATTTTTTAGATATTGCCCACAAAATTGAAAAAAATGTTTTTGGCCACATTGGACTTTCCTCTTGGAAGCAGATTGTTCCCAAAGACGTAGGCGACAAAGCTTATTTGGTCCTAAAACAGCATACTAAACCCGAACATTATTCGATTATTACAGAAATGATCAATAGGGCGAAGTTTGACAACCGTACTGCCTACAAGGAAACAGTTCACAACGAGCTGATAAAAGACCCAAGGTTCATTTTAGTAGGCAGGGGTATTTACGCGCTTGATGAATGGGGCTATAAGCCCGGAGTGGTTTCGGACGTAATTAAAGAAATACTGCAGAGGGCGGGAAAACCATTGGCTAAAGAAAAAATTATTGAAGACGTTTTAAAAAGCAGGCAAGTTAAGAAAAACACCATCCTGGTTGGGCTATCCAATAAAAAATTGTTCAGGAAAGTTGAAAAAAACTTATACGCATTAGTATAGAGTATATCGAATCAACGAATTTGACGAATCTACGAAGGACAACAAATACTGCATCCTAATTCGTAGTTATTCGTTGATTCGCTCTATTCGCAGATTCGATATATTTACGGAAACAAAAAATGGAAGTACTAAAAAGCGCTTTTCCGGATTTATTTAACATGTTTGGCCACGCCTACCGTTTCATTTTTCACTATTACGGCTGGGTAGTTTTTGTAATTGGCATGATGTACATGCTCTGGCGGACTTATATTTTGGAAATCCAGCACCAATACGTCCATTCCAACACTTACCATTTTTACAGCATCAGAGTGCCCAAAGATAACTTAGTTAGCACCCTGGCAGTGGAGGCAATTTTTTCCCAGCTGCACACCCTGCATGTCGCTAAAACTTTCGCGGAAAAATACGTGGAAGGGCATATTCAGCTCTGGTACAGCCTGGAAATAATTTCCATAGGCGGCAAGGTTTCTTTTATTGTCCGCGTGCCGGAAAAAGTCAAACACGCGTTTGAATCCGCCATTTATTCCCACTACCCGCAGGCGGAAATCACGGAAATCAACGATTACCTTGAAAATTTCCACTACGACCCCGATGATCCCAATTGCCCGGTGGATATTTTCGGCACTGAATGGAAACTGGCCAATGACGAAGTAATTCCCTTTAAAACCTATAAAGATTTTGAGCACCCCGCGGCGGAAGAAAAAATCATTGACCCTTTGCAGAATTTTTTTGAGGGCATGGCTAAAATGGACCCGCATGAATTTTTCGGCGTGCAGATAATTATCCAGCCAATAGCTGATGAGGAATGGCATCCAAAAGGCGAGCAAAAAGTAAGAGAACTTATCGGCGCCGAAGATGAGCATAAGGCAAGCATTAAGGATTTTTTATTAAAACCAGTGGAAAAATTTTCTAAATTCAGCTATAAG
>Ga0209542_10010200_pt1 | contig 17020 bp, 21 predicted proteins | sample RifCSPhighO2_01_FD_184028 | JGI IMG/M metagenome (GOLD analysis project Ga0209542, IMG submission 184028) | Soil microbial communities from Rifle, Colorado - Rifle CSP2_plank highO2_0.1 (SPAdes) (version 2) | ecosystem: Environmental > Terrestrial > Deep subsurface > Rock core/Sediment ...
CGCTTTAGATATACCAACAAAAGGCTCAATTTATTTAGACAATCATGATATTTCAAAACTTCATGAATCAGAATTAGCTGTAATAAGAGGAAAGAAAATTGGTTTTGTCTTTCAGCAGTTTAATTTAATTTCTACTTTAACAGCTTTAGAAAATGTCGCACTGCCATTAGAGTTTCAGGATGTAAATAATTCAGTTGAAAAAGCAAAAAAATCTTTGGAATTAGTTGGCTTAGGAAATAGAATGCATCACAAGCCTAAAGAGTTGTCTGGTGGTCAGCAACAAAGAGTTGCAATTGCAAGAGCTTTGGCAACAAATCCAGAAGTAATTTTAGCAGACGAACCTACTGGAAATTTAGATTCTAAAACAGGAAAAGAAATTATGGACTTATTTAAAAAACTTCATGAAAGTGGAAAAACAATAATTTTGATTACTCATGATTTAAATTTAATTAAATATGGCGGGCGCATAATAAAACTTGCAGATGGAAAATTAGTTGGAGGATAATATGAAAAAAATATTTATTTTATTATTTATATTTTCAATAATTATGGTTTATGGAGTTTTTGCAGAAACTAAAGTTGTAAACTATACTGTAAATTATGATGGAGCCTATGTTGAGTCGCAATTTGTAATTCAAACTTTAAAATATGAGCCTTATCCAGTTAATGCTGGTGAATGGTTTGACTTATGGGTAAAAGTTCAAAACATAGGACAAAATGATGCAAAAAATGCACAATTCAAATTAATTACAGAATATCCTTTTTCATCAAATGAAGTAATAAGAAATTACGGAATTGTTCCCGGAATTACAAGTTCTTACAGAAATAAACAATCAGGAGATGCTGATATTCAGTCCAATCAAATTATTTTAAAATTTAGAGTTAAAACAGCAGATAATTCTCCAGAAGGGGAAAATATAATTAAATTGGAAGCAACACCAGATAAAAATACAAACTCTGGATTCACTTATAATTTACCAATAGAGATTGGAAAAACTAAAACTGATTTTGATTTAGTTATGCAGGATTCAACTGCCCAAGGAACTTCTTTCGCAATTGCAAATATTGGTGATAATGCTGCAACAGCAGTAACAGTAAGTGTTCCTCAACAGCAGGGAATTACAATCAAAGGTGCAAAATCATCAATTTTGGGTAATTTAGACAAAGGAGATTTTACAACTGTAAGTTTTCAGATTACTGCAAAAAATCTAAATGAAATGAAGATGCAAATTGCTTATACAGATTCTGTTGGTGTAAGAAATTTAATTGAAAAAAATGTTTCTATAGATATTCCACAAAACTTTTTAGCATCTCCAGCAGGCACAGCAAGAACTTCTCAAAGTTCAACATCAAAAATAATTTACATAATTGTTGGTGTGTTAATAGGGATTGGAGCAATGTTTCTTTATAAAAAATATAAAAGATTCAAACAATTCAGAAAAATATGAGACTAAATAAAATTTTTAAATTATCTTTGAATTTACTTTTACACAGCAAATTAAGAAGCTGGTTGACAGTTATAGGAATTGTAATCGGCGTCGCAGCAGTAGTTTCAATAATTTCAATAGGTCAAGGATTACAAAATAATGTTCAATCTCAAATTGGTGGTTTAGGCCAGGATATTATAACAATAAGCAGTGGCTCTTCCAGAGCATTTGGTGGTGGCGGAAGAGAAGGAAGTTCAACAAATTCAAAACATCTTTCTACTAAAGATATTCAAACTTTAAAATTAGTTCCAGGAATTAAATACATTAATGGAATAATTAGTGGAAGAACAGATGTTTTTTTTAATACAGATAAATCATCATTGTCAATTCATGGAATAGACACTAGTGTTTTCAAAGAATTTATTACAGTACCATTAGCATCAGGAAGATATTTAGGAATTGGAGAAACTAGATCAGTAGTTATAGGAAATGGAGTAGCAAAAGAAGTTTTTAAGAATCTTCAGCCAGGTTATACATTAATCATAAATAATAATCCATTTAAAATTATAGGCATATTAAGTTCTTCAAGTGGAATTGGAAGTTCAAACAACGCAGTTTATATATCAGAAAAAGATGCAAGGGAAATTTTAAGTGAAAAAATTGATCTTAAAAATAATGAATTTTCTTCTATTGAAGTAAAAGTAAAAGATGTTAATTTTATAGAAGATACAACTGCAAAAATAGATTATGCTTTGACAAATTCAAGACACGTACGTTCAGATAAAAAAGATTTTTCAGTAAGTTCACCATTAGCATTACAGCAAAGATTTAGCGCAGTAACTTCATCAATTACAATATTTTTAGGTGTAATAGCTGCAGTTTCTTTATTAGTTGGAGGAATTGGAGTTGCAAACACAATGTTCACTTCTGTTTTGGAAAAAACAAAAGATATTGGAATTATGAAAGCAATTGGTGCAAAAAATAAAGACATATTATTAATTTTTCTAATTAATTCTGGTATGCTTGGTTTTGTTGGCGGAGCAATCGGAATAATTTCTGGTTCAATAATTTCTTATTTATTGCCGTTAATAGGTTTTAGTATTGGTCCAGGAAATAATGGTGGACTGAAAACTGCAATTAGTTTTAATTTATTATTATTCGCTATTTTATTTTCAGTTATTATAGGAATGGTTTCTGGAGCGATACCTGCTTACAGAGCTTCTAAATTAAAACCAGTTGATGCGTTGAGATATGAATAATTCTAAATAATTGTCAAGAAAAAATAAACCATAATTTATTAAACAAAATAGTAAAGTATGACTTAAAAATAAAATCACAAAAATATGAAACGTCGGGGCTGGGACTTTCATTCATCATAAAGCAAAAATACTACTTCATGAAAGTGCTTTTGAACCCAGATATCCTTTCGGAAACAGGATCTTCACAATCTTTTAGCAATCCAACGCACACTTTTGATTAAACTTTTTTTCAAAAGTTTACTGCGCATTACCAGATTGTGCCACCCCAACGTAAAATTTATTCTAATTAATTAATTTTTAAAAGTTTGCATTAAAGAATTTCTAAAAAGTTATTTTTGGTAAAGCTTTTTCGTAAAAAGGTTTATATAAGAAAAAATATCTAATTTAAATATGGCTCAGAGAGATGTTGTTGCCTCAGGTATAAAAATAAAACAAAGGGCGATTTTTAATTTAGATGAATTATATAAAATAATGTGGAGATGGTTTGAGCTTTATGGATATGATATGCAGGAGCTTGAATACAGGGATTCTTTAGAGGGTGGTTCCAAGCATTTAGAGATTAAATGGAGATCTAAAAAACAAATTGACGATTATATGGAATATATAATATTGACAAATTTTTTAATTTTAGGTTTAGAAAAAGTAGAGATTGAACAAGATGGAGTAAAATCTAAAACAGATAAAGGTGAAGTAGAAATGAATTTTACAGCCTTTATAAATAAAGACCCTGAAGATAAATGGGAGGGCGGATATAATAAAATAATAAGAAATGTTTATGATAAATATGTTATAAGGAGCAGGATAGAAAGTTTAGAAGGAGAGCTCTATGAAGAGCTTTACAAGCTTTTGGATGAGATTAAAGCGTTTTTAAATCTCCACAGATATTAATATATATTAGTTTTGCTGAAGGTCTTTTCGTTTTTTATTAAACTTTTAAGAAAAGTTTAAAACATAACATTTTTAAATTAAATTAACTAGGTATAATTAGCCCGCCATGAGAATACTCAAGGGAGCTAACGATATTTATCAAGCGATGAAGCTTGGGAGTTAGTGTTGCGGGCGATATTATTAAAATTATCAAGGTAATTCATGGAACAAGATTCCTCACATAACAATCATTACTCATTCATAAAAGAAAGTAATTGTAGTTAGGAATGTACTTGTTCTGAAAAATACCTGGGAGCTAAATATGGGAAAAATAAGCCCAGTATCATCTAAATATATAGTTCACACTCAAATTCAAGTTGAGGGTGTTGTTGACAGACCAGATGTTATAGGTGCTGTATTTGGTCAAACAGAAGGTTTACTCGGTTCTGAATTAGAATTAAGAGAATTACAGAGATCTGGAAGAATAGGAAGAATTGAAGTTAAATTAGAATCAAAAGCAGGAAAATCTGATGGTTCTATTATTATTCCTTCTAGTTTAGATAAAGCAGAAACAGTAATTATAGCTGCTGCTTTAGAAACTATTCAAAGAATAGGTCCTTGTAATGCTAAAGTAAAAATAGAGAAAATTGAAGATATTAGAATTTCAAAGAGAAATTTCGTAATTGAAAGGGCAAAAGAATTATTAAAACAATTAACAGACGATGTATTGCCAGATTCTCAAGAAATTACAGATGAAGTAGCAAGTTCTGTAAGAATGATGGAAATTACAGAATATGGAAAAGATAGACTTCCTTCTGGTCCTAATATTGATGAAACAGAAGAAGTAATTTTAGTTGAAGGAAGGGCAGATGTACTAAATTTATTAAAACACGGAATAAAAAACGTTGTAGGTATGAATGGTACTGATATACCTCAGTCTATAATTGAATTAAGTAATAAAAAAATTATTACTTTATTTGTTGATGGAGACAGGGGCGGAGATTTAATTATTAAAGCAGTTTCAGAAATTGCAGAAATTGATTATGTAATTAAAGCTCCAGATGGGAAAGAAGTAGAAGAAATATCCAAAAAAGAGATTCATAAAGCTTTGAGAAGCAAAGTTGCAATTGAACAAATTAAAATGGATATTTCAAAAGTAACTGATTCTTTAAGAAAGCCAATGATTAGACAACAATACTCTAGAGATTCTTCTTATAACAACAGAGAGAATAGGGACCAACAGCAATACACCCCTAGAGAGCAATACAAACCTAGAGAAAACCAGCAATACACCCCTAGAGAGCAATACAAAGAACCTTATAAACCAGTTCAAGCAAAATCAACTATGCCTAAAGAAGGTTTAAAAAAAATGCTCGATGATTTAATAGGTACAAGAGGAGCATACATACTTGACAACAATTCTAATATTTTGGGAAAAGTTCCAACATCAGAATTGACAACAACTATTAAAGATTTAAACAATGGAAATATTTATGCAATTGTTTTTGACGGTTCAATAACAAAAGAAATTGTTACAATTGCTGAAAAATCAAATGTTAAAGTCTTGGTAGCTATGGATTCAAGAATTAAGTCTTCAGAAACTCCAATTGACATAATAACAAGTACAGACTTGCAGCCCGCAGTAGCTCAAGCTTAATTTTTTTTCTTTTTATTTTTAATAACAAAAACTTTTTAATCTAATATTCTATACTAATTGAATGCAAAAAAAGAAGTTAATTATAATTATTTCAGTTTTCTTATTTTTATTATTAGCAAATTTTTATTATTTCGGGGTGTTTAAAAAAACATGCGATTTAAAAGAATGTTTTTCAGAATCAATCCAATCATGTTCTCCAGCAAAATATGACAATATAGTTTTAAATAATATTTATCATTATGATATTTCAAGATCATTAGGTTCAGAATGTAAATTAAGTGTAAGTCTTGAAAAATCAGCAGAAGGTACAGATGTAGAAACAAAAGAAAGAGTCCAAGGCAAATCAATGAAATGTTTAATACCTAAAATAGAATTAAGTAAAATTAATTTCAATGAAGTCAATAATATATTGCAGTATTGTACTGGTCCTTTAAAAGAAGGAATTTATGAAATAATAATAAAAAATATGTACAATGTTATTCTAAGTAATTTGGGAGAAGTAGTTTCCAGTGTTCAAACATCATTAATTAAAAAAATTTAAAATTAGAATTTATATAAAAAATTTGTTTTTGCTTTTAATAATTTTCCGTGAACGCTTTCTCAAAATTGTTCTAGTTAATATTTATACTGCTTCCAATTCTAGCTTTCATTTTAGGAATAGTAATTTTTAGAACATCATTCTTAAATTCAGCTTTAATATTATCAATATCAACATGAGGAGGAACACCGACAGTAGCTTTATATCCTTTATATGTGCTTTCCTCACCATTTTTTTTCAGCATTTTTTTCTTTTTTTCACCATTAATTTCCAAACTATTATGATTTAATTTTAAGTTGATGTCTTCTTTATCAAGACCTGGAAGCTCAGCACTAATATTAATAAAACTGCTATTTTGTGAAATATTTATAGATGGTCTTTTATAGTTTCCAAAAACACTTTCATTAAATTTTTCGAAAACATTATTTATTTCTTTGCGAACATCAGTTAAATTATTTTGTATTTTATTTAAATTAATTAAATCTTTCACCATATTTTTTTATCACCTGCTTTTAATATTCACAATACATGTTCATCATGAACACTTTTAAAAGTATGTAATTCATTATCTTTAAACCATAATTTGATTTCTTGTTTAGCTTCATCTTTATTTCCAGAAGCATGTATTAAATTTCTTCCGCCGAAATTTCTGTAAGTAGCATATCCCATACTAATTGATGTAAAGTCTCCTCTTATTGTTCCAGGTTGAGCTTTATTTGGTGATGTCACACCAGTAATTTTTCTTACAACTTCAATAGCATGAACACCTTCTAAAACCATTGCAATAATCGGTCCTTCAGTAATAAAATTAAGTAAAGTTTCCCAGGCTTTTTTTCCTACAGCTTCTTTTGAATCTTTTGTAGTCATGCCCATGTCAGTATAATCTCTCATAGTATTTTCTCCAATTCTAGGAACTATACTTTCAGGATAATGTTTCTTGGCAAATTCTTTGTCAATATGAACCATTTTTAAACCAATTATTTTAAGACCGGTTTTTTCAAATCTAGAAATAATTTCACCGCTTAAACTTCTTTTTACACCGTCGGGTTTTATTAAAACTAAAGTTCTTTCAATCATTTTTTCTTTTTTGATTAAACTTTTCTTAAAAGTTTACTCTTTTTTATAATATTTACTCCACTTTACATTTAGTGGACTTCTTTTTAATTTAAACATATTCTTGTCACATTTATTTGAACATAAAAAAGTTTGTTTCCCTGATTTCTGGACAAATATTTTTCCAGTTCCAGGAGGAATTACATTACCGCAAAAAGTACATTTTACCATTTTATCCTTTTCTTCCAGTACTTAATTTTCTTGCTTCAATTTCAGTTTCTCTTAACATTAAAACATCTTTTTCTCTTACAGGACCTTTAACATTTCTTCTCATAATTTTGCCCTTGTCATAACCATCTAGAATTCTACATCTAACTTGAGTAATCTCTCCTTTAGTTCCAGTTCTGCCTAAAATTTCTTCAACAACTGCAGGAACAGCAACACTAAATAATCCTTTTTCTCCACTACCAGAAGATTCTTTAGGTGCTTCAGCGAAAATAATTCCTTTCTTTTCTTTTCTTTTAGATTTTCTATCTTCTTTTCTTTTCTTTGCGTCGTCAGCCATTTTATTTTTTGTATCTTGAATTTTATTTTTTAGTTTTTCCGTAAACGCTTTTTATAAAAGGGTTCTTTTGATTAAACTTTTCTTAAAAGTTTATTTAGCAGCAACTATAAGTTTGCTTTTTTCTATTTCTTTTATTAATTCTTTAGCATCGCCTTCTTTTACAACAGCTACAGCACTAGTACCTAATTCAATACCTGCTGCAGCTCCTAAATCAGTTTTACTAGGAACAATAACTAAAGGAACTTTTTTCTCTTCACAAAGAGTAGGTAAATGCATTAAAATTTCTTTAGGAGTAACATCTTTAGCAATAACAACTAATTTTGCTTGCCCTCTGTCTACAATTTTTGTAGTTTCATTAACTCCTTTTTTTATTTTCCCTGTATTTTTAGCTATTTCAATAGCTTCATAAGCCTTACTTACAATTTCTTTCGGAAATTCATCATCTAAACTTACCATTTTTTCTAACTCCTCCTTCATCACGAATTTATCGTTTTAGAGATAACTAATTTTCGTAAAATTCCTTTTAAATAGGTTTCGTTTTTTAAAAGAATAGATTTTTAAATAAGTTTTAACAAATTTTTAGGGATGCAAAAAGTAAATGATTTGTCAGAATTAGTAAATGGAAAAGATTATGTTGATATTTATGTAAGTACAGATGTTAATGAGCTTATAGGTAACAAAGATGAAAGAGATGGAATTCTAGGTCAAATTGGTTTTATACCTATGGGCTGTATAGAAGATCAGGGAAAATACTCATTATATTCTGATTTTGATGGTTTCGCAAATGATTTTGAGTCTTTATTACATAAAAAAACAAATTTAAGAATAGATTGTGCAGAAACAATTTATTTTGATCAAAAATCTACTAAAGAAAAATTTGGTTTCATGCCAATGTCAAAATTTAGGGTTTATATAAACGGTTCAAATAATATGACTAATGAAATAGTAGCTTTCTTAAAAATTCTAGACTCTGAAAGACAAAATGTTGCAATTGTAAATGGAAGTGAAACAAAAGGATTTATCAAATTATCAGAATTTTATAAATCGGAAAAATTTGAATCTTTACAAGCTTGGTTAGAATCAAGAACTCTTCCATCAGATTTATATTAAAATTAATTCTAAATATTATAGATGATGCAGGCTACTTTATGTTTAATAATTAAAGATAATAAAATTCTTTTAGGAAAAAAGAGAATAGGTTTTGGAAAAAATAAATACAATGGTTTCGGTGGAAAAATAAAAGAAAATGAAACTCCAGAACAGGCAGCAATTAGAGAGCTATTTGAAGAATCAAACCTTAAAGCATTATCATTAACAAAAGTAGGAGAAATATTTTACACTTTTCCAAATAAAAAAGAATTTGATCATTTTGTTCATATTTTTATAGTAAATTCTTATGAAGGAATAGAAAAAGAAACAGAAGAAATGTCTCCAAAATGGTTTAATACAAATGAAATTCCTTTTAATGAAATGTGGGATAATGATAAACATTGGATTCCTTTAGTTTTAAATTCTAAAAAAATCAAAGCAGAAATAACTCAAGACGAGAATAAATTAATAAAAAAAGAAATTAAAATTGTAAAAAATTTTTAGATTGAAAATTTTCTCGTTTTGATGAAGCTTTCTCATAAAAAGGATCTTATTTAATCTTTAATTCTTTCATTAAAGCAGGTTTGTCAAATCCAACTACAATTTTTCCATTTACCTCAATTACTGGAACGCCCATTTGTCCTGATTTAGCAACCATTTCTTTTGCGGCTTTAATGTCTTTTCCAACATCAATTTCTGTAAATTCTACTTTATGTTCTTTAAAGAATTCTTTTGCTTTTTTGCAAAAAACACAAGTGTTTGTACTATAAATTAAAACTTTATTCATGTTATATTAGGAAAAAATTATTATTTATATACTTTATTATTAACTAAAACTAATATTATAAATTTTAAATCCATGTCTTTGTACTGACATATTCATAAAATGATAACCAGTATCAACAGCAGTTAAAAGATGATATTCTTTCAAATCTTTTAAAACCAATCCATTATAATTTAACTCATTATCATCTAAATTAATATAAATTTGTGAACCTTTTTCAGATCCAGCATACATATTTACATTGTTGCCATTAAAAATTAATAAAATTCCACCCTCTTCATCAATAAGTTCCATATTGTCTTCATTATTTTTCCATTTTCCAACTAAATAAGCGTTATTTTTATCTAATGGTGAAGGAACTTCATAACTTACAATTTTATCAGGCCAGAACCATTCATGATTTCCAAAACCGCCATTTTCAGTTTTGTATCCTAAATTAATTGTAGTTTGATTTACAATAGTTATATTTTCAAAAGTTTCACTAAGAATTGCTTCATTTTCAGAATTATCTTGTTCAACAAATGATTTGGTTGTACAGCCTGCAATTAAAAGACTTAGCAAAAAAATTAAAAAATATTCTTTCATAAACTAATTAAAATTTTAACTAGATTAAAAATATTTCTATTAAAAAAATGTCAAAGAATAGGTAAGTACGGAAAGAGGTGTTAGAAAACCATACCTACCTATTCTATAGACTATGAGGTTGTTATAAAAAGAAAATAATCACTCTTCCCCAAACATATAATATATATTGAAATATATAAATATTTTCAAAAAGTTTAGAATACTACTTTAAAGTGAAAATTTCAAGTGTTTTTTAACATTATAAATACCAATTGAGCATAATACAAAACTCATTAAAAAACTATTAATTAATATTTTCATTAAAACATTATAAAAAAATGATTCTGGAAAAAAATTAATCAAATTGTCTGTTTTAGGGTTTAATATCCAAAAATCATTCTTAAAAGCCAGCAAATGAAATTTATAAAATAAATTTGAAAAATCAAATATATAGATAAAAATAGATATTAATAAAATAATTAAAAAAGCAATAATAAATACAGAAAATATATTCTTGTAAAATTTAAATAAAAGTAAAATAAATATTAAAATTAAAAAATAAAATAAGTAAATAAAAAAATTAATCAAATTTCTGACATCTTTCAAATGAATTATTTCTTTTTCATTAAAATATTTACTATCTAACTGATTATATCCTTTAAAATATCCAATTAAATTATTAACATAATCTGAAGAATTAATATTGTCATCATTATAAAAATCTTCATCATAAACAATTAATCTGAAATTAAATAATAAAATTATGACTGCCAGTAATATTCCAAGAATATATTTCATTTTAAATTTAAAGAATTTAATAAAACAATTGCAGAAGAGCTTATCATAAATATAGTTGAAATAATAGGACTTAAAGATCCTGCAAAAAAAGACAAAAATCCTGCTAAAATTAAAATACTAAATACATTGTACAAATATCCAAAAGATAAATTTTGTTTTATTTTATTTAAGATTACTCTGCTGTAATTTAGAAGATTAACCATATTTGACAAATCATTTTTTAAAAATATGATATTGCTTTTAATAGATTCAATATTTTCTCCAGAATAAATAGAAATACTTACATCACTCTGATTTAACATTAGAGCATCATTATTGCTTCCAATACAAGCTATAATTTTTCCTTGTTCTTGTAATTTTCTTATGTAATCTGCTTTCTCTTCAGGTAAAATATCTGCTATAACAGTTTTAATCCCAAATTTAGTTGCCAAAGCTTTAGAAGTTCCATGGCTTTCACTACTTATCATTATAACATCTTTAACTAAATTATATAAATGTGAAATTGTTTCAATATTATTGTCTTGAAGCTTGTCAGAAAATGTAATTAAACCTATAATTTTTTTATTTACTCCTACAAGAACAACTCTTTTTCCCTCATCTTCCAAAAATTCAATTTTTGTTTCTATATAACTTGTATCAACACCCATCTTAATGAAAAATTTTTTACTTCCTACAACAACGTCTTTTCCAAAATGTCTTGCATATATTCCTAGACCTTCAAAATTTTTAAAATCATGATTAATAGGAATTTCAATTCTTTTTTCTTTGATTTTCTGCATTATTATATTCGCAATAAGATGATCACTTGATTTTTCAGCAATTCCAGCATATTTCAAAACATCTTTTTCTTTGTATTTGTTTAATCCAATTATTTCTAAAATTTCAGGCTTTCCTGTTGTTAAAACGCTGTTCTTGTCAATTACAATCGTATTCACTTTATTTAATCTTGAAAAAACTTCAGTATTTTTAACTAAAATTCCTTTTTGTATAAGTAAATTAACTCCAGAAACAATTGGGGTGTAAATAAAACCAAAAATACACGGACTTCCAATAATTAAAAAAGATAAAAATAAATTTACTATAAATAATTTATCAAAACCTAAATAATATAAAACCGAAGAAGATAAAATAGAAATTAAAATAGTCGCAAAAATAAAATAATTTGTTAAACTAGTAGTTGTTTTTTGGTTGTCAGTCATATTTCCAGAATTATCAATTTCTTTTACTATATTTGATACCAAAGTATTTTCACCAAAATTCTGTACTTTCAAATAAAAGACTCCTTCTTTATTGATTGTTCCTGCAGTTACGTTATGCCCAATACTTTTCTGAACAGAATTATTTATTTCTAAAATACTTTCATCAATTATTGCAGTCCCTTTAACTATAATGCCGTCTGCTGGAATTATTTCTCCAGACCTTGCAATTAGAATATCATTAACTTTTATTTCCTCAGTATTAATTATAGTTTCTTTATTATTATGAAATTTAACTGCTGTTTTTGGTTCAATATTAATAAACTTTTTAACACCATTCTCAAATTTAGATTTTAGGATATTTTCAATGTATTTTCCTAAAATAATTAAAGTTACCATTATTGCAGAAATATTAAGGTAAGTATAATCATTATTTAAGTAAGAAAACAACCCATAAGAGTAACATGTAAATATACATAATAAAATTAAAGTATTGGAGTTAATAATTTTATTTTTAAAAGTTATTAAAAAATTCTTGTAAATATTTAATCCAATATAAAACTGGATTGTAGTTGCTAATAATAAAACAAGTATATAATTATAATTAAATCCAGCCCATGAAACAATTACTAAAGCAGAGCTTAAAACTAAACTCATTATAAAAAGCATTTTATAATTTTTTATTAAATTAAACCTACTTGTGTTTTTTGAAACTTTATATCCTAATTCATCAAGTATTTTAGTTATTTGTTCTAATGAAATCTCTTCATGTTCAAATTCAACAATTAGTTTTTGTGAAAGAAAATTAACAACAGCACTATAAACTCCTTTTATATTTTCCAAACAAGATTCAATATTTGCAGCGCAAGAAGCACAATGAATATAATTAAGTCTAACCTGTTTTTTTTCCATAATCTAATTCATATTTTCTAATTTTTAAGATTATCTAATATTGCTAATAACCATTAAAGCAATAGATATAACCACCAAACTAAAGTAAATTTTTTTATTTCCACTAAGTATTTTTGCTCCATCAAAAGGGAATATTGGTATTAAATTGAATAAAGCTAACCACGCATTAATATTAACTCCATAATCAGAAACTGTTTTAAGAATTCCTACACTAAAAGTCCCAATAATTAAAAAAATTAAAGATATTAAAATATTCATTAAAGGTCCTGCAGCAGCAATATTTCCAAATTTTCTTTTATCTAGTCCGCCCTCAATCATAACCCCTCCTGGAGCAGCAAATAAGAATCCAAAAAAAGAACTTACCAAGGCAATTAATAACATTTTATTGTCAGCTCTAAATTCAGCAAAATATCTGTATTTTTGTGCAACATATTTATGAGCTAATTCATGAATTAAAAACCCAACTCCGACAGTAAAAAAAGAAATTAAGAAATTCTGAAAAATCAAGTTAACAGAATAACTATTGCTTATTAAAATTCCAAAAGCTAAAGATATAATAATCCAAGCCCTTGCTATATCTTTTTTCTCATGTGAAGAAAAAATTAGTTTCATTAAAATAAAGAAAAGGTTAACAACTATTTATTTGTTGTGTTAATTGCAAGTTCATTAGAAATACCTCTTGTATCTATTTTATCTAATTCAATTACATAAGGAAATAATAAAGACCCATCTTGAGATAAATAAGAGTTAAACTCCTTTCCATTCAAATTTCCGCTTAAAAAATATAGTCCTTTATTTTCTTTAAATTCATTTATTTGAAATGTTCCTTTGCCAGCCAAAGTCAACTCAAAAAATTTTTCAGCTTTAGTTTTAACATTATTTTTATTAAAATAAGTAAATTTAAATCCATTTGTTATTATAGAGAATATTAATGTAATTATTAAAAGAACGCAAACACATTGCCAAATTTGTATTTTTTTTATTTTAAATTCATCCACTTAAAAATATAACAAGAAACACTATATAAATTTTCTCAATAAGTTTTATATATAAAAAAGTAATTAGATATTTATGGAGAAAACATATTTTACAATCCAACAAGCACAAATAGCTATAAAAACTATTAAGAATGATTTTAAAAAAATTCTAGAATTAAAATCTTCTTTAGACGTAATTGATTCAATTGATATTGAATATACTGAAGAATATACAGGAAATTATGATGAATTAAATTTTACTAAATTAAACAAGGAATTTCATAAATTATCATTTGAGTTTTTTTCTAAAATAGAGGAAATTGAAAAAAAGGGATGTGTAATTAAAGATATAGAAGAAGGCTTAATCGACTTTTATTCAATATTTAATGGTAAAGAAATTTTTTTATGCTGGAAATATGGCGAAGATAAAATAGAATATTGGCATGACTTAGAATGTGGTTTTTCTGGCAGACAACATGTCGAAGAATTATTAACAAAGAAAAATAAATTTAGTAAAATATTATAATTAAAGAATTTTTCTAATTTCTACTTGATAAATCTGTTCATCAAATTTTTTATTTGCAAAAGCTTCTGAAAGTGAGTCATATTCTACTCACCCAACAGAAAATTTAGTAGTCATAAAATCATTCGGATTTACTTCGACTGTAATTTTTTCTAATTTATTTAATTCTGAAAAATATTTAGAAAGATACAAAACAATCACTTCTTTTATAGCTGAGTTTGGATTATAAAATTTAATATTTTTTGGCTATTAATCTTGTATTGGAATAAAATAAAAAGTCCCGGCCGGCGGACTCGAACCACCAGTCGCTCGGGTTCCGCTGTCTGTTTTTCATCCTTAGTTTATTAACTTTAAGTCAAACAGTGATTTTATCTACAGCCGAGAGCTTTACCATTAAGCTAGGCCGGGTTAATTATAGAAATATAACTTTAAATTTATCTTATAAATCTTATTATTCTTTCTTTATATAACACATTATCCACTGCTGAATTCACATCTTTTGTTTTTATGTAATACACAAGCTCTACATTTTCCAGGAATTTTATTTGGAATTGTTTCAATTTTCTTTTTTAAAAGCATCAAAATTCTATAAACTGTACTTATAACTTCTATTATATCACTTTCTTCAAATTTTTTATTCCAAACTTCTTTATCAAAATCCCTATCTCTTAACACAGCCAAAATAGTTTTATTAGCATGTTGAGGATATTTATTTTTAATAAGGTCTTTGACAAGAATACAATAAGCCCAAATTTGTCTTTTATTTCCAAGCCAAAGTTTTGCTTTAGGTTTATCATCAATAACATAGATATAATTTTCATCAACTGCCAATTCATCTAATCTGCCGACTAAAATAAATTCACTGAATTCTTTTCTTAAAGAAATCTCTTTTGTAATTGTATATTTTTTACTATCTAAAAATTCTTTCATAGTTGCAGGAGAAGCAATTTTTCTAAATTCATATTCTTTTATTTGATGAATTTCTTTTCCAACAATCATTGTTTTTAGTATAGGGGCTTCTTCTTTCAGAACATTCTCTAAATACCATTTATATTCACAATAATCATGACTACCAAACCAAGAAGCTTTTATTACAGGTTTTTCCATAGAATAATTATAAAAAATTAATTAGTTTTTCCGTGAATATTTTTATCAAATGTATTCTCTTTGTCTTTATTGTTATGTTCTAGTTTAAAACTAGCAATATTAGATCTTCTCATTACTAATTTATTATGTTTATTTGTAAATTGTAAAATAGCTGGAGGTAATCGGATGTTTCCAAATAAATTTAATTGGGGCTCAATTTTATAAGAAATAACTCTTTCTTCCCCGCTTTCTAATTTGTTTAATTCCCAGACAAATCTTAAACCTCTGCCACCTTGTTGTACATGTTTAGGTTCTAAAGTTCCAAATTCTTTGTAATGTTTAATTAACGAAGGAAGTAAATCTATAACTTTTAAATTATGAATTGGTTTTCCAGTATAATTTTGTAAACTTATAATAACTTTAAAATGTAATTTTTTATCATGTCCTTCTCTGACCATTATAACTTTTTTAGAAATTTTTAATGATCTTGTTCTTACATAATAAATTAATCCAATTAATAATGTTAATCCGAATATTGTCAAAAATAAACTTGTATAATTTGTATCAATAATAATGTTTACTTCTTCACCAGGATTTATATTCAAATTCCAAAGATAATAACCTTGATCATTTTCAGTCACAAATTCGGGTTTTGGAGATGTTTCTGTAAACAATTTTTGAAAACTTCCAACTGGATATTTTACAATTTTATTGAATTTTTCATTGCCTTTATTTGATTTAGTAATTGTAATTTTTGTAGATAAAAAACCATTTTCTTTTGAAATTTTTTCAGCTAATTCTTTATTTGATTCAATTTTAACTTTAATATTTTTTTCACCTTTCAGAGATTGTCCGTTAAATAATTTCAAAACTAAATTATAATCCCCTGGGGGAGTTTCAGGTTTAATATTTAAGGTAAATGTTTTAATAATCTCTTCTTTGGAATTAATTTTAAAATCCTCTTCATCTGAAAAAGAACCTAATGAAATAAATAATTTTAAATTTTCAAAATTCTGGTCAACATTATTTTTAAATTTCACATCAAAACTAACATCTTTTCCCAAATCAACAGTATCACCAATATTTACATCCATATTGACAATATCTCCAGAATTCATTATATAGGAAGTTAAAGGAAATGTTTCTTTAATATCTTCATGTAATAATGAACTAACAATAATATAAGCAGTATAAGATTTCTCACTTTTAATCTCTTTAGAATATTTTACTTTTACTTCAAATGTATCCTGGCTTTGAGTTGGAATTTCAATTTGTGCAGGTTTAACTGTAATACTATCAATAAAATCAGAAAAAGGGAAAATTGAAAATGGATCGGGAGATACTTTTATTATTTCATTTCTAAGCATGTTATTTTTTACAGTTACAATATAAGTTACTTCACTTCCAGGAAAAACTTTATTCTGTATTTTGCTTGAACTTATGCTTATTTTAGTTGTAGCTGCACTAACACTAAAAACTATTAAAAAAATTAATAGTAGAAATATCAAACCTTTTTTTATCATAAATTCTTTAATTCACAATACTAATATTTAAATATTTTGGTAAAACTTATTCTATGTTAAATAACTATATAAGCCCTAAAAGTAAATTTTAATAAAAATGGAAAAAACAAAAGGTTTATAAAGAAAAAAATATGCGATTTTTTGTACAGAACAATTTATTTATAAATAAATCATGTCTGTAATTCCAAAAGGAGCTCATGAT
>Ga0209542_10010204_pt1 | contig 17012 bp, 12 predicted proteins | sample RifCSPhighO2_01_FD_184028 | JGI IMG/M metagenome (GOLD analysis project Ga0209542, IMG submission 184028) | Soil microbial communities from Rifle, Colorado - Rifle CSP2_plank highO2_0.1 (SPAdes) (version 2) | ecosystem: Environmental > Terrestrial > Deep subsurface > Rock core/Sediment ...
GAGCTGTTGCTGCACCATCAGTATACCCAACGTCAGTGAGTGCGTAGCGCTGTGCCGTGACCGGAAGTGAGCCGAGTGCATCACAGTCCATAGTATCTCCTGATACTTGGACGTCTGCTTTGGTATTGCCACGTTGGGTGATGGTTGTTTGTACGTTGGTTGTTGAGGATGATTGTTCTCCGAGAGAGCGGGTGCCGTAGTCGATAGCATCAGGGAGGTTGAGTGCGAGGAGAGAGTTTACTTCAATTGTTGCAGTGAGAGTTCCTTGTGCCTCTGCGAGGTCTTCTACTTCTACGTATGCAGACCAGTTGTCTTCAGGGTAGATTGATGCTTCGTCGGTTGCGTCTATGAAGTACTGGATAGGTACTTCGCAGTTGTATGCAATTTCTGTGTCACTTCCTTGGGTGTAGTCGGTTGTACAGGCAGTGATTCTGTAGCAGTCGTTTTGGTCTGCGGTACAGGTGTTTGTTGCGGTTGTTTTGTGGAAGACGAGGTTGAGGGTGCTTGAGGCGATGTCTGCTTCTCCGTTGTCGTCGTGAATGGTGCCGTTCACGTGGATGGTGCGGGTTGTTCCTATGTTTGGGAGGATACCAGTGCTTGTTAAATCATCTGCACTGTATGCTGTTGTTGCAAAACGAATCGTGTCTACGGTTGGTGTAGTGTTTTGAATTTCTGCTGATGTTGAAACATCTGCTGCGGTGGTGTAGCGGAGGACGATTCCTATGATGAGGAGGAAACTGACTGCGATGAGTGTTCCGAAGATTTTAATCTGTGACATGCATACATTGTACTCCGTTTTGCGAAAAGACAAAGGAATGACTCTTGACGGCACCGCTGTTTTCTTGACATGAGCCCCGAGCATGCTATCGTCGCAAGTAATCATACGTACCTTCCCCTTGTCCTTTCAGAGGAACATATCATGGCAGACATCTATGGTCTTACCGGCGGTATTGGATGTGGGAAGAGTAGCATTGCAAAACAGCTTGCAACTATCCCAGGTTTTCGAATCTTCGACACCGACAGTGTCGCGAAAAAAATGCTCGAAAGTGATGTGCATCGTGATGCCGTCAATGCAATTGTCGGTGAGGATGTGTACCTACACGGAACCCTCGAGAAGGCACGACTCGCAGAAATTCTCTTTAGTGATGCAGAAAAACGTCGTGCGATAGAAGCACTCGTTGGCCCTGGTATATGGGCGCGCATACACCTCATAGCCCGCGACATGCCTCCACAATCTATTCTGATTGTTGAGTCCGCGCTCATTTATGAGCAACACACGGAGAACCTCTTCAAAGGCATCATTGCGGCATACTGCCCCAACAACATTGCCGATCGACGTCTTCGCAAAGGACGAGGCATGCTGAGCGGCGATATAGCAGCTCGCCGTGCCGCACAACTTCCCGCCGAGGAAAAGGCCAAGCGTGCAGACTACGTCATCAACACCAGTGGTAGACGAAGAGAAGTTGCTGTACGGACCGTCAGCCTCGCGCAAAAACTCCTGAGCGCACTGAACCCATGATATCCCCTTCTGAAAAAAACGGCATCGCAACGGTGCCGTTTTCTCTTTGTCTCATGAAAAAAAATGACCGCCCATACAGGCGGTCACGATGTCGAAAGTATATTCAAGCAGTCTCAAGTGACCTCACGTGAGACAGACTCAAGAGAGAACATGTCCTTGAAAGCAACTTCATTCCATTTCTTTTCATCAAGGTACACGCGAAGCTCGAAAATGCTCAGTCTCTCGACGAGAGTACGCAGGACGACAGCTTCATATATTCTATAACTGTCCGAATCAATACGGAACACCCGCACATGATCGTCAGGTAGTTTTCTGCAGTAGACCCTTGATGTTTCGAGGAACACCAAGAGCCCCGTTTCGTCTACGTCCACATACTCACCACCTTCAGTCCTCAACACATGTGGCTCTCCTGACTCAACAACACAGAGCGACCCATTTTCAGTAAGGCTCCACCCTCGAGCAGTATCTTGCTTCTCCTTTTCTTTTCGAAGCCCTTCCTCTTGCAGTATCCGTATCACGCGACGCGAAACTTCTCGCGAGGACGGGTGATGGACGCGCCAATACGCAACTCCTCTATAAACCACATAAGCAACCACCGCAAGAACCAAAACGGCTATAATCACATCAGAAAGGCTCATGAGATATCTCTCTCTATAGGAACAACACACCACGTTCTACCACTTTCTAGTTTATAAATCAATTACCCATACAACTCCGAGTATGCGAGGACAAAAAAGCGTTCCTTGCGGAACGCTTTTCTTATTTCGTATTTGACTTTGAGTTTGCACGTGCGCGCATTGATTCATTGAGAACCTTCTTGCGGAGACGGGTTGACTGTGGAGTAACTTCGAGGAGTTCGTCTTCTCCCATGATTTCGAGGCCAGATTCGATCGTGATGATGCGTGGTGGAATGAGCGTAATTGCATCGTCGGTACCTGAGGCGCGGATATTGGTGAGCTGCTTGCCCTTGGTTGGGTTCACCACCATTTCTTCACCCTTTGAAGTGCTACCGATAACCATACCTTCATACACTTCGGTGTTGGCACCGATGTAAAGCTGACCACGATCCTGGAGTCCGTAGAGTCCGAAGCCGAGTGCCTTGCCGGTTGCCATTGAAGTCATTGAGCCAGTCTGACGCTTGACGATTTCGCCAGCGTATTCCTTGAAGCCGATGAAGCGGCTTGCAAGGATACCTTCACCCTTGGTGTCGATAATGAACTGTGAGCGATAACCGAGAAGTCCACGAGTTGGCATTTCGAAGATAAGACGCACCATGTTATCGTGCACAATCATGTTTTGCATGATTGCCTTACGATTACCAAGACGCTCCATAATCGCACCTTGGAATTCTGATGGTGTATCGACGACAACTTCTTCATACGGTTCAAATTTCTTGCCGTTTTCTATCTTCACAATAATCTGTGGATTAGAAACTGCGAGTTCAAAACCTTCGCGGCGCATATTTTCGAGAAGCACAGAAATGTGCATTTCACCACGGCCAGCAACCTTGAATGGCGCACCTGTTGAGGTATCCACACGAAGACCAACGTTGACTTCAAGTTCACGGTCGAGACGTTCGCCGATCTGACGACCAGTAACGAACTTCCCTTCCTTGCCCGCAAATGGAGAGTCGTTTACCATGAATTCGAGTTCGATGGTTGGCTCTTCCACATCGATTGCGTGCATTGGCTCTTCAGAAGCATCAAAGAGGAGGGTTTCACCGATGGTGATGTCAGGGAAACCTGCAATCATCGCGATGTCGCCTGCCTTTACATCTTCTGCTTCGATACGAGCAGTGCCCTTGAAAGTGAAAATCTTTGTAATTTTTCCTGTGCGAGCTTCACCAGTTGGCGTCTTGATAGTATAGGTACCGCCAACTTTGAATGAGCCGTTGTACACACGGATAGCAGCAAGGCGTCCTACGAACTTATCGTAGCCGAGGTTGAAAACCTGCGCCCTCCCTGCTGCCGTTGCATCACCTGATGCTGCTGGCACCTTTTCGAGGATAGTATCGAGAAGTGGGTCGAGGTTCACACGTTCATCGTTCATACTCTTCATTGCAACGCCATCGCGGCCTATTGCGTACACGGTGGTGAAGTCGAGCTGTTCGTCGTTGGCACCAAGCTCCATAAAGAGCTCAAGCACAGCGTCATGCGTCTTTTCAACGTCTGCTGCCGGCTTGTCGATTTTGTTAATCACCACGATTGGCTTAAGTCCAAGTTCAAGTGACTTCTTAAGTACGAAGCGTGTCTGTGGCATTGGGCCTTCCTGCGCGTCAACAATAAGAAGCACGGTGTCAATCGCACGAAGCACACGCTCCACTTCAGAACCGAAGTCGGCGTGGCCAGGTGTGTCCACGATATTGATTTTCGTGTCCTTATAAAAGGTGGCAGTGTTTTTTGCGTAAATAGTTACGCCGCGCTCCTGCTCGATAGCGTCGGAGTCCATAGAGGCACCCTCTTCAAACATCCCCGTCTGGCGCATAATCGCGTCAGTGAGTGTTGTCTTGCCGTGGTCCACGTGTGCGATAATCGCAATGTTACGAATGCTAGAATACATAGACGCGCACTATACCTATGATTTGCCCATATTGCAAGGGTTTGCAACACGTGGTACGCTCGAGATACTTTGTTCGTTCTTCTTGTTCCTCTCCCCTTGCTGGAAAGGAGTACACTATGTATACCCTCTCGTATTCACAGCTCCTCCAAACCCTCTCCTATTATGTTGTTGAAGGCCCTATCAGCTCACTTGAGCTAAGCTCGTTTCTCCTGCTCCCCTTTGCACGAAAACCTTTCCCGAAAGGTAATGGCGATACCGTTATCCTTATCCCTGGCTTCACGGAAACCGAACTGCATATGTGCCTGCTCGAAAGAACACTCAAGGCGCACGGATACAACGCATGTGCGTGGGGATACGGCATGAATGCCGGAAACCACGAAGCAAGTCTCTGCCTTCTCATGAAGCGCATACGACGTGAATATGCGCTAACTGGCAAGCGAATACATCTTGTCGGGCATAGTCTCGGCGGTATGTATGCCCTTTATCTGGGGCACATCATGCGGAAGCAAGTAGCATCCGTCTGTACGATGGGGAGCCCTATGTGTCTGAACAATGCGCAGGTGAACCCCCTTGTTGCACTGGCCGTCAAAACGGTCACCGGCAAATCAATTGCTGAGCATCTCGAACATCCACGCCTGCACATCATACGTACACCACCACCGGTGCCAACAACAACCATTGCTGCATATAGCGACAATATCGTCGGCGCGTCATCATGTGTGTTTCCTGCAGAACACGCACAGGTACCGCACCTTGATACGGTCGTAGCCTACGGGACCCATTGTGGACACATCATGTCACTTGCGACATTCATGGCGATTTTTCACCATCTTGCGCACGTGCACGACCCACAACCCTATGACCCACACCACTACTTCAGCCCGCATATTGTGAGCTGTTTGTACCCTTCGAAGCCGTCAGTATGACGGCTTTTTTTATGAACCTGCTCGCCATTACCGAGAGAGCAGACACACAAAAAGCGCCAGTATGGACGCTTGTGTTTGAGTATCTACGGGAATTTATTTCTTCTTTGCTACTACTTTTTTCGCAGGCTTTTTCTCTGCTGCCACCTTCTTTGCAGGCTTTTCCGCTGCTACTACTTTCTTTACAACTTTCTTTGCCTTTGGTGCTGCTTTTTCTTCTGCAGTAGTTTCTGATGCAGCTTCTGGTGCAACAACAACCTCCTTCTTGGCCTCTGTTAATTTCTCAACAGCCTTAATTAAGGTGTCGAGTTTTGCGAGAACAACCGTAAGGTCAACGCTTGGTGTGCGCGCTGGCTTTGGCGTGTCACGATAGGTGCTTCGTGTTTCGAAATTACTTCGTGTATCTTCTGAAGAGCCACGCTTATTGCCGAAACAGTCTGAACAAAATACCGGACGGTCGCCTGATGGACGGAATGGAACCTCGCACGACTTTTGACAATCAGAACATGAAGTCTTGAATACTTCAGACGGACGGTCGCCACCATAACTTGGGCGGCTACCACCACCAAAGCTCGGACGACTGCCACCACCAAAACTCGGGCGCTTTCCGCCACTAAAACCACCACCTCGTTTGTCGCCACCAAACCCACCTCGGGAGCCAAAGCTCTTACCTTCTTTAAAATTTTTCATAGAATAGAGTGTACACTACACGTTTTAAGGAAATTAGCTAGTCTTTCTTTGCAGCATGGGTACAAAAGTGCCCGGCTACCGCTGTTGTGCCGCCATGAGTTCAGCTAGTTGTTTAACGAGGCTGACGAGCATGGTTTGAAGCTGGAGGATGAGTGCTTGACGAGCGGTGTCGGTGAGGATTGGAGTCTGCGCGGTTGCTGTTACTACCGTACTTGTTCCTGCGACGATGCCTGTTGGCGTATTAAGCTTTGCCCTTGTGAGCGCGCCTACAAATCCAGCAGCAGGAGAAATAGTGTGCTTTTGTTGGAAGGCGACGACCGCGTTTTTGGTTGCTTGTCCGAAGTAACCAAACGCAACGCCTGCTGGCATGACGAGAAGACCTTCTGCGACGAGGCGCTTTTGGAGTTCAGTAACTTCATTCCCTGCTGCACCGAGGTCGAGGTTTTGGGTGAAGGTGAATCTCGTAGTGAGTGGTTGCAGTGCTGGTGTCGGGACGGTGGTAAGCGCTACTGTTTCGACTGGAGTTACAACTGGGGTTGTTGCGGAACTGCTACTACTTCCTCCTCCACCACCTCCTCCACTGCTGCCACCTCCACCTCCTCCGCCGCCACTACTGCCGCCTCCTGAAGATACCGGTGCGGTAATGGTGATTGTTCTCGTTGTACTTGCTACTTGCCCTTCTGCATCGGTTGCGGTGTAGGTACGAACGATGGTTTGCGCTGTGTTCGTATCAATACTTGCAGGATCGAGGACCATCACAACAGTCCCGCTCGCATTCGTTGTCGTTGCCCCAGGATCTGTCCACGAAGTGCCTGCAACAAACGTAACAGACGCATCACCGACAAGCGAGATAGTCATCGACGCGAGCGTCGCAACAGCCGCTGTGACGCTGTATGATGTGGTCGAGTTATCTAAGAGCGACGTGACAATGAGCGTAGTTGTCGTACTAAAATCCTGCGTGCCGGTGCTACTCACGCTTGCATCGCCTGACTGAGTGGTGAGCGGTGTGAGCGATGCGAGGTTGGTACCGTATGGAAGGGTTGCGGTAATCGTGCTTGAAGCGTGATCAATAGTCACGGTGCTACTTGCTTCTGCAAAGTCGAATGTGAGAATTTCTTTCTCAATACTCTTTGCACGCTTCAGTGCAGCATGTGTATTGATACGTCCGCCAGTGACGGTATTGCCTGAAAGCGCGCTGAGCGTGTCGACCGTTTGCATGATTGCTGCTTTTGTAGATGAAGCATCGATGCTCGGCACATAGCCTTGCACGAGTGCGGCAAGCCCTGCAACATGTGGCGTTGCCATTGAAGTGCCACTCTCGGTGCTGTAGTTATCGCCGTTGTCGAATCTCGTCACCTCAATGGCCGATAAGCGACAGCCTATGTAGTTGCTGTCTGTCGCATTGGTCACCCAGCGGTAGCGAATACGTGTCGCACTGCTACGAAACTCTGCAGGAATATCGAGATACAGACTCACGCCGTAGCCAGGCTGGCCGCTTGCCGTGCCACCCAGCTGCTGCACAACCTCGGCATCAAAGCGTGTTTCTGACATGGTAAATCGTGAGCCGCTTCCTGTGTAAACCGTCGTGCTCGCTGCTGAGAAGTTCGTGCCATCGCTACTAAATTCCACCGCGAGATAATCTTCCCATGTTGACGTTGCTGTCTCTGTTTCGCATCGAAGGCCGAAGGCAAGCTGCGCGCGGAAGGTGTCGTTTGCTGCAAGGTCGACAGCGGGCATGGTAAGTGATGAATCAGCGTTGTCTGCATACGGACTGCTGGTGTCGGCGTAGAGATGTGTATAGACATCGGCACCTATCGAGGTAGTAGCCGTGCGCCAGTTATTGGTCGTGCCTGAATGCGTCCAGCCTGTTGGGGTCGCCGGCACCGTGATACCTGACAAGTCTTCATCCACGACTGCGACCGTTGGGTCGAGACTAAGAATACTCGAGCCAGGTGCCGCAAGGTCAACACTCGTTGCACCGTAGTTTGAAAATGATGAAATACCATCGCTACTATTTGTCGATGCGACACAAAGTATGTTGTCGAGCGTGTAGTTGCAAGGGTAAAAAGCGCTACTGTCGTTATTATTTGTCGTATTCCCTGCCGCAGCAATGAAGAGTCCGGGGAATGCAGCGATAGCGTTTTGTAACGCCGTATCAGAACTGTCTCCACCGAAGCTGGCATTAATAACCTTCGCGCCGTTTTCTTTTGCAAAGTTAATTGCTTTCACGATTTCTGTTGTTGCGAGTCGGCTACGCAGTGCCATTATTTTTGCACGCGGTGCGACGCCAGCAATGCCGACATTGTTGTTGCGTACTGCTGCAATAGTACCTGCCACATGTGAACCGTGCATGCCTTCATTGGTATTTGGCGAATCAATAAGCGGTCGTGGGTCTGTATCGTTGCCAGCAAAGTCATACCCGTGCTGGCAGCCGCCGAGCGCAGCACCTGTATCACTCACACAATTTGTGCCATCCCACATATTTGCTGCAAGGTCGGGGTGTCCGAATGCAACACCCGTATCAATCACGGCAACAATCACCTCACTGGTGCTTGTCGCTTCAGAAAGTGCCCATGCGCTCTCCATGGAAATTTTCTCCAAGCCCCAGAGTTCGCTTGCGCGCGTATCATCTATATCGAGTGCTTGCGGATAATACATATAGTTTGGCTGTGCGTACTCAATATCAGAATCTGCCGCAAGAGAACGTGCAAGTGCTTCGACATCCGCACCTTCATCATACTTCACGAGCGCAATTCCCTGCGCGCGACTCACCGCCTCGACAGCCCTCCCCGTTTTCTGCTCGAGTTTTTGTACAGGATCTTGTGCACGCAAAATACCCATACCACCACTCTGCGGCATATCCTTATACTTCACAATCACCTCCCCTGGCACAAAACTCGGACGCTCACTCTGCGCCTGCGCCCCTTCACGAAATTCCCCCGCATATGCAATAGGAACCTGCCCCGCCACAAAGCTCGCAACAAGCAAGCAAATCATCAAAAACTTAATTCTCATATCGCACGAGTATATCATAAGTTACCACGCGTGCCATTTTTAGACACATTGGACTAAAAATATACACGGAAGGCATGGTATGCTTTCTGCATGAAAGGATATGTCACCAATATTGAAAAACTATCGCTTGAAAACGATAATTTTCGTAAAGTTTTATACACTGATAAAAACAGTCAGCTTGTTATAATGTCGCTACTTTCGGGGGAAGAAATCGGCGAAGAAGTACATGAAGACGTTGATCAATTTCTGCGCGTAGAAAAAGGAGCTGGCGTAGCAATCCTCAGCGGCATAACTCACGATCTTGTAGACGGCAGCGTCGTCATCGTTCCCGCAGGGACAAAACACAACCTCATCAACACGGGAGCCGATGCAATGAAACTCTACACCTTGTACATGCCACCACACCACAAAGACGGCGTTACTCACGCAACAAAAGCCGATGCCGATGCCGACACCACTGACGAATTCGACGGAACAACAACTGAGTAAGTTTCGACAGGCGTTTCTTTGTTGCAAACAATCCGCATATATATGACAGCAGAACGAACATGCTACATTATATATATCAAAATACTCGCCAGGAGCGAGTATTTTACGTAGGTGTTAGAGGTTGTCACCGCACAATCATTTGATGTGCGCGATGCTCTTCTTGGTCACACCTGTTACAGAGTTTTTGTGCAATGCATACTTCGCAAGTTCTGTCCTTACGACACTTTGCGCACCTCCGCCTTACGAATGCATACCTGAAGAGTATAAGGAGACCGGCGCCAAATACAGCAACGAGAACCCATATCCACCACGCTCCAAAGCCTGTTTTTTCACCTGCATTAATAGTAAATGGTATCTCAAAATTATCTTCAACATCAACATTGTATAGGGTGTGGGCGCGCAGCATATACTCTCCGTCGGGCAAGTCAGCCACATCAGTAAATCGACTGACGAGCACACCTTCTGTTTGAATGACAACGTTATCTTTCTTAGAGTAGACAATATTCCCCTGTGCATCAACAATACTGAAAGTAAGATCAACAGGTGTCGGTACTCGTCCGAAAGATTCAAAGGTGGTGCGCGCGACGAGATCTCGTATAGAGGTAATCGTACGTCTATCTATCACGAGACGAATATCAAATAGCTCATCAGGCAAGAGCTCTCCTTCAGCTTCTGCAACGTCTTCTCCTTCAGCAACTCCTACTTCCGTTGGTGGTACTTCACCTGTTGGTGGCTCTATGGCCTGTCCTGTTGGGGACGGTGCCGCTGAGGCTGGAGCGACGGGAGCCACAAGTGCGCCTAATCCACCACTTGATATATCTCCACTACTATCGGTACGCGTACTTGAAAAGCGATAATCGGTACTCACCGAGCAGTTGGTGCAGTCAAAGGTCAAAGTGCCGATACCGCTTCCTGTTGCTTGTCCGACAAACTTCCCTGACGAATTTATAGAAACACCCGAGAAATTCACCCAGCCAAGCCCTGTACTCCATGCATAGCCTGAGAGCACTCCAGTGGAAGATACTAAGACGCCACCGTTTGTGGGACTCATATTCATCCAGCCATAATTAGGAATCCATGCATAGCCCGTGATGCCGCTGTCGGTGATGTGTATATTGCCATTTACGACACCGAAATTAACCCAGCCCGCTTGATCGCTCCAAGCAAAACCATTGTTGCCACCTGTCACAATAGCGCCATCAGTCTCACTCGCAAAGGTGACGCTGACGCAAAGGAGAAACATACCAATGCAATAGATGTATTTTTTAATCATATTTTTTACTTATTAAAAGCCCAGCCCCTGCGTGCAGGGGCTGGGCTTCGCAATAAATAAGAGCCTCGATTACTTCATGTGTTACGCAGAGTATACCACGGTTTAAAAATTTCATGCAAGCAGAAGTTATTCGTATCGAGTGATACTGCTTAATCCACTGCATCCTCGACTTCAGGGATTGGACTATCTTCCACTTCTGGTGGTGAGCTACTACCTATTGTTGTATCCACAACTTCAGTGCTTGGATCGGCTTCATCTTCTGGTTCTGGTGGTGCGGTACTACTTGTTGTTGTATCGGTAACTTCGGTACTCGAGTCTGTCCCTTCTGAGGTAGGGATGCTGTCGTTCGTTGTTGTGGCTGTACTTTCGATGTCAGGAGAGACATTGTCACTTGGTGGCGTGCTACTGCTTGTAGTTGTTGCTGCTTCCACAGAGGAAGAATCATTACTGCTTGAAGAGGTGTGTACGATTGCACTCTGCGTCTGGCTTGTTCCGGAGCTACCGAGTGCCGTATTGAGGTCAGATCTACTATAGCATGAGGTGCCATCTTGGTCAGTAAGGCAAAGCTCGTGTGTATCGACACTCTCAGCAAAGAGCTTACCAATACCATTTGCCGTATCCGCGAACCATGCAATCATCCGGTCGAAGAATTTTCCAAGAAATGTTTTTTGTAACGAGCCATCTTCAGCAATCGTAGAGGTGGCAGCAGACATCGACGATATCAGCGCAATATCTTGAAGTGTCTTTAGCATCGGTATCATGAGTCCGCCATACCCAACCGACTTCAAACCTGTCTCTTCATCGGTGCTGACGAGGTGCGGGAAAATTTCCTCAACTTCCTGCGCGATAAGTCCGTAGTGTGAACCACGAACCCCCTCTTCTCCATCGCCTACCTGACTTTTCCAATCGAAGTTAACGGGGTTGAGTGCGAGAATGCCGTCGAGCGTGTTTTTGATTGTTTGCACATTGGTCTTTAATCGCGCATCAGAGGTACATATCAAAAGAGTATTCGTTGGATCTATATCACAATAACCACTATTATTTTGAAATCGTGCTGGTGGTGTACTCGTCGATACTACATGCAATTTTCTCACTGATGTCGATGTACCAATACCAACATTAAGTCCATTCTCATGAAAGAATATGCCGTACGTGTTGGTTGACCAATAGCCACTGAATTGTTGCGCGCCCCCCAATCCTGTTGTTATGTTAATTATTTTTGCTCGTGTTGTATCAGTAAGACTAGTCGCGTCCTCTTTCAAAATAATTGAAGCGCGATGTATTGATCCATCAAGAATATCCAGGTTCACGGGGTCAACCCCCTCAATCCCCGCCGCCTCGGCAGCCGCAAGCGTTGCGTACTCTGTTTGCCCATATAATACATGTACGGTGCCGCTCACGGGAAAGTAATACACTTCCTGACGCGTGAACTGCTTATCAGTTACTGTCGTTGTTGCACCCGAACCGGTACTACGAACAGCAGGCTCTAGCGCACTTCGTGAATAGGTCACCGCACTTCCTTGCACATGATAATTGTATGTCGTGATTCCTGTTTGCACTGCATCAATATGCACGTTCTCCTGACCATAGGTGCTTTCGGTATGGTATCGATACGAGGTACCTGAAGACTTATTCAAAAGCAAATTTGCACCATTTGCGGTAAACACATTACCAGAAATATTCCAAGAACCAAATTCTAGCACAAAGTCCTGGAACGCCGTTACAATGCCCCACGCAGGTCGTTGATAGCCTGCGACATTCGTAATTGTCGGACCAGTACCTGCGGTAGTCCATATTCTACCCAATATTGCGGTTGAACGTCGCTCAACGGAGTCAAACGCAACATCAGAAACAAACGTTGCGCCACCAGATCCATTGTCCTGTACACCAATCCATTTCGAACGCCCCGTCAGGGTCGGGTCGAACGCTGTTTGGTCCTCCCAAGTAATCGTTTGAATATCAGGACTTAAAGGATTAGAAATATCCACGATTCGCGCACTTCCCGCAGTTATGTCTATTTTCGTAGCATCGCCACTATTTATTGATATCGCACCGCCTGTAAGCCATCCTGTCGCACAGCCACACGCAAGCCCCATCGTTAACACTTCAGAACCATTCCAATACAAAGTATTCCCAAGATTATACAGTGACGAACTCGTTGCAAAAGGCGTTGAAGATGAAATCGTGAGCCCGTTTTGTGAAATAGTGAGCCCCGTCGCCGTTGTGGTTGCAAACGTAAGAGTGCCCGTAAATGTTTTGTCACCCGCGAAGGATTGGGTGGTGGTGCTGATGACGCCACGAGACGTGATTCCTGCATCAGGAATATTGAAGGTGTGTGTGGTACTTGTGGAAACAATATTGAAATCGGTCCCACTATTTCCAATCGCGAACAGTTGTGTAGAGCTTCCAAGACCGTTCATAGACGAAATAGTGGAGCTTGCGAGGCTCACCGCAACACCATTCCAAAAGAGTGTCGAGCCACTGTTGTAGAGCACATTTTCAACGCTAGATGGTGTAGTTGTGGATAGAATAGTAACTATGTCAGAAAATATAACTTTTGTTTGAAATGTTGAAGATGCAGCTGTGCCAGTAATAGCCCGTTGCACAAAACAGCTTGTGTCAGTTGGTACACAATCTGGAGAGAGCGTTTCACCTGGCTGATAGACAATAGCGAGCACTAGTTGTGGCACCAAAAAGAAGCTCAGAAGAGAAAATATAAACCTTATACGATGTATTCTCTTTTTAATCATACGTTATATAAAAATCCGCACGATGCTTTGTGCGGGTTTCATAAACCTCTTCATAGTTGCTACTCTTTTTTTACCGATATGCATTCAACAGAAAGCCCCTTCGCAGACACGAAAGGGCTTCACAAGCCTCAACTTTTTGTGATAGTCAGAGTATAGCACCACCTCTCTAAAACACAAGAATCCGGAAGCTTCCTGATTCGGCAAATTTTTATACTATCTATGGACCCATATAAAAACTAAGCACGTGCCTGGTTTTTATATCTGATTGCTATTCCCCTTCGAAGGGCACTGTAGGATCGATGCCCGTAGCGGCGGGGTTTCCGTCGCCCTGGTATGAGAGAGGACCCGCATTGATAACCTTATTTCGTGCCTGGCTAAAAATAACAGCCTTCATGTTCTGGGGGAAAATAAAGAGTGTGTCGCCATTTTGTGCGCCCGTGAAGAATGCCTGCTGTGCAATGAGTGCCTGTGCGTCGTCGATGGTGTAAAGAATCGGCTCATCACCTACAGGCACTTCGTAAATCTTTGAAAGCGCTGCAATAGCATCGAGAGATTCAGGTGTCTGCGACTGGCTACCTGTCGCACTTGCAGGCGCAGATGCAGGAGACATAAAGCGCTCCCATGGTTTAAGGTAGAAAGCTAAGCCTGCCACTGCAATAATAACAAGTATGACAATAAGCACAGTATTATTGCCACCGCTTTTTTGCGTACGCACCGGTTGTGCATGATGCAGGTTTTGATTTTCGTTCATATGAGTTATCTCGTTTGTTATAATTCTATAATGTTTCGAGAACATCAGGAGTGCCTCATACAACTGGTTCTAGTACATATCTAGATTCGAGATCCTTGAAATGCTGTCACCAGTATACTGCATGTTTTAAAAAGGACAAAATCCCCACACCGCCAGTTCAGTAATTAATTGCAAAAACGCAAAGAGCTGTCATCCTCGGGATTCATAAAAATAACGTAGCGAAGCGGAGTATATTTTTAAAATACCCGGGGATCCAGGCTGATAAGCTGTTTGCTCGAACTCCTGGATCCCGCCAGGATGACAAAGTGAGGGGATAATGAAATAAATAAAACTGAATGTTAAAATCGATTTTAACAACACATTCATCTTGAGCACTGTGCCAAAAATTTTGTACCCCAGGGCAGTATCTCTTGGCACTTCGTGCCAATTCACCTCCTCATCCTGGCGGGATCCAGGCGTTAGGGCTGTTGACTTGAGGCAACGATATCCTACCTTGCGTGCTCAATGCGCGAGTGCGAGGATATGTGGCTTAATGCCATACTCACGACGCATGACGCGCTTTGCTTCTTGAATAGTTGCGCCTGTGGTGAGTACGTCATCGAGCAGAATGTAGACCGTGTCTGCGCTTTGCTCGGGAGTCTTGGCAAACCATTGCCGCGCGAAGGTGTCTTGTATGTTCTGTTTGCGTTCCTTTTTATTGAGTTCTGTCTGGGGGCGCACATTCGCACGCCGAAGCAGTCCCCTCTGCCATACGGCATTCTTCATATGCGGCAACGCTCCCTTGAGCACCATCACGACTTGATTATATCCCCGAGAACGAAGTCGTGCTCCTGAAAGCGGCACCGGCACAATGCAAACTCTCTGCTCTTGATACGTAGCCGTAATATACGCGGCAAGCATTTCCCCTAAGAGGCGCCACGCCTTCGCATTTCCTGCAAACTTTGCTTCATGAATACACGCCCGCACGACAGGGTCATGAAAAGCCATAAGCGTTGTAGTGTTTTCATCATGATGCTGGACTGCCATATGCTCCGCAAGCGACCGAAGATGCCGCACCACGAGGTGTTCCTCACTCGGCGGCACAATCGTATCCGTAATGTACCACCATATTTTTTGTACTACTTCCCTGTTCACCCCACCATACTACCACAACAAAAAACAGAACGTGTGGGACGCTCTGTTTCTCTTAGAGTATGCAATGAGTATCGTATACCTCTCATTACGATACATTGAGTAAGCTATGCACCGTAATGATTACCCGCCAGTATACACATGCAACCTAATCAAAAGATGAAGGAAAAATGAAGAGAAAATAAAATTCACCATTTAGCAACACGACTAATTACTTACGCAAGCCCTTTTTCATATGGTGTAATGATTAAAAAGCTAAACGTACATAAGTTTATGAAAATAACCACTATACTTCTGTCATCCTGGCAAATCTTTATCACACACCCTAAATATTTGTCATCCTCGGGATTTAGAAAGTAAATGAGCGACAGCGAATATTACTTTCAAATACCCGGGGATCCAGGCGTTAGAACAACAGCTTGCCATCCTGGATCCCCGGGTATTTTAAAAATATACTCCGCTTTGCTACGTTATTTTTATAAATCCCGAGGATGACAGACCATTTTGTGTAATGTAGTAGACACAAAAAATCCCCATCACTGGAGATTTTTACTTTATTACTTCGTTTCTACACGTCCTACTTCTGCGCCGAGTTCGGTCATTTGTCCGTAGACTTTAACCTCCTTGCCTTCGAAGAGGTATCCGGCTTCACAAGATTCTACCTTGTCACCGAGCATACACTTGCTATCTGCATTGAAGATAAGTGGGGTGATGCCAACCTGTCCATCTGCCTGGAAAAGGATGTGCCAGAACTTGTTGTCGTACGGTGCAGGGATAGAATCCTTTACAAGAGTACCTTCCTGTTCGTATGAGAACTCACCCATCTCTGGTGCAACGTCACCCATTGCGCATGCAATGTTTTGAATCTGCCACTGCCCTTCTTTACCAACGAGGTCAACGACAGCATAGCCTTCAGTGAGCTCACCCTTCGTAACCTGCATGATGTACTGTGCGGTATCTTCGCGTTCGAAGACAATCTGTGTACGTGTCTGTACTTCATCAAATGCGCGACATGCAACAGGGTCAGCTTCTTGGTCGTTCTTGTTTGCGAGTTTCGTCTTGAGTGACTCTGCGAGCGGTGCTGTTTCGAGGAGTGCTGCCTGTGCTACTTTGTAGTCCTCTGCGTTGATAGTTGCAACCCATGACGTATAAAATTCAAGCGCAACATCAAGTGATGTGCCTGCAACACCATTCCACTTCTCCGCCTTCTCACCACCGCGATTAAGGGAAATTGCAGCAACAATCGCCACAACAATTATCGCAAGGATAATTAGAATCTTTTTTGTATCTTTCATATGCTAGAATGGTAGCACATTTCACAAAAAATGGAAGTGTGCATAAGTTTAGACCATAATCACGCAACAAAAATCCCCGTGAGGGGATTTTTGTGCTTTCAGTTGTAGTGTTTCCTGAAACGAACCGAGGTTAGTTGAGGATAACTGCGTCTGAAGTCCAGTCTGCCTCTGGCGTAAATGCCTGTGAGCTGGTGAATGTAGTTGAAGCACCTGAGGTTGCAAACTTGAAGGTGTCTGCAATGAGCTTAACTGTTTCAGCTGTTGAGGTTCCTGTTTCAACGGTGAAGGTGAAGGTTGCGGTTTCTCCATCGTAGATACGATAGTTGCCGTTTCCGTCCTTGTCGGTTGTTGAGGTAAGCGATGAGGTTGTCGCAACCGACGATCCAGAGAGCGTATGGATAACGACATCATGACCTGTTGTACTTGAACTGACATAGAAGTCATCACCATCTGCAGTTACGGTGAAGGTGAGTACGAAGCGAGCGTATTCCTTAGTTGAGTTGCTTTCTGTCTTCTGGACATCAGTCGCCGTAAACGAAGTCTTCGCAAGAGTCACACCGTCACCACGAATGGTCTGAATGTCACCAGCTACGGTACCTGAGATACGTGCAGCGGCA
>Ga0209542_10010206_pt1 | contig 17005 bp, 20 predicted proteins | sample RifCSPhighO2_01_FD_184028 | JGI IMG/M metagenome (GOLD analysis project Ga0209542, IMG submission 184028) | Soil microbial communities from Rifle, Colorado - Rifle CSP2_plank highO2_0.1 (SPAdes) (version 2) | ecosystem: Environmental > Terrestrial > Deep subsurface > Rock core/Sediment ...
AAGTTATCTTGCGGAGTATCATTGAAGCACGGTGCTAGGCTTATGGCGGGCAGGCCTAACACCGAGTAATGCCGCTTTTTCCGAATGATAGCATATCCGTATCGTTGGGCATGCTTCCCTGACAGGCTTTGGCAGGCGGGCTTTAAGCTTTGTGAGTACGGGGATTCATAATTTTAGACAAAAAAGACTGCCGCGTCCAAGACGTTTTTTAAAATTAAAATAATCGCGGACACTTTATTGCAAATTCTTTTTCATCTTCTCAAACTCTTCCGCGCTGATCTCGCCCTTAGCGTACCGTTCTTTCAGGATATCAATCGCTGATTTTCCGCCCGCTCCTCCTTTGCTTTCCTGGACCAGCCACTTAATCAAAGCAACCAGTCCCACGATGACAGCCGCCCAAAAGATAATCATAGTTAACAACCCGATGCCTCCGCCCATAAATCCGCCCGCGACTCCCCCATGCATGCCATAATCGCCGAAACCGCCCATCATATTGAACATAGTTAAGTAAAACATATATTTGTGAGTTTAAAATTCAACCCGACCTTTAATCATCTCATTATACCCCTATGGGGTATGGAGTCAAGAGGAGTTATCCAGCATTATTCTGTCATCCCCGCACCCTTCTGTCATTCCCGCAAAAGCGGGAATCCAGTAAAACAAAGATGGTCATGGATCTCCCGCCTGCCAAAGCACCCGACGGCACGATGAAGCATCGCCTGTCAGAGAAAGTTTGTGGGAGCACTGAATTAAGTTATCTGGCGGGATATCATTAAAGCGCGGTGTTAGGCCTGCCCGCCATAAGCCTAACACCAAACGAAGCCGCCTTTCCCGAGTAATAGCATAATATATCGTTGGGGATGCTTCCCTGACAGGCATTGGCAGGCGGGCTTATGGCGGGCAGGCCGCTTTCGCGGGAATGACAGAAAAATTGGTTTAGTAGTTCAAGATTATCTATATCCCGCAGCCGCCGCCTCCCTGCTGTTGAACCGGCTCAACTTGAGAACGCACCTGCCGGTATCCGCTGGCGCTAGAAAACTCACTGCTCAAAACGCCTTTCGCGTCGGCCTGCTCCCAGGCGATGTCTTTGCCCGCCAAGTATTTGGCGATTGTGAGATAAGTATCCGGAAACCAGTAGGAATTCACCTTCAACGCGGCCTTATACATTTCCGCTTCGGATACGCCTTGTGAAGCCATCAGCTCCAAAAGCCCAAGCATCGCCATGCCGTGATTGCAATCCGGGAAATAGGTGGAGTTTCCGCAACACGGGCGGTAAATATTTTGCGATACGCGCGCGACCGCCGCCTGTTGTTCCGGCGTCAGCGCTATGAAAGAGTGTTTACTGTAGTGATCCATCGCCTTGCCTGAAGCCAAAGACCACCCTCCGGTGGAAGCAAAGTTACCCGCGCCGCCGTATTTTATGTCCGTCATCGGGCCTTTTTCCAAAATTTCGTTTTTGTTGCCCAGCCCGAGCGCCCACAAGAGATTAAGTACAAGACCGGAGTTTTCTTCAGTAATCTTTATGTAGCCGTTGTCGGTGCCGTAAAGCAATTCTTTAGCTTCTTCGTTCAAACCGCCTCTTTGCGCGTAAATCGCTTCAAATTTTTTACGGTCAATTACGCCCGATTCCGTCATTTGCTTGCCCAAGTCGCCCCAGCGAACCGGCAAAACCACGCCGGAAGAAGGCAAAATTTTTTCCTCAAGCTGGTTTTCCGAAACAGCCGGTTTAGCCGAGCCGGAGTTTTGCGAACTCTGAACAGCCAACTTCTCGGTAGCATTTTGAAAAGACGCTTGTTTCGCCCTTAATGATTCGGTATAAACCCAAGCGGCCGCCAGGATTACGGTTGAAATCAAAATGCTCGCCGGCAAAAAATACTCGCTTGCCACTTTCGGCTTATCTTGTTTGATAACCGCCTGTTCCGTAGAAATAATTTGCGTGTTTTGTTCTTGTTCCATAGAATTTTTATTTTTAATTACTAGGCCTCTATGATTGTCATTCCCGCGAAAGCGGGAATCCAGGAAATAATTTTAATCTTTATGTTCTTCCTCATTTTGCGGAGGGAATTTTAATTTATCCTTGCCTAAATCATAATCCACCTCCACATAGATTTTCGCTTCGGCCAGAAAATCGCTGTTGTATTTTATCGTCGCCGTACGGAAAAATCTGCCCTCGTCTTCAAAGTGATAATTCGGATCAAATATTACTTTGAAGTCGGCTGTTTCTTCCGGCTTTATGACTTTCTTGTTTATCTCGGCCGTCGTGCAGCTGCATGAAGTTAAGACTTCACCTACTTGAGCGTCTTGACCGCCTTCGTTTCTCACCGCAAAAATATGAGGAACCGCTCCCCCGCTTTGCTTGACTTTACCGAGATCGTATTCCAACGGCGACACGACCAAGCGCGCCGGCTTCGGTTCAAAAACACCGCTACGCCACGCGTAAATCGCGCTGACAGCTATAATTACCGCTATTCCGCCAATTGTGAAAAATTTGCCAATTCTGAATTTACTCATGGCGTTACATTCGCTTCAAACGATAATTGAATCTCCGGCGTTTCAGATGAGTCCGTCTCCACATACACTACCCGCCTTACCTTGCCGACACCGGCCGGTCCGTGCGCCGCCGGGTCATAAACAGCTTCAACCTCGGCGGTTTCGCCCGGCTTTATCTCAAGATTGATTTTTGGAATACTACCTCCGTGCCCCTGCATTCCAAAGGGTCCGCGCCGATCATTTTGAGTCGCGATGCTCGCCTGGGTACACATGCAAGAGGTGAACAATTTCGTCACATTCACCGGAGAGCTGCCGGAATTTTTAAGCGCGTACTTATGCGTCACTTTTCCGGCAGTCATTGATATAGTGCCGAAATCAAAAGATCCTTCCGGCGCGCTTAATAGCGCCACCACTGCCGCCGACTGATTGTCCGCCGCTCCGCTCCGCTGGAAAAGCGATGGCTTGAATACCCAAGCCGCGCCCAGCAAGATAACCAGCGCCGCCATCGCGCCAACAGCAGTTTTAGTTGTTTGAGTCATGATATAATTTTAAGATTTTTAAAGTGGTTTACATTCCGTCATCCCCGCGAAAGCGGGGATCCAGATCTGTTTCTATTCTCACTGGATTCTCACTGGAGTTTACCCCGTACTTGATGCGGGGCGAGGATGACAAAAAAACGAAAGGTCAGCGAGTGGCGCGGGGATCGCGTTTTTCAAGAAGAGACAGCCAGCGCGTCATCCGCGACCGGCATTGAGAAAAGTTTTTGATATTAAATATCCGTTGGCGCGCGAAATTCACGACCGGCGAAGGAGCATAAAAAGATTTTGTGAAAAATATAACGGCAAAACCGGCGATGGCAAAAACCATCGATCCGAAGACCGCCGAAGACAAATTACCCAGAACGTTAAAGTGAAAAGCGACAAGATCAAGCAAGCTCGCGAACTGCGGACAAAACACTCCCTGCGCCAACGATGCGAAGCAATTGACCATATGATCTCCTTCGTAGCTCATTGTCATCAAGCCGAAAATTGCCCCGACTGCCAAAACCACTATCAATGTAAAAATGAGAAAAAACTTCATAAATTTAATAACTTTCTGTGTATTTTTTAAATATCGGCATATCCGAAATGCGTATTATTTTGGTATAGGCTTTTACAAAAGACCAGAGCCGGATACGCCATGTTATGCGATATAATAAAATTTTTAATTCGCGATTAGCACGCTACATTAATTGGGGCAAAATTATTTTTATTTTTCTGACTCTTTGTATAACCTATATTCTGAAACTTCTTTTGCCAATTTTTCAATCAATAAATCAATTGATTGCATGGCATAGTAATTATCTGGTCCGTATGGCGCTGTAAAAACGTGAATTTCCCTGCCTTTATCATTAAGACGCACATCAATTTGATATATGGGATAATTATCCTGCATTGCTCCTTTTGCATCAATTTGAACAATAACAGAATAAGCACCGCCGTTATTTTCAATCTTGGCAACTCTTAATGGGCCGACTCCCTCAACAGATTTTTCGTCTAAAATATTAAAAACTTTGTTACTGGCAGTCGCTTTTTCCAAATCTCTAAGTATTTTTTCACCGAGTTCAAATTGTTCTAATCTCATTTTCTCATATCCATCAGCTTCCTTTTGCGCATCCCCTAATTTAGCTTTTTCTGATGGTAGATGACTTTTGATATTGCCGATCACTTTTCCAACTGACCCTTTTGGCAAAGGATTATGCCCCTTATCTTCAATATTTGCCACATCATGGGCTGTGTCTGGATTTTTTATCCAACCAGCATCATTGTAAAATTTTTCGTTTGACATAGTATCTGTGGATTAAATTATTAAAAACTAAAATATATTATACAGCGCGCGATTTTAGCCGTCAACCCCCATTCGGTGGCTTGAACACCCCCGTTAGAAGTAGCCGCGCCGCGGTCTTTCAGACTCGCGCCAAAGGCGCGAGTGCGACTTCTAATGAGGTTAGAATTCAACTCCGGGAAGAACGCGCTTTTTTTTATTAAAAGGATGCTTCACCTCGCGCATTTCCGTGACCAGATCGGCTTTTTTGATAAAAGATTTTGGCGCGCCTCGTCCGGTAAATATAAAAATCATTTTCTCCGGTGATTGTTTCAGCGCGCTCAATACATCGCTTGCTTTTAACAATTTCAAATCAACCGCCACATTAATCTCATCAAGCACAATCATATCGTATTTCCCGCCGGTGATCGCGCTTCGGGCAAAAGCCAATGCTTTTTCGGCCGCTTTTTGATGCGCCGAGAAAGGTTTTTTATCGCCCAAAATACCGACAAACCCAATACCCATTTTGCGGAAAGTAAAATTATTGCCTAATTTTTTCACCGCCTCATCTTCACCGCTTGAGTATTTTTTGTTTTTTATAAACTGCACCATCAGCACACGCTTCCCACGCCCGAGCGCCCGGCAAGCCGATCCTAAAGCGGCGGTGGTTTTCCCTTTTCCATAGCCTGTGTAAATAATTAACATAATTCATTCATAATTCTTTTGCATTATAAAACTCCCTGTTTTGTCATCCCCGCGAAAGCGGGGATCCAGACCTGTTTTTATTTTACTGGATTCCCAGTCAACCCCACACTCAAGTATTGTAAAAATTTTCATACTTTGCTTGAGTGTGGGGTCAAGCTGGGAATGACAAGAAACAGTATTTCGTAATTAAAAGAAATCTTTAAATTCTCTTGGGTTACGTGTTACATGTTACATGTTTCGTGTTTGTAATCTTACGAGCGATTGGGTATATAGAGGCGCTCAGTAATAACACGCTCAAAATCCCGAATTCTCCGCCTCGCAATGGCAAGAGCGCCAGCGCTCCGCCCGCGCCAAAAACGGACAAAACCGCGCTTAAAACGAACGACCCGCAAACGACGCACCCGGCACTCAAAGCTCCAGCACCGACACCGCCTAAAGTTGATACCGCCATTTTGCCGTTCAGTCCGGCAGATCGCCGCCGCCAAACATAAATTATCAAAACGACATTTATACCGAAAAGAACGCTGACGGCAACGGTGTTAACAATTGAGAAAAAACTGAGACTTTCCGCCGTACTCAAAATAAGATAAAACAGAAAGTTTATTTTTAATTCAAGCGTTAAACCGCCGTCGTCAAAAACATAAATCAACGCGCGATAATTCGGCAAAAGCGCCAAAAAAAGAAAAGTCGCTAACGCCAAAACCATCGCCGAAACGGCATACGCCGGCCAGCAAAAAACTTTCCAAATTGATCTTAAGATAGCCATGTTCAGATTTAATGTTTAGAGACCGGGACTCTAAACATATCATTTTCCTCTTAAAGCCGCGTCTATCAATGAAGAAATAACTTCGTAAGACTGTGCGCCGACGATCGGGAATTTCCGGCCGTCTGGCGCGATCACTATCGTATAAGGCGTTCCCGTGCCGCCCGCGGATATCGCCTCCTCTGCTTCTTGAGCAACATGGTTCGCGTATTGACCGCCGTCCAGACAGATCTTGAACTTGTCTTTTTCCAAACCGACATACTTGGCAATTTCCGGCAAAAGTGCTAAATCAAGCTGGTTGTTGGACGGCGTCACCTCAAAAAGCTTGTCCAAATACGCCCAAAACGCCTTATTCCCGCCTAATTCGTTGGCGCATTCCAGCGCCTCGGCTTCCGCGCGCGCTTTCACCGGATGAAGTTGTTCCACCGGAAAATGCCGGTAAACCCACACCGCTTTGCCGCCATACGACGACTGCTCCGATCCCTCCGTTCGCGGGTTGCCGTCATACGACGACTGCTCCGCTCCCTCCGTTCGCGGGTTGCCTCCATACGCCTCCATAATGCTTTTCATAGTGTAGTGAAACTGTTTGCAATACGGGCACTCGGTGTCTGAATATTCCACTACCTTCACCGGCGCGTTGAGGTCGCCCGTAATATGATCTTTTTCCGTAACCGGCTTTACCTCATATTCGTCTTTTCCGGCAATACCCGGAATTTGAGCGCTCTTGCTGACGCCTAGCTCATCACTCAAACGCGTGCCGATATTCACGCCGTAAGCGTAAAAAATAGTCAGCGCGACTACCGCTCCGGCCGCCACGATCGCCACCGGCACCGCCATCCCCTGCCCTTTTTCCCGATTATTCGTTTCCATCCAACCATCATACTACAATAAACAAAAAATGTTTAGAAGTTTGACTTCTAAACATTTTGGGGCATAGTCCCTTGAGATTCAATGTTGCCAAACTAATCTATCCGTTCCAAAATCCGCCTGGATATTTTTTATCTAGTATTTCTTTCATTTCTTCTGATTCTTTCTTTTGTTTAGCATACCGCTCTGCTTCTTCTTTCTTCCCTTTTCTTACTTCTATTCCAGGATGGCCAAAATATCTTGTCCAATCTTTTTCTCTGCGCATTTTCTCCTCAGGATCAACTTCTTTATCAATTTGTTGCAATCGAGCGATTGGCTCATATTCCTTATATAATTTCTTTGCTGTATCCCCGTCAATTTTTTCTCCATTGACTTCACCACTATACCAAATTTTTTCATTTCTACTATAATAACCTTCTCCAAATCCTCCCACTTCCTCTGTTGCCCGACCGGCTTTACGTCTTTCTTCAAGAAAGATTCGTTTATCCCCAACCATACCTTCTACCGTTCTTACCAAGTTATCTTCAAACTCTTTAGTGTCACTGTTATATCCAATAAATTTAGAGCCGAATGTTAATTTAGAATTTTGCATGATTTTTTCAACCTCCTTTTCAGCTTTCTTCTGAAATTCATCAGAGTGCTGACCATAGTATCCGCCTTCTAGATGAATGCGCTCTTGACCTGCTTTCGAATTTAAGAGTGCTTCTTCCTGTAACTTAAATCTTAGATCGTTTTCTTCGCGCGCCATCTTTTCAGCTTCTTTGGTATTAAGAATAGCACTTTCTGATACAAACCCGCCACCTTCAACATTCATAAATTCTTCTTGATGCTCCGGAGGCAGATCCGCCACTTCTTTATATTGCTCGTCTTTTGGGTCAAATTTTTCTTTTTCCATACGCAAAATATTAATATTTATACTTCTATAATACCCCCCCCCCCCCCAGCCGAGTTTGTAAAGCCCCTTTATCCACAACCAGTTTATCCACACCCCTACCCTTTACTATCTTATCTGACGGCCGTAAAATAAGATAGTAAATTGGTTTTCAACCGCTATGAAAGGCGAACTCACCATTAAAATTTTAGATGCTCTAGAATCAGCGGCTCTCGCCACAAATGAATTGCTGGGCGTTTTTCTGTGCGATTATCACGAATCTTATAGAAGAGCGCGAAAACTGGCTTATGGCCATGATCTTTATAAATCCGTCGCTGAATTGAAAAATGAAAGAGACCAAAAATTTTATAATCTAATGAACCGCCTCCAAAAAGACGGTTTGATCGTGAAGAAAAAATTAGCATGGACAAGCACTGGCAGAGGCAAGCAAAAATTGCTCAAATTGAAAGAGCAAAAAGAAAATCTTATACCGAGAAAAAATTATGAAACAGGGAAAGGAAAAGAATTAAATATTGTTATTTTTGACATACCGGAAACACAAAGAAGGAAAAGAAATTGGTTGAGAGAATCGCTTGTTCAATTGGGATTTTCCAAACTCCAGCAAAGCGTATGGATGGGCAAAAACAAACTGCCGAAAGAATTTTTGCAAGACTTGGAAACTTTCCAGATATTAAAATATGTTGAAATTTTCTCAATCAATAAAACTGGCACTATTAAGCATATCGGCGGATAGTAGCATCATCAAACAGATAATATTTCCAATTTTTAATTCCGTTTAATTTCTCTTAACTTTTTACTATCTTATCTAACGGCCGTCGGATAAGATAGTAAAAATGTAAAAAACTTTTAATGTAAAACTGCTGCGAATTAATTTGCCGTCGCGCGGATGCGGCGCACGCCGGCGGAGGAGGCTTCTTCTTTGAGAATTTTAAACCGGCCGACTTCGCGCGTGTTGGCGACATGCGGACCGCCGCACAATTCTCTGGAAACTTCGCCGATGGAATATACTTTCACGCTCGCGCCGTATTTTTCTTTTTGAAACATTAGCGCGCCGAATTTCTCCGCTTCATCGATCGCCATCTCTTTCATCTCAACCGGCAAGGCCATAGCAATCCATTCATTCACCAAATCCTCCACTTTCTTTTTTTCTTCGTCGGTCATCTTTTGCACGTGAGAAAAATCAAATCGCAAACGCTCGGCGGTGATATCTGATCCTTTTTGACGAACATCTCCGCCCAGCACTTGTCGCAAAGCAGACTGCAGAAGATGCGTCGCCGTATGCAAGCGCGTAACCTTTTTCAATCCCGCCTCGTCGGCCGCTTTCAGCTCGCCGGTTTGCAGAACCAACCCGTGCCCGCCGAACTTTTTCTCCGCTCCGGCGCGCGAAACTTCCTGATGTTTGGCAAAAGCATCGTTAAAACCTTTCTCGTCAACTTCAAGCCCGCTCTCTTTCGCGATATCCAAAATCATATCCCACGGAAAACCGAATGTCTCATATAAACCAAACGCTTCGCCGCCAGAAATTAATTTTTCTCCGCTTTTTCTTTTCGTTTCTTTCAATCTTTCAAACTCTTTCGCCCCGCGCTCAAGCGCGTCGGCAAATTTTTCCGCTTCGGCCAGATACGTTCCGGTTATCTCGCCTTGTTTGGCCGCTATCTCCGGATACACGCCTTGATAAATCTTCCCGATAATAGAAAATACTTCTCCGACATACTGAGGAGGCAAGTCTAATTTTTTGGCGTGAGTTACCGACCGGCGGATCAGCCGGCGCAATATATACCCCCGGTCCACATTGGAAGGCAAAATTCCCTCGGCGATTAAAAACGCGCTCGCCCGCGTATGATCGGCAATAATGCGAAACGAGCTCGTTTCTTCAATATAGTTTTTATGAGAAAGCGACTCCAGCGCACTGACAATCGGAGAAAACAAATCAGTGTCAAAAACCGTTTCTTTGTTCTGCAAAACCATCACGATTCTTTCAAAACCCATACCGGTATCAACATTTTTCTGCTTGAGCGGAGCATAAATCCACCCGCCTTGGCCATCTTGCTTCTTCTCATACTCCATAAACACATTGTTCCATATTTCCACGAACCGCCCGCAATCACAATTGATATGGCACCGCGAACCGTGCACTTTTGGATCGTGAGGATTACCGGCTTGCCCGCCTTGATTTTCCAACAGAAAATCCGGGCGGGTGTCGTAAAATATCTCAGTGTCCGGCCCGCACGGCCCCGGCCCGGCCAATTCCCACCAGTTTTTTTTCTTCGGATAGGCGTAAATCCTGTCGCCCAGATCAACCCGCAAACCGGCGCCCGCGAATACTTTCTTCCAAATTTCCACTGCTTCGCCGTCCAATCCAATCCCCATTTCTTTGTCGCCTTCAAACACGCTTACGAAAAGTTTCTCCGGCGGAATCCCGAACCATTTTTTTGAAGTTAATAACTCAAAACTCCACTCAATCGCTTCTTTTTTGAAATAATCGCCGATAGACCAATTGCCGAGCATTTCAAAAAAAGTGAGGTGGCGATTGTCGCCCACTTCCAAAATATCGTCCGTGCGCAAGCATTTTTGAGAATTGGCGAGGCGCGAACCGCGCGGGTGCGCGAGCTCGCCCATCAGATGCGGCACAAGCGGTTGCATTCCGGCCGTGATGAATAAAACAGTCTTGTCTTCGGGAATAAGCGAAGCCGAGGGAACTATTTCGTGCCCTTTCTCCTTAAAAAAATCCAAAAAAATTTGACGGATTTCGCTACTCGTCATAGAAATGATAGTAACACAAATCGCGCTCTCACTCAACCGTCAGAACGCCTTTGAGGTTGACTTTCTCGCTCAAAGAGCGTATTTTGAATATATAATGAGCACATTAATCCGAACGCAATTCCGCGTTCTTCTCAATAAGGAGGTGGGTTATGAGTCAAAAACAAGTTCCACATCCGCAAAAGAAGGAAAAAGAAAAAACTGGAGAGGAGGTAAAGGCCAATCCCGAAACAGTAAAAAAAGGGAGAGAGCTCAAAAAATCAACCGATGAGCTCATTGATAAAATTGATGATATCCTCGAGGAGAATGCAGAGGAATTCGTCACAAACTACATCCAAAAAGGAGGAGAATAATGTTATAGACTAAATCTCTAACATACAGGCCCCGCCGCGATGAAAATCGGCGGGGCTGTTTTATTCTTCGCTTGAAGTGGCGGTTGGCTCGTTTTCAGCCACCTCTTCGGACGATGTCGCGTTTTCATTTTGTTCTTGTTCGGGATTCAATTCTGGATTTTCGCCGCGATTATTTTCATCATTATTGTCTTCATTAACACCCCCGCTATTTTCATCCGCCGAATCGTGATCGCGCCCGCCATTATCTTCATCGTTTTCTTCTTCATCTGAATCTTGGGATAAAGGCGCCATTCGCAGAGCACTGCTTGAGCAAGACGCCTCCGGCTCTGTCACGCATTGCGGCGCGTTCGGGTTTTCATCTTCATAAAAAGCATAGATCCGCTCGGCGACATAGGCCGCGTCATTCAGCATGGTTTTGGAAGAAAAAGTATTGCCGATAATCATTTCAATCTTAACGAGCGCGTCTTCCACGGTTGAATTGTAATTCAAGCCAAGATGGTCAAAAGCGGAATTGCCGTTGTCCGCCCCGGCGATCAGCGCCTCCAGCTGAAGGCGGCCTGAAACAAGACTGAGTTCGTCGGCCAGCGCCATCGCGGTCGCCCGGCAACGCTTAGCCGGAATGTTGTTGCCGGACGGACAATCGGGAATCCATAAATCTTGGCATATTTCCTCGCCGGTGGTGTTATAAAAAAGTCCGGAAAAATTTTCGGTCATCGTATGGATTTCATCGGTCCAGACGCTCTCGCCTTCTCCCTGGTCGCACCCTTCGTGATTTCTCCAGTATCCGATGGAAAGCGCGTCGCACATCATAGGCGGGCGCTCAATAACCGCCGTCACATTGATGACATGCGCTTCAAACGCCGTCAGATAAATGACCGAGTTTGAAAGTATCAAAAGCAGAGCCAGCGCGATAAGCATGGGGGTTCTGCGCGCGTGCGCGGCGAGCCATTCCCGCGCAAGCTCGCGCCGCGCCGCGCCCGCGCGAGGCGACAGTGCTTCGTCAACATATTTTTTTCGCGTTTCGTTTTTTTTCATTGTTGCAGATTTATTTTACTGCTCGCGTACATCGTCACGAACCCCACGCTCGGAAGCCGCACGCTTTTCCCGTACACCGTGAATGTCTCCCCCGCCACATCGCCGTATTTCACCGGTGCGTCTTTGGTGAAGTTCGCGTCCCCCTGCGTGGTAATCTCATCGTTCCCCAGCGCGACCACGCGGTGAATAGTAAAAGTGCCGTTCTCTCTGTTGCGGTACACAATGATATCCCCGATCTGTATCTGCGCTCTGTCGCGTATGCCCTTGATGAACACCAGATCCCCTTCTTTCAACGCGGGCCACATAGAGCCGGAGGTGATAGTCGCCATCGGATACGGCGTGTCAAGATACCACGAAAGAAACTTCGGGATACCCACCGTAATACTCGCGATGATCGCTATGTATATGACCACATTAATGACCGCCCGCAATGCTCTCCGTTTCTTTTTCGGCACTTCTTCCGAAGAGATGATAACCGTATCGTTTTCCATAATTATAAAATTACAGCCAGAATGTCGGGATCTTAAATAAATACACCCGCCCTTTGTATGTCGCGTTAATCGCCGCGGACGCCGGAATGTATGTCTGAAACTCTATCTTTTGTTCCGCCCCTCGCGGCAACTTCAGATAGTTGATGTTAATATCAACCAGATCGGCAATGCTCCCAGTTTTCACCATCACCACATACATCGGCATAATCGTGCCGTTTTTTATCGTTACGGTGCGCACCGCGCTCGTGCCGCGCGACAGGTCGCCAAAATCAAGCCGTTCCGTCGTCGGGTTCACGCCCACTCTTCCTTCTCCTTCCACCACTCGCACCACCGCTTGATATTTATTGGCATCAAGCGTCACATAAAAAAGAAAGAGGACAAGTATGGCGCACACGATACTCACCGCTTTTTCCCAGCGCTTCAGGTCGCTCCACCATCCGGCAAACATCCTCTTTTTCGGCTCCGCCTCATTCTCCCGCGGTTCTTCCGGCTGCATATTTTCTTCTTGCATAAATTTGTTGTCCATATTTTGCATATATTTAAATTCTTTGAATTACGAAATACGTAGTTTGTCATCCTGAGCCCGCGAAGGATCTCTGAAAATCAAGCAAAATATTAGATTCTTCGCAAGCTCAGAATGACAGAAAAGTGAGTTTCGTAATTCAAAGTTAAATTATAAATTAGCCACTCTGTCCTCCGGCCTATGTCACAAGCATACGCCGGAGAGAGAACGACCAATCCTAGTAGATGTCTGTTACCTCAACCCATAAGTCGCACCCGAATACCTCGTGCTCAAGCTCGGGAGGGAGCATGTACGCGTCCGGGTTGGTAACCGCCGGATTATGCTGTTGCACAAACGACGCCCAATCCTGCGCGCATTGCCCTTTAAAGCAAGGCACTGCCAAGTCAATGATCCAGTTATCGCCCAAATCGGTGCCGAACTTGTTTATCAAGCCGGTGGCGACCGATGAAATGGCAAACGGGTCATGGAACGCTGGCACTCCGGTATCGTTACTTGGCGTCGGAAACCCGTCGGGGGTCTTTGAAAGATACGGACATAGTGAAGGATAACAATTGCCAAGGTATGTTGTCCACAATGGGTCGGTGGTGCTATATGGCGTCGCGGGGTAGTTATCATGGCACCACGCCCTCGCCACATCCACCCCGACTGCCGCCACATACACGGGCAACGGCTTTGGCTTTTGTTTGATGGCGTACTTCACATTTCCCACGCGCGTTTGGTCTTCTGCCGAGAACGATTCGCTAAAAGTCACAAAGATCCCTTGCGCGAGATATTCCTGCGGGAATACCGTGCCAAACTTTCGTGATTGGGGATGGACATAGAGCGCATTCTCGATCTGCGCCGTCACATTGATGACATGCGCCTCAAACGCCGCGAACATCGGGAGCGTTACTAAGATAGTCGCGATAGTCGCAAGTCCTAAAATTAATTTCTTTTTCATGGAAGTTGTTCCAAAGCGCCTTTCCCCGACTAGAAAAAACGCTCAAGAAATTAATTTTGGTTACTCCATTGATACACCAGTTACTTCTACCCACAGGTTGCAACCAAACACCTTGTGTTCGTTGTTAATTGACTGGGTGTACTGATTCGGATCGGCATTAGGATTGATGTTGTGCACGAAGCTCGCCCAATCCTGCGCACAGAAACCACCGAAACATGGGACTTTAAGATCAATCGTCCATACATCAGTTGTATCCTGTTGAGATTTCGCAAGATAACCCTTGGTGTCGTTCCAAATAATCTCACCGGTCGATGTGCTAACCGTGAACGGCTGATGGAATGAATTCAAGCTTTCATCATTTCCATTTGGGTTTGTTGGGCCTGCAGTGCTATCAACTCCATCTGGGTGCTTAGAGATGTACTCACAAAGCGATGGTAAGAGGTATGGCCCTTGCGCTGTCACATTTTCCGGCTTATCTTTGTCACAATCAATCGTGTATGTCCATGATCTATCTTCTTTTTGTACAGGCACTACATGGCCAGTCCACGTCGGACCAACTAATATTTTCCCGTCATCGCTCGTTACTCCGCACTTCGGCTTTTGGCGAATAATATATTCAACATCATCAACTCTGTTTTCTACCAAGAAAGATGCGGAAAGCGAAACAGGAAGTTTCTGCTCCAACTGTTCCTGCGGAAACACTGTCCCGAATGTAATCGGAGTGACCGGAACGCTTAACGCGTTCTCAATCGTCGCCGTCACATTGATGACATGCGCCTCAAACGCGGAGAACATTGGAAGAGCGATCATCACCGCCGCCAACGCTCCGAGTGAAAGTAATATTTTTTTCATATTTTTTACCCTCCCAAGTTTTTGGACATCGCTTTCCAAAAAAGTAACTTCTCATCAACACTGATTTCATAGATAGCATGGAGCGTGTTGTGCAAAAATTTGGGAGGGTGAATTTAATTTTTAGTTGATTATGTAAGAGGATTGATCGACCTGGCCACCCTCTCTAATTCGCATCCATCCTTCGCCCTTTGCGGTGTCGCTCACCAACAAGAGCGAAGGGAAGATTCCGGCCACGCCCGGACCCTGAGTCTAAGCTCAAGGCCCGACTTAGCCGCAACCTTACGGAGTGCATGAAGCAATGCCTGAAAGTATCGTCCCCAAACTTCCATAACTTGTCGCATCAAAGTAATGCGCGGCATCCGTTGCGATATACAGCTTCAGGTAATCCGATGTTCCGGTCGTCGTGCCGACGCCGACAACATAGATCTCGATATCTGCTAATTTTGCAGCCGCCGCAGCCGCCGCGGCATTTGCCGCATGGTCGCCACCGGTGTTGCTGGTTGTCGGCGCGCCATCGGTGATGATCACCATGAAATCGGGTGATGCTGGTTCAGCCCTATCATCTCCATCGCCGGGATTTGCAAGCTCTGCGGTCGCGTCCAATATCGCGTCTTCAAGATTTGTCAGCCCAAACGCTACGAGCGCGTCGATGTCCGTTTTCACTGCAACGGCATCATCGGTGAGATGCTCATCAAGCGTCGCGGAAGTTGAGAAACTCAACTCGCCCGCGTGTACACCGGCCGTTGAAAGCGCAAGTGCGTCCACGAATGCTTTTGCCGCGGTTTTAAGCGTCGCGAGGTCTGTATCTCCTATGCTCCCCGAACGATCAAGCACCAGCATTACATCCGCCTTTTCCAAACAACTCAATCCGGGCGGCAAGCTGATACCTGTTACTTCTACCCAGAGATTACAACCAAACACCTTGTGTTCGTTGTTTGTGGGTTGAACATAATCGTCCGCGTCAACGATATCGTTGTGGCTCGCCACAAAGCTCGCCCAATCCTGCGCGCAGTTACCGCCAAAGCACGGCACCGCCAAGTCAATGATCCAGTTATCCGTCGTATCGGATTCAGACTTTGCCAAGCGCCCCTTTGTGTCGTTCCATACCACCGCGTTATTTTGAATAACGAACGGCTCATGAAATGAAGGTAGTGTTCCGTCATTCGTTGAAGTGGCACTCTGATTGTTTACATTATCCGGATGCTTTGAGATATATTCGCAAAGCGAAGGCAAGAGCCAAAACTCCGGATTTGGGTGCTGAAGCACCTGAATGGGACGATCCGCGTCGCAATCAACATAGTAGGTTTCAACTACATTCGCGGTGAAAGGATTGTCCCCGACTACGACATGCCCTGTCCAAGTGGGGCCGACAATCTGGGTCCCGTCCGCGTTCGTGACACCGCATTTCGGTTTCTGGCGGATGAAATAGTCCACATCATCTACCCTATTCTCGGCCAAAAACGAATCGGAGAGCGTTATGCCCAGCGATTCTTTTAGATACTCCTGCGGGAACACCGTGCCGAAATCAATCGCTTTGATCGGCACCGAAAGCGCGTTCTCAATCGTCGCCGTCACATTGATGACATGCGCTTCAAACGCGGAAAACATCGGCACCGCGACCATAACGAGCGCGAGCGCTCCCAGGCCTAAAAATATTTTTTTCATATTTGATTATTCCGCGCTTTTTCACATCCTGCCGTTTTAAACAAAATACGAAAAAGCGGGTTAATCACAGTCTTAAGTTCCGACCTTTGTAATCCATCGAGACTAAATGCTCAACCACCGAGATTCAATCTCGTTGATTAAAAATAAATTGGGCGTTCGGCGTAAACTTGCGATCAGCGGTAGCTTTAACTTCTCGCAAAACCGATACGCGGGAGAGAGGATGTCAGGCAAACAACCCAAACAGGGGCGCCGCGATCGCTACCGAAGTAGAGCCGGAAATCCGACATACAACGCGACGCCCTTGTCTGAATTGCTTAAAAATGAGAAAACAAAAAGCCCGAGAATACTCAAAAGCAACGATCTGATGGAAATTCCGTGAGGATTATCCGCGTTACTCTTTTTCTTCCCGGGCATGAGGTCCTTGAAAGGCACTCTGCTTATCTTCTTTTAAAAGATATTGGATACTGACGCTTATTAAATTGTTCCCGAGTTTTGACTTACTATATGAATCTTCCAATATAATAAGTTGGCCGACTAGAGAAAGCTTTACTTAGGTGTTAAAGCTCTCAAACGGCGAGTCGCGGTCCAAAACTCCTTTGGTCAGGCCGCAACTGGATTTTAAGTGCTTGGCAAGCCGACGATTCTTGCCCTTCATCAATAAGAACACTTGAGCGAGATAAAGGTGTCAGATGAAATTTCTATATCAGAGAACGAATTATCCATAGCGTCAACTATACTTGGTAATGTGTATACTCATATTGCACTTTTTTGATAGCTTAAGGGCATATGAAAACTATGCCCAAATCAACCAAAGAAGAGAAATTCAGATGGATCAAACCCATTCTGGATAAAGAAATATCAATTAA
>Ga0209542_10010208_pt1 | contig 17005 bp, 33 predicted proteins | sample RifCSPhighO2_01_FD_184028 | JGI IMG/M metagenome (GOLD analysis project Ga0209542, IMG submission 184028) | Soil microbial communities from Rifle, Colorado - Rifle CSP2_plank highO2_0.1 (SPAdes) (version 2) | ecosystem: Environmental > Terrestrial > Deep subsurface > Rock core/Sediment ...
CTGACAAAAAAATAATATTAATAAGAAAAGATGAATCTTTAGTAGAACAGATTAAGATTATTTGCCATGAACTTGCTCATGCCTATCAGCATCAAATCCTTAAAAATAAGGGCAGATTAAAGCATAATAAGAAGGGCGGAAAGATATGCCAAAATTTTCTAAAAGAAACGGATAAGATATTAAAGATTCAATGTATTTAACAACCGAAAGATGATGTTATTTAAAACTTGCTAATTTGTGAGATTATTTATAGACGGTTTGTGGACACTTTATAGACAAAAAGAAGTTTATAGACTGTCTCCTTGCAGAAGTAAGGTTTAAAAAGCCTTTTTCTCTAGTGATTTCGTGTGTGGAGTCTTATGGAAAATAACATTTTACTTACAAGTATAATTCAAAATCTTACAATTTTGAAATCCAGCAGATTGATATCCGCTGGCTTTTCAAATTTCGCTGAGACTCAATTTGAAAATGGCAGATACATTAGGGTCAGGAAGCTTGCAGTTTTGGCCTCGAAAAAGGGCTGAAAAGGTTTTTCCTAGTGTAAACTGGAAAATTATAATTTCTGGAAATCAAGAAAAAAAAGGGCTGTTAGGATTTATTACTTATAAAGTTGGAATGAAATCTGCTTATGTGAAAGACTTGACTGCAGACTCACTAACTAAAGACAAGAATATTATTGTTCCTGTGACAATTTTGGAAGCTCCCCCTGCAAAAATTTTAACTGTTAGATTTTATAAGCAGGGAAAAGTAACAGGAGAGGTTTTTTCCCAGAATTTAAATAAGGAATTAAAAAAAGTAGTAAAACTGCCGAAAAATAAGACAAAAAAATTTGAGGATTATAAAGATTATGATGATATTAGAATCCTGCTATATTCTGAAGCTAAAAAAACTAATATTAAGCATGTTCCTGATATTGCTGAAGTTGCTCTTGGAGGAAATTTAGAAGAGAAAAAGAAATTCTGCCAAGATAATTTAGATAAAGAATTAAATTTTTCTGATTTTGCACAAAAAAATGATTTAGTTGATTTCCGCGGGCTTACCAAAGGAAAAGGATTAACTGGACCTGTAAAAAGATTTGGTATTTCATTAAGAGCCCATAAATCTGAAAAAGGGCAGAGAGGACCAGGAAGCTTAGGACCTTGGCATCCTGCAAGAGTTACTTTTTATACCCCAATCTCAGGGCAGATGGGGATGTTTCACAGGCCAATATATAATCAAAAAGTACTTGATTATGGAAAGATAACAGAGAAGAATATAAATCCAAGCTCAGGATGGAAGAATTATGGAAATATAAAAACAGATTATGTTGTTGTTTTAGGAAGCGTCCACGGACCTCAAAAAAGGCAAGTATTATTAACAGCACCATTAAGGAGAACTAAAAAACAGGAAAAGAAAAAATTTAATTTAATAGAATTAAGATGAAAAAAATTTATAAATTTTTTACCTCTCGAACTCTTGAGAGAGAATGAAGATGAAACAAAAATTAAATATTAAAGAGAAAAATAGAATTATTTGCAATAATAGCCAGTATGGATTGGATTTCTATGCTGAAAGATTAGTTGAAGGAAGAAAGCCAATAGGAAGAGCAGATGATAAAGAATATTTTTTACCTAAATCATTGTTAGATGCATAATAAAGATGAAAACACAATTACTTTCAATAGATGGAAAGAAAATAAAAGATATTGAGCTGCCTGAATGTTTTTCTGAAAAAATTAGAGAAGATATAATTGCAAAAGTGTTGGATGTTGAAAGAAAAGAGCAGCCTTATGGAGTTTTCTGGAGAGCTGGAAAGCAGAACTCAGCATCAGGAATTATAAGCCATATGAGACATAAGTGGAAAACCCAGTATGGGCACGGAATTTCAAGAGTTCCAAGAAAAATTATGTGGAGGAGAGGGGACCAATTCTACTGGATTGGAGCTGAAGTTGCAAATACAAGAGGCGGAAGAAGAGCTCATCCCCACAAAGTTGATTTGGCTGGGAAAAAGATAAATAAAAAGGAATATGCTTTAGCTTTGAAATCTGCAATATCATCAACTACTTCCCCAAGTTTATTAGAGAAAAAATATTCAAGCTTGCAAGGAAAGAAAATAACTTTGGCTTTGCCGGTAATTATTGAAGATAAAATATTAAAATTAAAAGCAAAAGAATTTTTTTCAAGTATGAAAAAAATATTGGGAGAATTATATGGCATAGCAATTCAAGAAAAAAAATTAAGAGCTGGAAAAGCTGACAAAAGAAACAGAAAATACAAGAAAAATGCGGGAATGATTCTTGTAATAGGGAAAAACGAATCAGTAAAGATTTCTGGAATTGAAGTAAAGAAAACAAATGAATTAAATGTCTCAGATTTTGCTTCTGGAGCTCCTGGAAGACTTGCAATGTTCACTGAAAATGCTATAAAAGATTTGGAGAGTTTAAAATGAATTCAGAAATAAGAAGTATTTCTGAGATCCTGAAGACTGATGTCCTCAGGCTTTTAAATTTCCTGAGGAAAATTTAAAATGGCTATAATAAAACCTATTACAACAGAAAAAGCAGTAAAATTAATAGAAATAGAAAATACATTGGAATTTTTAGTTGATGCTTCTGAAAGCAAACAATCTCTAAAAGCAGAATTTGAAAAAATGTTTAATGTAAAAGTAGAGAAGATTAGAACTCACAATAAAAATAATAAAAAATTAGCTTATATCAAGCTGAAGAAAGAAAATCCAGCAATTGATATAGCAACAAAGCTGGGGATGATATAACATGGGTAAAAGAATAATTCAACAAGCTAGAGGGCATGGAAGCATGACTTATCAAGTCAGGAAATATGCTTACCGCTTTAAGGTAGGATATCCTAATTTACAAGGAAAAGGAAAAGTAATTTCTTTAGTTGATAGTCCTGCACATTATGCTCCTTTAGCAAAAGTCTTAGTAAATGGGCAGATATTTTACAATCTTGCTGTTGCTGGATTAACAGAAGGGCAGGAAATTAATCTCGGAAAATTAGAGAAAGATGGAGATATTGGGATGATTAAAGATATTCCAACAGGAACAAAAATCTTCAATGTTGAAATCTCTCCAGGAGATGGTGGAAAGCTTGTCAGAACTTCTGGAGGATATGCTTTAATTCTTACTAAAGATAAAGAAGTTGAAATTGCCTTGCCGAGTGGAAAAGTAATTAAATTAGATGGAAGATGCAGGGCAACTTTAGGGATAATCTCAGGAGCAGGAAGAAAAGAAAAACCATTTGTAAAAGCAGGAAATAAATTTTATTTAATGAAATCTAAAAATAAATTTTGGCCAAGAACCTCTGCTGTCAAGATGAATGTTGTTGATCATCCTTTTGGTTCAGGCAGAGGAAAGAATCTAGCTCATGGCAGAAAAGGAAAGATTGCCAAGAGAAATGCTCCAGCAGGAGCAAGAGTTGGACTATTGAGGCCATCAAGAACAGGGAGGAAGAAAAGATGATTTTAACAGGAAAAGAACTTGTCTATAGAGGGAAAACACTAGATGAGTTGAAAGCACTAGATACAAGAGAGTTTGCAAAACTTTTAAAAAGCAGAGCAAAAAGAACTGTGCTAAGGCAATTTGATTTAATTGAGAAGTTTGTAAAAGCCGGCAATAAAAAGATTTCAGAAGGAAAGGCTATTAAAACACATTTAAGACACTTGGTTGTTGTTCCGGCTATGATTGGGATGAAAATAGGAATTCATAGTGGAAAAGAATTTATTAATATTCAAATAATAAATGAGATGCTCGGGCATAGACTTGGAGAATTTGCTGCAACAAGGCAGAAAGTTCAGCACGGAGCTCCTGGAATTGGGGCAACAAGAAGCTCAGCATCAATGTCAGTTAAATAAAATGGCAGATAAAGAAATAAAAAAACAAGACGAGAAAATAGAAAAAACAGAAGAAAAGAAAGAAGTAGAAACCTCTATAGTTGAAGAGAAAAAAGAAGAAAAAATTGAGACTAAAGTTGAGGAAAAAAAGAAAGAACAGAAGAAAGAGAAAATAAAAAAGTCAGAAGCCCATATTGATGTGCAGAATGTTAGGATTTCAAAAAAGCAAAGCATGGCTATATGCGATTGGATTAGAGGAAAACAAATTGATGAAAGCATTATTTTTTTAGGAGATGTTATTAAACAAAAGAAAGCATTGCCTATGAAAGGAGAAATTCCTCATAGGAAAGGGCCAATGCAGTCAGGAAGATTTCCAGTTGTATCCAGCAGAGAATTTATAAAACTGTTAAAAAGCTTAAAATCAAATGCATTGCAAAATGGATTAGATGTTGATAAAGCTAAAATTATAAAAGCAATACCAAATCTCGGCAACAGACCTTTGAGAAGAGGCGGGAGAGAAAAAGCCAAGAGGACACATGTTTATTTAGAACTAAGAGAAGTAAATAAAGAAAATAAGGAGAATAAATAAAATGGAAATAAGCAAAGAATTAAGACAATATGGAAAATTAGCAGATGAAGTGTATTTTGCACTTAAAGCAAGAGATGTAAATCGAGCAATTTATGTTGCAGAAGAATCAGAAGAGGCATATCAATTAATGAAGATAAAGCCACATTATAGGGAGTTATTAGAACTTTTAAGTGGGAAAGCGAGAGGGCATTTAAGAGCAATGACTGATGCGGTTTTGTCTGGGGCGAAAAGATTCCCTGAATATGATGAGAAGCATACACCAATCAGGAATATGAAAATGAAAATTAATCCTGGTGATTTATGGAGTGAGAGAGATATTGTAATAAGAGTTGTGGAGGCTGCAGCATAAGATGGAAGAAAAAAAATTTGTACAATTTAAGAAAGATGAACTTGAAATGAGGGAATTTGTGAAAAATTCTCTGGGAAAAGGAAGAATAAGCAATGTTACTGTAGAGTATACTCCTGTTGGAGAAAAAATAATTGTATCAACAAACAGGCCTGGAATAGTAATAGGAAGAAGAGGAGAAAGAATTGAAGAATTAACTTCTGTATTGAAGAAAAAATTTAAGCTTGAAAATCCACATATAGAAATATTTGAAATAACAAAGCCTGAATTTGATGCTCAATTAGTAGCAGATGATATTGCTCTGGCATTAGAGAGGCTGGGAAGCTTGAAGTTCAAGATAATAGCTTATAAGATGCTGCAAAAGATTATGGACTCTGGTGCATTAGGAACAGAAATAGTTTTGGCAGGCAAACTTCCTTCAGAAAGGGCAAAAACCTGGAGATTTGCCCAAGGATATTTAAAGAAAGCAGGGGAGTCTTCAAAGATAGTAAATAGAGCAGAAGCAAGAGCAAATACTCTTCTTGGAACAATAGGGATAAAAGTCAGCATTCTTCCGCAAGATGCTGTAATAGAAGACCAGATAGATGTAAATCAACAAACAATTGATAAAATTAAATTAAATAAGCTTAATAAAGATGGCAGTACTAAAAATTAAAGAAATAAGAAGCATGAATGAGAAAGACAAGCAGGAAAAATTAAAAGATTTAAAAATAGAGCTGCTTAAAGCAAGAAGCGGCAAGATTAAAGTCAGGGCAAAAGAAATTAAAAAGGCTATTGCCAGGATACTCACAAAATAAACATGGATATATGTCCAAAATGTGGCCTGCCAAAGCAGGCATGTGTTTGCGAAGAAATCGCAAAAACTGAGCAAAGAATACAAGTGACAACAGCAAAAAGAAAGTTCGGTAAAATAATAACAATTGTTACTGGATTGGGAAAAGACATTGATGTGAAGCACATTGCAAAGGAGCTGAAAAGCAAGCTTGCGTGCGGCGGAACAATTAAAAACAATGCAATAGAATTGCAAGGAGATCATGCAAGAAAAGTCAAGCCATTTTTAATGGAACTTGGTTTCCCTGAAAATTCAATAGAAGATTAAATAACAAACACAAAATAAAATGGAAAAAAACAAAGATAAAAATAGCACTTGCAAAGATAGACTTTGTCCTTTTCATGGTCAACTGTCAGTAAGAGGAAGATATTTTCAGGGAAAAGTTATAAAGATATTTCCGAAGAGAGCAGTTATAGAATTTGAGAGAATGGTAAGAATTCCAAAATATGAAAGATATTTGAAAACAAAAACAAAGATTCATGCAAGACTTGCTGAATGTATGCAGGATATTAATCTAGGAGACTACATAGAAGTAGGAGAGTGCAGGCCATTAAGCAAGATTATACATTTTGTTGTAATCAAGAAAATTATAAAAGAAAATACTGGAGATAAAAAATGACAACAGAAAAAGTAGTAGTAAATAATTATAGAGATGCATTAGGAACTCAAGTTACAGATTATGTAATTATCCCAAAATTTGGAATTGAAGGAAGATTAACTGGAAGAGGACAATCAACTACTAATAGAGTTAGTACTGATAATATTAAATTTATATTTATTAAAGGCAAGAAAGTAATAGATGTTATAATTTATGGAAATGATAAATTTGAGAGAATGGAGAGAGCAACATGAAGCCCTTAGCAGCAAGACTTACAAGAGGATTAAATTTAGGAAGCCTAGTAATATCTTCAGATAATTCTGGAGCTGCTTTAGTAAGAATTACAGGAATTAAACATGGAAAAGGAAGGCGCGGGAGACAAATGTCTGCTGCTCTAGGAGACTGGGTCAAAGTATCTGTAAGAAAAGGACTTCCTGAGATGAAAGGAAAGGTTTTTGATGCAATTGTTATAAGGCAGAGAATGCCTTACAGAAGAAATACAGGAGAAAGAATATGCTTCACAGATAATGCTGTTGTATTATTAAAAGATGAAAAAGGAAATCCAAAAGGAACACAAGTCAAAGGTCCTGTGCCAAGAGAAATTATGGAGCGCTGGAAGAGTGTAGGTAAATTAGCACAATCAGTTGTATAAGATGGATTTAGATAAATTAACTCCAATTGAGAAAGAAGAAATGGCAGGAAGGTATTTAGAAATAGCCTTAGCAATAAGGCGAGAGCAAGCAGGAAGGTATATGGCTATAAATTATAACTTGGCAAGAGCAGAAAAATTAGGAAGATTAGCTGCTAAAATTTTAGACAGGCTTGATGATTTATCAGCCAATGTAGAAGATAATATTATTAAAACATTAAATCCAAAATTTCAAATAGCTTACAAAGGGAAATTTGCAGGCACAAATTAAAATGAAAACAAATTTTTCTGTGATGTGGAATAAAAGCAGGCAGAGAAGAAAGCAGAGAAAATACAGATTTAATGCTCCTCTTCATGTCAGGCATAAATTAATTGCTGCTGGATTAAGTGAGGAGTTGGCAAAAAAATATCATAGAAGAAGTTTTCCAGTAAGAAAAGGAGATATAGTAAAGGTTTTAAATGGAAAGTTTAAGGATAAAACAGGCAAAATCAGCATTGTTAATCTGAAAAAGCTAAAAATAAATATAGAAGGGCTGCAGACACAGAAGAAAGACGGGACAAAGATTAATATTGTATTTAATCCCGGTAATTTGCAAATTCAGGAAATAAATCTTGATGATAAAAAGAGGCTGGAAGCTATTAACAGGCAGAAAAAAGAAGAAAATAAAATAAATAAGGAAGAGAAAAAGTAAGATGCATCTTAAAAGAACACAAACAAGCAAAAAATGGCCAATACCAAGAAAAGGCACAAAATTTGTAGTCAGGCCCAGAAGAGAAATTGCTAAAGGGGTTCCTTTATTAATTATATTAAGAGATATGCTTAGATTGGGGCAGAATAGAAAAGAGATAAAGCAAATTTTAAATAAAGGAGAAATTGAAGTTAATGGAAAAATAAGAAGAGATGATAAATTCCAGGTATTATTATTTGATATAATAAAAATTAAATCTATAGATAAAGTTTACACTCTTATTATTACAAAAGCAAAGAAATTTAGTATTGTTGGAGCCAGAGAAGAAAAAATAAGCAAGGTTATTGGGAAAAAAATATTAAAAGGAAACTTAATGCAGATTAATCTTATTGATGGCGCTAATTTGCTTATGAAAGAAAAAATTAATGTTGGAGATTCTGTTTTACTTGATTCTAAAAGAAAAATAATTAGGATAATATACTTAAAAGAGGGGGCAAGTATTATTGTTATTAATGGAAAACATATTGGTGAAGAGGGGAAGATTGAGAAAATAGAAGAAAAATCAGCACATGTCCTGATTAACAGCAATAAAGTAAATATAAATTTAGAAAATTTAATGGCAGTACAATGAATATAATGCAAAATCCTGAAATTGAAAGAGTAATTTTAAGCTGCGGGGGAGTTGGAGATAAATTAGAAAAATCTGTAAAACTTTTAGAAGTTCTATCAGATAAAAGAAAAATAATGAAAACAAAATCAAATAAAAGAATTCCAAGTTTAGGAGTAAGGCCTGGGCTGGAATTAGGATGTATGGTAACATTAAGAGGGCAAGCCGCAAGAAGCTTATTGAAAAGACTTCTTGCAGCAGTCAATAACACAATTTCTAATGGAAAAATAAAAGAAAATCATTTTTCATTTGGAATTAAAGAGTATATAGAAATTCCCGGTGTTGAATTTATAAGAGATGTTGGAATCCAAGGATTAAATGTTACAGTTGTATTTTCACGAAAAGGCAAAAGAGTTGCAATAAGAAAAATAAAACAAGCAAAAGTTCCAAAAAAGCAGTATGTTTCTGCAGAAGAAATCATAGATTATATGAAGAAAAATTTTAATATGGAAATTAAAGGAGAAAAAGAAAGATGACATTACAATTAACTCAACCAATAGTCAGAGAAGAATATCTTTTAGGAGATAATGAGAGAGAAGTTAGATATACAGGATTAAAAGAATTCCTTGCAACAGGCACAAGGCATATGTTTGCAAGATTTACAGAAGGAGCAAAAGATAATATAGAATTAACCCTAATAAAAGATGAAGATTTGCTATTTGATGGGATAACAGTGAAGGCTCAAGATAATAGATATATTACTATGATTTTACGCTCAAATGCTGATGACTTATCACAAAGAGAATTATGGAAACAGCAAGCAAGTATGCTGGGGGGAAATTCAAGATGAAGAAAAAATTTTCTGCCTCTTTAGCTCAAGAGGTGAGCTCAAGATGACTGCCTCAGATTGGAAAAAGATTTATAATCAACTAAGAAACAAGCCTGCAAAATTGCAGAAATTTATAAAGCATTGCAAGCCAAAAGATAGAAAGTTTGGAATTGCTGCAAAAAAGTGCCAAAGATGCGGAAGATTAGGCGCTCATTTAAGCCAATATGGCTTAAATTTTTGCAGGCAATGCTTCAGAGAAATCGCAGAGGAAATAGGATTTAAAAAATACTCATGAGCCATGACATAATTTCAGATGCTTTGAATGGGATAATGAATGCTAAAAAAGCTGGAAAGCTAAAGTTAGAGATAAAAATAGTATCAAAAGTCTTAGTAAAAGTTCTTGACTTGATAAAGAAAGAGGGTTTAATTGATTATAAATTAAAAGGCAAAGAATTAGAAATTGAAATAATTTCATTAAATGAATGCAGAACAATAAAACCAAGATTTAATGTAAAAACTGGCGAGATTGAAAAATACAAGAGAAGATTCTTACCTGCAAGAGAAGTAGGAACAATTATAGTCTCAACAAGTAAAGGGTTAATGAGCCATGAAGATGCTTTAGAACAAAATCTTGGAGGAAGCTTAATAGCTTATTATTTCTAATATGAAAAATTTAATTTTTCATCTTTTAAACCCAGGAGGCGGGATTTAAAATGCGCAAAGACTTACAAGAAGAAATTGAATTGCCTGAAGGAGTTAATGGAGAAGTAGAAGGCAAGAAGATAATTATTAAAAAAGGAGAGATGATAAACGAAAGAATTTTTAATTATAATATAAAGATAGAAAAATCAGGCAGTAAAATTATCTTAAGTGCAAAAAAAGCAACTAAAAGGGAAAAGAAACAAATTATGAGTGCAAAGGCGCACATTAATAATATGATTAAGGGCATGGGGGAAAAATTTGTTTATAAATTACAGATATGCACAGTTCATTTTCCAGTCACAGTTACAGCAGATAAAGGAGAATTTATTGTGAAAAATTTTCTTGGAGAAATCAAGCCAAGAAAATTAAAATTAAAATCAGGAGTAGAAGTTAAAGTTGAAAAAGAAATTGTAACAATTAAGTCGGAAAATAAAGAGTTAGCAGGGCAAACAGCAGCAGATATAGAAATTCTTACAAAAGTTAAAAATAGAGATAGAAGAATATTTCAGGATGGAATATTTATAATCCAAAAAGCAGGAGAGGAAAAAACATGAGTAAAGGATTTTTGAGGAGAGGATGGTATAGATATTCTAAGTTAGGAAGAGGAAGAAGGAAAAAAATGAAATGGAGAAGACAAAAAGGAAGACATGGAAAGATGAGGGAGCATAGAGGGGGGGCAGATAAGTCTGTATCAATAGGATATGGCACTCAAAATAGAAAAAGTATGGTAATTGTCAGAAATATAAATGAACTAAAAGAAAATAAAGAAGTAATAATTGCAAGAACAGTTGGAGCAAGGAAAAAAATAGAAATTATAAATAAAGCAAAAGAAATGGGAATTAAAATACTAAATTTACCAGAGAAATGAAAAATAAAAAATTATTAGCAGCAAGAGTATTTAATGTTGGAGTTAATAAGATTAAATTTAATCCTAACAGAATAAATGAAATTAGCGAAGCAATTACAAGGCAGGACATGATTGACTTGCATAATGCCGGGGCAATAATCATATCTGAAAACCACGGAAGAAAAAAAGTAGAAAAGAGAAAAAGAAGAAGAAATGCTGGAAAAGTGAAAAAAGTTGTTTTCAACAGAAAGAGAGATTATATTATAATTACCAGAAAATTAAGAAATTATGCAGTTGAATTAAGGAAACAGAATAAAATAAGTGAAGAAAAACATCAAGAAATAAGGCGAAAAATAAAAACAAGAAATTTTAAGAGCAAGGCTCAACTAAAGGAGTATCTGAAAGTATAAAATGATTCAAAAAATAAATTTTTTGAAACTCAGAAGATTTCTGATGAAATCCTCTGATTCTCTCGCACAAGAGGTGTGCTCAAGATGAAAACAATAAAAAGACGAAGACTTGAAGGCAAAACAGATTATAATACAAGAGTTAGCCTGCTGAAATCAGATGGAAGAGCTGTTGTGAGAATATCAAACAGGCTTGTTCTAATTCAATATGTAAAAAGCAAAGAATCACAAGATAGTGTTATTATTGGAGCAAATTCAAAAGAATTATTAGAATATGGATGGGCTAAAGAACAATTAGGGGGATTAAAATCAATTCCAGCAAGCTATCTTACAGGATATTTGCTAGGAATAAAATTAAAAGATAAAGATATAAAAAATGCTGTGTTAGATATAGGATTAAAAAGAAATTCCAAGGGTTCAAGAGTATTTGCTGCGGCAAAAGGATTAATAGATGCAGGGATTGAAATTCCGAGCAATAAAGAAGTATTCCCTGATGAAAAAAGTATAAGAAGAAAAGTGGATATTGATAATATCAAGCAAAATATAAATAAAAAATTCAAATAATATGGAAAATAAACAAGGAAAAGAAGAAGAAATGCCTATAGTAGTTGATGTTAAGGAAATTAGGAGAGCAAGAGATGAGCTAGACTTAGCAAGGACTGAAGAAAGAATAAAATCTTGGCAGCCTAAAACTAAAGTTGGAAAACTGGTGAAAGAAGGGAAGATAAAAGATATTGATGAAATATTAGAAAAAGGAATAAAAATAATGGAAGCTGAAATTGTAGATTCTTTAATTAAATTAAAGTCTGACTTTCTTGCAATAGGGCAGAGTAAAGGCAAGTTTGGAGGGGGAAAGAGAAGAGTTTGGAGGCAGACACAAAAAAAGACAAAAGAAGGCAATACTCCTGCATTTGGATGCATGGCTGTTGTTGGAGATGAAAACGGGCATATTGGTGTAGGATATGGCAAGGCAAAAGAAACTTTGCCTGCGAGAGAAAAATCAATAAGATATGCTAAGCTAAATATTATGAAAGTTGAGAGAGGATGCGCAAGTTTTGATTGCTCTTGCAAGGAGATGCATACAATAACTAAAAAAACAGAAGGAAGATGCGGGAGCATAACATTAAAATTATTTCCTGCTCCTCAAGGAACAGGATTAGTAGTAGGAGATGAATTGAAAAAAATTTTAAGATTAGCAGGAATAAAAGATATTTATGGGCAAACTTATGGTGAAGGAAGAACAACTGTAAATCTCGCAATGGCTTGTATAGATGCTTTAAGAAAAGCAAATTTTAAATCTAAAAATTCAAAAAAATGAAATTAATAATACATAATCCAAGAGAAGAAATAATTGCTTTCAGCCCTATTGAAGTTGATAATGGAAGAGTAAGTCTTTTTCAAACAGCATATTATCAAGATTTATTTATGGAGGCAGAAGCATGAAAGCTTTAATTAGGATAAGTGGAAAAGTCGGAGTTGATACGGGTGTAGCAAATGCTCTTTATAGATTGAGGCTTAGAAAAAAATATGCTTGTGTTGTCTTGCATGACAGCAAGGAATTAGAAGGAATGATAAAAAAAGTAAGAGATTTTATTGCTTTTGGAAATATTGATAAAGAAACTTTAAAAGAATTAATAATAAAAAGAGCTAGGCTTCCTGGAGACAAGGCTATAAAGATAGATGCTGAAAAAATAATTGAAGAATTAATTAAAGGAAAATCTTTTGAAGACTTAAAGATAAAACCTTTTTTTAGGCTTCATCCCCCAAGAGGTGGAATAGTCAGCAAGCAGCACTATCCTAAAGGGGTTTTAGGGGATAATAAAGAAGATATTAATAAATTATTAAGGAGGATGTTATGATGGCACAAGCAACAGCACAAATAACAGTTGTTAAATTTCCAATTGCACAAGAAGGAATTCCTTTAGAGCAATTAACTGAAGGGGCAATTATTGAAAGCTGTAGAACTAGAGAGTTAGTAACTGAAGTTTTACTTGATGCGATAAGAAAAGGTTCTGTTAATATTAATACATTATTTAGACGCCCAAATGAAAATGTTAGAGATTTGGATAAAAATAAGGGAATATCAGTTACAAGAAGTGTAAGAGTAATTGATGAACATCATTATTATGGGCAATATGAAGATAAAATGATAACTTCATTGACACTAAATGGTACATCTCATGGAGTAGAAGGAAGGGCAACTTATTTTGGAAGTGAAGATGAAAAATTAAAGGAGGCAGGATTATGATTAAACACAAGAAAAGAAGCAAGAGAACTCGCCTTAGGGGCAGCAGAACTGCTTATTGGGGGAACAGAAAAAAGCATAAAGGAACAGGAATGAGAGGGGGAGCAGGAATGGCAGGAACAGGAAAAAAAGCAGGGCAGAAAAAAACATTCATCCAGCGATATTTCCCAGATTATTTTGGAAAAGAAGGAATGAAAGCTGGAAAAAAGCTTGATGTTATTAATTTAGATTATATTAATCAAAATCTCGCTGGATTATTTGAAAAAGGGATTGCAAAGAAAACAGGAAAAGGCATAGAGCTGGATTTACAAGGATATAAAATTCTTGGAGACGGGGAATTAAAAGAAAAATTAATAATTAAGGCTGACGCTGCTTCTCAGCAAGCCAAAGAAAAAGTAGAAAAAACTGGCGGAGAAGTAATTCTTAAATATTCTAAAGTGAAAGAAGAGAAAAAGGATAAGAAAGAAGAAAATGCTGGAAAAGAAAAAACTTGGAAATAATTATTATTTTTGATATTAAAAATAAACTTCCAAAAATTTTGCCTGAACTTTATGCTCTTTTATAAGATTAAATATGTCTGCCTTATACTGGACTAGAAGTAGGATGCAGCTTTTACCAAGCTTCTGTCCTTGATATTTCTGAAGCAATCCTGAATAGGCCCTGCCTTGAACTTTAAAGCCATACACCTTATTTAAGAAAGATCCCCTGTTTTTTCCTATTTTATCCCAGTAAAAGATAATATAGTTTTTAACTCCTGATGGCAGCTCTCTAGCTTCATACGGCCCGTATAAAACTATGCCTGTTGAAGCTATGCTTCTGTATAAATCCTGCCATTCTTCTAATTTTCCAATTTTTATGCTGAATTTATTATTTACCCCTTTTGATTTAAATAACAATGACTCTCTACTTGAATAAAATTTTTCCTCTATAGTTTTTATTTCATCTTCAAATCTCTTTGTTTTTTTCTTTACTTCTATAAATATGTCTAGGTCACTTTCTTTTCCCTGCTCGCCTTTTGCAACAGAGCCGAAAAGCACAATTCTGATTATATTGCTTGTTTCTTTAGCATTATCTAAAAGATAGGCAGTAAAATAATTTGCATAACTTTTTAACATTTTAGCAGCTCCTTTAATTGAAAAAATAAAGTTATTTTTTCTTGCAATATGCTTTCACTTGCAGGAGCTCCATATGCAAGGATGTCTCTCTTGTCTTCTATTTTCACAATTAAATCAATAATCTTTTCTATGCTTTCTACAGAATTTATAGGAGATGTAACCTGGTTTTGAAGCTGTTTCAGTATTGATTCTTTTTTCTTCCTGAACCATAAATGATTTATCTGCGAGCCTTCTTTGAGTATATTTAATTTATGGAGATATATTTCCAAGAGGCTGGTAGAGCCTAGTGAAAGAGAAAATGCAAGTCTTCTTTGATGAAAAACTAATCCTCTTGAATCTTTTAAGGAAGTTTCTATTTCTTCCATGATTTCTCTTAAAACTTCTTCATGCTTGTCTGTTTTCATGCTTCCTGTTAAGACTTTTGACTTATAGTAAATGAAATTAATTTTTGGATGTTTTAATTTCATTTACTATCCCAAGGAAAACATCCATATGTTTTCTGGGCCCCAAAATTCAATAGAATTTTGCGGTATCAAGGAAAAATTTTCTTCCGAAAATTAATTTCCGTTGATATAATTGATTTAAGACAGGTGTATTTATAAGCTTTTCTATTTTAAGACAGGTGTCTTTATGCCTTTAAGACATTTGACTTAAATGGTTTGAATAGAGAAAAAGAAAAAACTGGTAAATAATTATTATTCTTGATATTAACTAAATTATATACTTATTTTTATTATTAAAGGGAGGAAAAACTTACACATTAAGAATATGATTGCAAACATTAATTAGATTGTTGCCAGAATATGAAATAGCTTGTCATTTGCTAAAATAGATTATTTTTTGATTAGCTTATTTATTATAATTTAAAATTATGATTTTTTAATCAACTACCAAACAGCTTCTTAAACCAGTCTAAGAATTTTTGGATGAAGCTAGAGGATACACACTTATTATCTATACATAAATTTGTTGAGCACTCAAAGTTATTCTCGCAAGCTTCATCAGAAGAAAGCTGGGAATCCATATTACCATTTAGGTTGCAATATAATCCTTGGGCGCGAACTCCAACAGGCAGGCATTTGTTATTATAAACACATCCATAATTACATTCTGTATCTTTTATATTCTTGATTTCACACTCTTTCTGGCATGTTCCATCAGAACATAATCTTGTTCCTTCTTCACAGGTTTTCTTCTCGCAATTTATTACTCTTCCATTTGAGTCACACTCACAATTGCTAGGACAGCTTGTATTATTGCCCTGGCTCGCAACTAGGAATTTTCCTGTTCTTGAAGAAAAGTCATAGCCTAAAAAGCTGATATAACTATCTAAAACCTGTTTTGATTCCTGAAGTTTTAATGTAATAATCTTTTTCTCATTTTTTCCTGGAATATCAATTTGTAATTGAGCAATAGGACCGACAGCAGGGCATTTTATCACTGAGATTGAGCCTGAGCCTGGAAGTTGAGTTATATTACTATTATCTTCAAGAGAAGCTTTAACTCCTTTTCCTGTTCCACTACTAGAAGTTGCTTGAGTATTGCTTGCAACAGCTTCTTTTAAGCTTGCAGATGCAACACTTGGGGCAATTGAGCTTGAAGTGCAGCTTTGAGTCAGTAGATCTCTGAATGTAATTCTTATTGCTTGTTCTGGAAAATCAGTAACTTTTGCATACTGATTTATTTGAAGTTTAAACTCTTCATTCATCTTGGCATCAATTCCTTGAATGTCTTTGCAATCCTTTTCGCAGCCATAATAACATTTTCCTACAGATGGCTTGCAGTCGCCTTCTGCTTTGCAATTTGTTGCTTCTATTGCACAAATTAAACCTTCTCCTGACTCACAAACATTATTACCACAAACAGGATTTACAATAATTGAAGGACAAGTTGAACAAACACAATTGCTATTATAATCTGTATAACAAGAAGTGATTGAACCATCTTCGCATTTTGAAGAGGTGCATGACTGGCTTGGGCATAAACTTTCTGGATTTGAAAAACACGAGCATCCTCCGCCAGATGTTATGGAAGATTTAGTTGAAGGAGAACTAGTGTTTGAGTTAGTTGAAGCACCAGATTCTGTAGAAAAGCAGTATTGAACCTTGCTTCCGTCCTTGCAGGTGTAAAATTTCTCGCAAGTATCCTTGCAAACCCATTTTGGACTGCAATCTTTATCACAACCTGCAAATTGGGGCAGAGAATTAGCAGCACAATCAACATTACTAGAAGCACATAAATTTCCCTTGCAACATGAAGTTCCTTGTTGAGTACATTCTGAAGTATTTTTACAATCTTGAGGGCAAGTTCCTGCTCTTGCAGGAGGACCTAAACACGAGGGATCTGCATTTGGCCCGCATCCTCCAGGAATATCTGCTTCTCCATCTTCGCATGCTCCATTCCCGCATGTTGGGCTGCTACATGTAGTATTATAGCTAACTAAACAACCATCTTTGTAAACAGGTGTAGAATTACAATTTGGAAGATAAATACCTGCCTGCCCTATGCAAGGGCAATGAGTCCCATTATTATAATTTCCACAAGGTCCAGAATTTGTAACTTCTGCACTTACGAAAGTGAAAGTTAGAATAGATATAGCTATAATAAATAAAAATAAAGCTGTTATTTTAAACTTCATAAAATAGTTAACAATATAGACTTTATAAATATATCTTCAAATTTATCAGAATAATTTAGCAAAAATAATATTTGTTAAAGTAAA